>OQVL01003045.1_pt1 | contig 10276 bp, 12 predicted proteins | sample 1691501 | NCBI WGS metagenome assembly OQVL01 (sample SAMN03418253, study PRJEB22391) | human gut metagenome | biome: human-gut; feature: organic feature; material: feces | host: Homo sapiens | place: Tanzania | collected 2013-01
TTAGTAATAATACTTGTGCCCGATTTGTAATCTTCATTTTTATATAATTTATATGATAAAGTGCAAATTGATTGTCAAAAGTCAAGAGCAAGAGAGCAAGAGGCCCCAAGCCAAAGCCAGAACAGCCCAAGCTGCCACCCAGCCCCCCAGCGCCTCAGCGCCTCATCAGCGTGTCCAGAAAGTCGTCCGTCATGTTACCCGTCAGGTTAATCAAGTCAAAGCGGCACGAGTGCCTCATCATCAGCACCATCTCCACAATATACTTGCCCCTGCGGCGCACATACAGGCGTTTGCCAGCCCGTTCGGCGTACAACTTGTAGCGCAAGGCATTACGTTCGGCCAGCCGGCGCGCGTTAGCATAAAGGTGCGTCACATCATGCCCCGCCGTGCTGCTCACCAGCCTTATCGACTTGAGCTGCTTCAGCACCTCACGCGTGTGCGAGTCACCCTCCACATCAGGCAGCTGCATCATGCGCTCAAGCATCAGCGGCGACACCGTGGTACACTCCACCGCGCGGCCCTTGCCATAGAGCGACATAAAGCGCGAGGCAAAATCCTGCTCGCCGCCACCCTGTGCACGGGCGGCCACCGCAGCCACAAGGGCCAGCAGCAAAGTCACAAACCAATGTTTCAGTGCCATAGCCCCGCCCATCAGTTCTTGGCAGCCTTGCCAGCCGCGTTGTGAGTAGCAGAGTCATTCACAGCAGTCTGTGCGCCCTCCTTAAACATCTCCAGCGTGCGCATGCTCGCCTCGTAAGCCTTCTGCGGGTCCTGGTACGAGTCCTTGTAAGCCGACTGGTTATAATCCCAGCCAGCAGCCTGGTCCGTGGCCGAAGGCTGCATAAACGAGTGCTGCGCAGCCGTGCCAAGCAGCGTCACTATGGCCACAGCAGCAGCGGCGCGCCACAGCGGACGCAACCTGCGCCCCAGCGTAATGTGGTGCACCTGCACCACACGCCCTGCGGCAGGAGCCTCAGCCCCGTCAGCCACACCGGCAGCTTCCATCACGCGGCGGTCAAAGTCGTCGCCCAGCGTGCTGGCGGCACATTGCTCGGTTTCATATACGAACAAAGCCCTGTAGCGCGCCAGCGCGGCCGGCACGTCCTTTTGGCTGAAAAAAGCCTTCAGTATGCGTTCCTCCTCCTCAGAGGTCTCGCAGGCCCAGTAGCGGTCAAGGAGTTGTTCAATATACTTATAGTCCATAGTTCTCAATTTTTTCGTATTGTGTCTTAACAGCCTTGCGTGCGCGGTGCAGCGTCACCTTAAAGGCGGCCTCCGTCAGCTCCATTGCCGCGGCGGCCTCAGCATAGCTCAAACCCTCAATGTCGCGCAACTGCAGCGCCGTGCGCAGCCTTTCGGGCAGAGCGTTGAATATTTGGTGCACCCGCTGCAACTTCTCGTCCCTCTCCAGCCTCTCGTCGGGCCCCGGAGCCGTGTCGCAAGCCTCCGTGCCCGCAGCCTCGAGCGGCTGGTTAGCATTTTCGGCCCGCGCCATGCGGTCGAGCGCAAGGTTGCGGCAAATGGTTATGCAGAAAGCCTCCAAGTTCTTCACCCCCGCCAGCTCTGCGCGCCTTGTCCAGGCACGCACCAGCGTGTCCTGCGTCAAGTCTTCCGCCTCTTGGGCGTTGAGCGTGATGCGCAGGCCCACACGGTATATTTTATCCTTTAGCGGAAGGAGGTCTTGTCGAAAATCTATCTCTTTCATTTTTGGCTCTCTGTTATGTAGACGGTCATAGCGGCAAAAAGTTACAGCCCGCACGCACTTTTTTTCAAAAAAATGTGCGAGCGGGCTGTGATATCAGGCCCATTATGCCTAATATGCCTATCAAGCCTAATATGCCTATTGCCTAATATGCCTATTGCCTAATATGCCCATTATGCCTAATATGCCTATTATGCCCATTATGCCCCCCAAAAAACACCATTGGGGGCGACACCCCTCGCGCCGGGGCAAAGAGAGTGCAACCCCCTTTTACCCCGATGCGGGACGCATCGCCCCCATTTATGCTTGAGTTTTGAGCTTAAGCCTGATGAGCGCCTTTACTCCTCGCTCCAGCTTTCGCTGCCCCAGCCCTTGGCGGCCGATTCAAACTCCACATTGTCCTTGGCGTCGGCCTGTGAAGTGTTAGCCGTAATCGAACCGTCAAGAATGTGCTGCTCCATGCAGAGCTGTATTACAGTGCCCTCGGGGCGCATATATGTCTTTTTCATTGTCTTTCTTTATATTATTATGTGTTACTTCACTACCACCTTCTGGCCGTTCACAATGTACACACCCTTAGTCAGGTGCTTCAAGTCACCGCTCACGCGCACGCCCTGCAGGTTGTAGATAGCCTCCTTGGCAGTGGCAGCAGCAGTGGCATTGTTGATGCCAGTCACAGTACCCTCAATGTTCACACCGAAAGCCATGGGAGCAGCCTGTGCGCCGTTCACCTTAACATAAGTGCGGAAGGGCTTAACCGAACCAGTGTTAGCCTTTACAAACTTGCCATTAGCATAGCCATACACGTCCTTTACACTCTGAGCAGTGTACGAACCAATGTGGCTTACACCTTTCACGGTAGTAGTCAGGTCGGCACCAGTAGTAGCCTTCACCTCCACATTTGTCAGATTGTTGATAAAGTCCTTGTCAGTAGTCACCACCAAGTAAGGCTTGTTGGCCACTGTCTCAGCCACGGGCTTGAACACGAGGTTTTCACCATTCACGCTGCTGAGTTCAGCCACCGTAGTACCAGCGGGCACAGTAAAGCCGAAGGGCAATACAAAGCTCTGCACATAGTTGGGCTCAGCGTTAAATACGCGGTCATAGCTTACTGCTGCGGCAGTGAAGTCCTTGGTCACACCCCAGTCATTGCCATCAAAGAGTGAAAGGTTGCTGGCGGCGGTGCCTACTACTACGTTCTTTTCGTTAGCATCTACGCCCTCTGTGCCCTCGGGCAAGAAGATGGTCATGTTGCTGTTGGTCATGTCAGCCTTCATGTCGGCAAGCGGAGTACCCTCAAGATTTACAGCGTTTGACGAAAGGTCAAGGCTTGTAACATCAAGCGGAACGATATCCACGGTAACGTTAACAGGAGCAATGCCAATATTCGCCGTGAGCTTACCGTCCTTCAGTGTACCCGTAAGCACTACGGGGAGCTCGCCAAGCTCCGCACCTAATGCACCAAATATAGTGATGGTCTGCTCCTTATAGAGGTTTACCACACCATCTTTCTCTGTATAAGGTACATCGGTTACAAAAATGTCGCCAATGAGTCCCATACCTTGCAGTTCAAAGCCAAGGAGTTGGAAATCGGCCTTGCCATCAACAGGGGTCGTAATACCAACGGTTGATGTAGCAGCCGACAGCAGGTCTAGGCTTTCACCCATATCCATAACGATACTCATCTTGCCCTTGTAGTCAGTAGTGACCTTGGCAAACTTCACATAGTAAGTGTGATCGTCCGCGCCAGGGGCAGACACCTTTATGGTAAGAATGCGCTTATCATCATCATACGACTCTGCAACAGTAGCCTTGTCGCCATCTTCTTTCACATAGCTTACGCTGTTGGCTGTGTAGTCACCTGTCACCACATAGTAGGACTTGTTATCCTCATTATCTTCAAGTTCAACAGCTGTGCCATTCACTGTCAATGATGAGAGTTTGCCTGTGCCAGGAACGCCGAATTGGATATTGTAGTTCTTCACTTCACCATCACCAGCTGTCACCTTCAAGGTGCAAACATTCGTGCTTGGATTATAAGTCTCGTCTACCTTTGCGCCTGCACCAGCTGGCGTTGGAGAAATACAACCCTCTTTGTAATACTTATCCGAAGCATCAATATTTACTTCATTGGTGTTATTCTGCGTATCATCTCCTACGAATGTTGAAGGAGTTGTGCCATCTATCGTGAGTGATTTCAAATGCTTGTAATAAACTAAACTTACATCGTCTATGCACAACTCAACACCCTTTGTTACGTTCGTAGAGTTGAAATAATCACTTGCGGCAAATATGACATTAAACATCTCTGGCACTTCATCTACATTCTCTTTCGTATAATCAAAAGGAATAACCCATTCGGTCCAATCTGACGGTTTTTCTGTCGTATAAGCCTCTATCTTAGCAATTATCTTTGACGTATTCGTGAAATTCTTGTCTCCTTTTTCAAAGGGCTTATCCAAAAGGTTTACGTCACGATTAATCATCGTAGTGTTTGTAGGGCTTGCGGTTGCACTCCAAGTAATATTACCAGGCACATGTTCCTGCGTAGTTTGACCGTTCCATAAATAGGCAATCACCGAAGAGCGCACATTACTTCCCGAACAACTGCGTTTGTAGTAAAATTTCAAGGCATCAGGTTTATACTTGAAACTAATACCACCAAAAGTGCCACCATCCTTATTCGATGTACCGGTTGACGTGCTCCATGTAGTACCTAATGTGATATATGCAGGAACTACTTGGCTCAAAGAGGTTTCTGTATTTGTCAAATTTACAGCTTTACCTTTGTGGCCGTCCGACATTTCTTTCCCTACAGTTGTCGCTCCCATACCAGTGCTTGTCCCTCTCACATTCGAAATAGTCCATGATGGAGGTTGCGTACCTTGTGTCTTTTTATTATTCGTACTTGTCCAAGGCACACAATTCACCCAAGTACCCTCATCAAAACTACCATTCGGCAATTGCTGCGCCCCAGCCGTGCCAGCCACAGCCAGCAACGCGAGCGTCAAAAGTTGTTTTTTCATTGTTTTGTTTTGCGTTAAAAGGGGGCTGCGCCAAGCGCAAGGTTTGCACCGGCACGGCACAACCCCGTTATTGTTTTGTTGTTAATTACTTGATAAGTTTCTTGCCACCAATGATATTGGCACCCTTTACAGGAGCTGCCACACGCTGGCCCTTAAGATTGAACACAGGGGCAGAAGCCGCACCATGAACACCTACAGAACCGATGGCCGTGTCAATCTGCTTGAACTGAATGGTGTACACCGTCTTGCTCTCGGGGTTCTCGGCATAGTCGTCGCCCTTCACAATGATGGTGTATACACACGTCTCGGCATTGTACGAGCCTTCAGCCTTGGCACCAACGCCCTTCACCTTGTAGTCTACTACCACATCGTCGGTGTAAGGCACATCTACCGTATAGGCTGTCTTTTTCTCGGCAAAACCGGCCACAGACACACCATCAACGGTAAGTGCGCTGAGCGCGTGGTAATAAACAAATGCCACATCGTCAACCCACAAGGTGCCGTCCTTGGCTATGAGGCTGCGCTGCCAATAGTTGCAGGCAGAGAACACCACATTTATCTTCTGGGGCAACGTCTCGGTGTCGAGATAGTTTATCTGCATCGTAAACGGTGTCCACTCATCAGTATTCTCGCTGATGGCCAACTCCGACTTTGATATGAGTTTGGCATCGTCAGTAGCCTCGGTGTAACCCTCCTGGTTCCATATCACACGGTCCTGGTCGGTCACTGTGGTGTCGGTATTGGCCGTGAGCCCCCCCTTGGGATTGGTGAGCACCTTCGAGGTGTAAGTGCCGTTCCAGGCATAGGCTATCACCTTGGCGGGGTCGGTGTCAGTCAGACCCTCGGCCTTGTACCAGCCAGTAATGGCATCGGGACGGTGTGTAAAGGCCATGCCGCCCAATGTACCACCGTCGCACTGGTCGAGGTTCATCACGGCATACACCCAAGGCGCGCCGAGCGTGATGTAGGCAGGGGCATTCGACCCTATCTGGCCCACACCCACATAGGTGTTTACCATCTTGACAGAGTAGCCCTCGTCCACCTTGGTGCGGTCGGCATCGGGAGTGACAAGCACAGCCGTCTTTGTCATCATCACCTTTTGGTTCACGTTAGATGCCTGCCAGCCCTCGGGCTGCGTGCCAGGGCGCAACAATGTGCCAGGAATGGAGGCGTTGCCTATGGTGTCGGCCACCCATTCGCCATCAAACGAGCCATTGATTTGCTGCGCATGGAGCGTAAGGGCACCACTGAGCAACAAAAGTGTGTAAACTCTCTTCATCTGTAGATATATTACTTTATTACCTTTTTGCCACCCACAATGTACAAGCCCTTGGCCTGTGCCTTGTTCACACGCACACCGCTCAGTGTGTATGCAGCTGCGGCAGTTGTGCCAGCGTTAGCCTTGACGGTGGTCACCGCAGTCACCTCCTTGTTGCCCACAGCCACCTTGATAGACTGGCCAAGCAGTTCGGTCATGTCAATATCGAGATTGGCATAAAGGTGGTCGGCGCAGAATATGCCGCTCAGCACCACGGGCACATCGCCCAAATCGGGACCGAGCCAGTAGGCCACGCTCTCGTCGTCGCCATTCTCAATCTTTATGGTCTGGTTGGTAGAGATGGCTGTCACCTTGCCATCGGCCGCCATTTTCACGCCCTTTACCGAGATGTTGCCCACGGCAATGTCGCTATCGTCCTGAATGAGGTGGAAGTTTTTGAGCGTAAAGTCGCAAGTGCCATCGGCATTGGTCGTAACGTTGATAACAGCAGGAATGCTGTCGGTGCTCACACCATTTACGTCTACCACAATCTTCTCATTGTAGATAGTCTGAGTTTGTGCCATACCGCACACGGCTGCCATGGCAAAGCAAATTGTAAGTAAAGTTTTCTTCATATATTTGTGTGATGATTGTTTCAAAACAGGTAGTTAAAGCCCAGTGTGCCGTAGATGGGGTAAAGGGCAAAAGTAACACTCTGGTAGCCCGACGGGAAAATGCCATTCAGCCCCCAGGCCAGGTTGGCCGACACCGACAGGTGCTTGTAAGCCTTGAACTCGCCGCCCACCTGCAGCCCCCATGCAAAGCGGCGCAAGTCTTTCGAAAAGTCGTAGTCGGCACTCGTCACATCGGTTGCAGGCCCCGTGGGGTCGGGCTGGCGTATGTAGCTCACATCTTCCTCGCTCTTGCTGTAAGCCGAGCCTGTGAATGAGCCATTGATGAGGTACGAAAAGTAAGGCCCGGCCTGCACCTGCCAACGGTCGTTGAAGGCATAAGTGGCCAGCACGGGGAAGGTGAGGTAGTTGTTGTTCACCTCGGTCTTTACATTGCCCCAATAGGCGCCCTCTATCTTGCCCGAGCCGTCGGTGTTGTAGGCCACCAAGTGGTAGTTCTTCACCTTGGCGTCGGTTTTCATGCCTTTGTTTTCGAAGCGCACGCCTATCATGGTGCCCCAGTGCGGGCCGAACTTGCGTTGCACAGCGCCCTCGAGCTGAATGCACAGCGTGGGGTTGTAGCTGTTAATTTTGCGTATCTCAGCCGGCAGCGGCATGGGCGATGTGCCGCCCAAACTCACGCCGGCGCCTATGCGCACGTGCCAGCCCTTCAGGGCAGCCTTTATCAAGTTGGTGTCTGTCTCCTTGGCCTCGCCCATCTTCTGCGCTTGGGCAGCGGGCATGAGGGTCAGCAGCAGGAGTATGCTGAGTAGTATCTTTTTCATTGAACGAATGTGATTTGCTAAAACAAGTCGGTGTGTGAGCCAGTGTCAGTCATTACAAGCACGAGTTCGTCTTCATGCTCTTCCCAAACGAGCAGCCAGTCGGCCTTGATGTGACACTCCCAGCAGTTGTCGTAATTGCCACTGAGCTTGTGCTGGCGGTATTGTGGCGGAAGTTGGCCATCAACCTTTAACAACGCCATGACTTTTTTTAGTTCTATCAAGGGAAGTCCACGCTTAACACAACGTTTCACGTCCTTCTTAAACTTGTTAGTTTCCTTCAGAGTGTACTTCATTTCACACCAAATTTCCTAAAATAGTCGTCCAAATCATCTATCTCGTGCACTCGTCCGTGCTTGATATCGTCCATGGCTTCTTCAAGTCCGGTTTTCTTCTTGCGATTGATTTTCCAGCCGAATTTCTTTACCAGATCTTTGAGCAGTTTGATATCGTCCTTGGGTATGTTCAAAGACAGAGTCTCAATATTATTGTTGTCTAATGTAATATTCATAATTACGATAATATATTAAATGATCAAATTTCACTCTTCCCACTACTCATACACCACGCGCATCTGGTTGATGCAGAGCGTTGAGCCTATGGCACCCTCAAAGTAGGCACCCTGGCGGCTCGAGGTGGCCACCACCGCAATGGCGTAACCATAGCGGGCCATACGCTCGGGGTCAAAGGCCTTGCCGTTCATGGGCTTGAAAGGTTCGCTAAAACTGGTCCACTCGCTGGGTTCGCCAGGATTGTCAATGCGTGCCATGAGCACTATGCGGTCTGAGGTGAGCACATCGTCTCCGTTGAGTGCCTCAAAGTTGTTGGGGTCTACCTCGTACACCACGGCATAAATGTCGGCCGTGTCGTGACGCTCGGGGCACACGTTCTTGTCCTTGTCGGTGAACACCTCGCCGGCCTGGTACTTATACCACCCCTCAAGGCGCTTTGGTTCACCCTTGAGCACCTGCAAACCAAAGGCTGTGGCCTCGCGCGGGAGTTTCATGGCTATCTTGGAGTTGAACTTGCCTATGAACAGACTGCCTGCTGCTATGGGCATCTTCACCATGTCGCCAAACGAACCGGTACGGCAGGTGGTGAGCTTTACCGAGGGGCCGCGCTCCACATCGTTGAATGGTGCCGTGGGGTAGTCCTCGGGGGTTTTGGCTATGCCCACAAGGGCGTAACCGCCATTGCCCGAAGCCCAATAGTCCAGTTCATTACCGCTCTCGTCCGTCTCCACCCAGGTGTAGTATTTGGTTTTGTCGGCCATCTTGTAGTTGGCAAAATTCATTTCCTCCACGGGTTTCGGATAGTTGAACGACACGGTGTAGTCCTTTGTCCACTTGCCGTCCTCGGAGTGGCTGGTATACACCTGCGGCAGCGTAAAGTCGCGTGTCATGCCGTTGGCGTCCACATCGGCACCGTCTACTTTGGCTGTGAGCCACGCACCAGGCGTAAGGTTGAACTTGGGGGCAAAGCTCGAACGGTCGGTGCCCAGCTTTACGGTGAAGCTCACGCGGTGCAAGTCTTCGTTTATCTTGGCATCGCCCACCCAATAGTCCTTGCCTTCGGGGTTATCGTCCGTAGCGGCAGCATATTGCTTGTACCATGTCTGGTCCACCCCCGTTATGTCGCACTCGGCATTGAGTGGTTCGTCCTGTATGCACGAGTTGAGGGTGCAGAGCAGCAGTGCCGCCTGCATGAACAGTATTATGCGTTTCATCAGTCAGTCAAAATTGTATGTGTGTAATGTGTAATCGTGTGTAGTTAAGTAGAAGATTTTGTGCGTTATGTCGGTGTTACAGGCACAACGCGTGCTATCCCCTTTTTCTCCGGGTGCAAAGTTACAAAAAAAATACTAATGAGTATATATGTGCTGATAATCAAGGCGGATAATACCGGTAAAATCGGTATTTACCGCTTTTTTAGGGAAATAACGATGCCGTAATGGACTGGCGCCGAGGCGTTGCTGGGCAGCCGCTAACGCGGGAGACATAAGAACATAAGGACAGAAGAACATAAGATATAACGTTTGTGTTAGCCGCTTACCGCGGGAACATAAGAACATAAGCTACATAAGAAACATAATTTGCGTCCGGTGAAACGTAACCATACGAATGGATTCAAGCACCAAACGCAAGCACTAATGGGGGCGACGCGTCCCGCGTCGGAATTTTAAGGCAAAGAATCACAGATAGGCGTGTAATTAGTACTGTCTGTGAGCCTTTATTTCGTGTATGAACGTTGTATTTTCTCCGCGGGACGCGTCGCCCCCATTAGTGCTTGCGTTTAGTGGTAGCGCTTGGTGCTTGCGTTTAGTGATAGTGTTTAGTGATAGCGTTTTGTGCTTGCGTTTAGTGGTGCGGGACCTTTACCGTACTACAAAAACTTTACTTGCCGAGTATCTTACATCTTACACTAATACGCTGCAACTCATTGACTATCAATGCTTTGCTTAGTGTAAGATGCTGCCAAATCCACTTACACAAACCTACACGCATCCTACACACCCCACATGCTGCCACACGGCACAGGCACGGGAGGAAGATATCACGGCATAGGGGAACAGAAAAGTCTGTTGCTCCGACAGATTTCTCTACGTCCCCGTGGCGTAAACTCCACCGCATACGACAAAACTGGCCGCGAGGCAGCGGGGTGGGGTGTGTAAGATGTGTGCAGGGGAGTGTAAGATGCTTTGAAATCATCTTGCACTCTTGAAACCTCTGTATATCAACTTGTTACGCATAAAAAGTGTAAGATGGCAGTAAAAACACACGCACTCTTTTACAAGAGGGATGACGGGCAAGGGAGCAAATATTTGTGTACAAATTGTA
>OQVL01003052.1_pt1 | contig 10271 bp, 7 predicted proteins | sample 1691501 | NCBI WGS metagenome assembly OQVL01 (sample SAMN03418253, study PRJEB22391) | human gut metagenome | biome: human-gut; feature: organic feature; material: feces | host: Homo sapiens | place: Tanzania | collected 2013-01
ACATCGTTTAAGAAAAATTTTGCGTTTATGCCGGCTTGCCTGATTTCATAAATGCCGAGTTTCATAGCCGTATTGCGTAAAAGTGCGATTTCTACAAGTCCGTACACGCTTGCCGGCGGTACGCCGAAACGGTCGGTAAGCTCGTCGTAAACATCGTTTGCTTCTTCGTTTGAGCGAATGTTGGCAATAGTTTTGTACATGTCGAGCCTTTGCGGAGTTGAAGAAATGTACGATGCCGGAATGCTTGCGTCAACAGGCAAGTCGATAAGGCATTCCTGTTCTTTTTCATCCGGTACGGTTTCGCCCTTTTCCTCGCTGACAGCCTGCTCAAGAAGTTTGATGTACATATCGTAGCCGACGCTTTCCATATGTCCGTGCTGCTTGTTGCCGAGGAGTGAGCCTGCGCCTCTGATTTCAAGGTCACGCATGGCGATTTTGAATCCTGCGCCGAACTCGGTGTATTCTCTGATAGCTTCAAGTCGCTTTTGTGCAATGTCGGTTAGTTCCTTGCCTTTTGCAAATGTAAAATAGGCATAGGCGCGTCTGCTGCTTCTGCCGACTCTGCCACGGATTTGGTGAAGCTGAGCAAGTCCGAGTTTGTTTGCGTTTTCAATTATAAGTGTGTTAACATTCGGCACATCAATGCCTGTTTCGATAATCGTTGTGCACACCAAAATGTCAATTTCGGCATTGAGGAGCTTTTGCCAAACATCGGATAACTGTTCTTCCGTCATTTGACCGTGTGCAACGCCCACCGTGGCGTCCGGCATTGCCTTTTTTATCTGCATTGCAATATGGTCGATTGTGTCTATATCGTTGTGCAAATAGTAGCATTGACCGCCTCGTGCAAGCTCTTTTTCCATGGCTTCAACGAGTATGCCGAAATCGTATTCAATAACATAGGTTTGCACCGGCTTTCGGTCGCCCGGTGCTTCTTCAAGTAGGCTCATATCACGGATTCCGCTCATTGCCATATTCAGTGTTCTCGGAATAGGTGTTGCCGATAGGGTCAGAACATCAACTCTCGGAAATTTTTCCTTGATTTTTTCTTTTTGAGCAACGCCGAAACGCTGTTCTTCGTCAACAATCAGCAGTCCCAAATCTTTGAACTTGATGTCGCCGCCGAATATTCTGTGAGTGCCGATCAAAAGGTCGACCTTGCCTTTTTCAAGGTCGCTCAGCACCTCTTTTTGTTTTGCAGGCGATACAAATCTGCTGAGCATTTCTATTCTTACGGGAAACGCTTCCATTCGTTTAAGTGCAGTTTGGAAGTGTTGCATGGCAAGTACGGTTGTCGGCACAAGGATTGCACATTGTTTGCCGTCACCAATGCATTTGAATGCCGCACGCAGGGCAACCTCTGTTTTGCCAAAGCCAACATCGCCGCAAAGCAGTCTGTCCATAGGTGCTGTTTTTTCCATATCGCCTTTGATTTCGTTAATCGAGCGAAGCTGGTCGTCGGTTTCTTCGTATGCAAAGCGGAGTTCAAAATCCCGTTGCATATCCGTGTCTTCGGAAAATGCAAAGCCCTTTGTGTTCATTCGCTTTGAATACAGGGCAATGAGTTCTTTCGCCATATCCTGAAGTCCTGCACGAACCTTGGATTTCGTTTTGCTCCAATCGCCCGAACCGAGCCGGCTGATTTTTACCTTTGAGTCGTCACGGGGACCGATGTATTTTGAAACAAGGTCAAGCTGAGTTACCGGAACATAAAGATTGTCGCCTTTTGCGTAGCTGATTTTGATGTAGTCCTTGCTGACATTGTTGATTTCAAGTGCCTGTATGCCCTCAAAAATGCCGATACCGTGGATGTTGTGAACAATGTAATCGCCGATGACGAGTTCGTCAAGTGAATGAATGGCATCTTTAGAACTGAAGTGCTTGTGCTTTTTCTTGGCTTGGTTAACTTTGCCATAAGTGATGAGTGCAAACTTGCACGAGGACAGTTGAAATCCCGATGAAGTCGTGCCCGACATAACGGTTATAAGACCGTGGGTGAATTCCTCCGGCTTTTTGTCACAGTAAACGGCTTGGTAGCCCATTTCCTGCAAATCGTAGGCAAGAGCTTTTGCCGATTTTGATGTGCCTGCAAGTATGCAAACGGCGTATTTTGTTTTGATAAGAGGGAACAGTTCGTCTTTGAGTTGACTTAATGTTCCGCTCCAGGAGTTGAAAGTTTGACAGGTGAATGACGCAAGATGTCTTATAGGCGTGTCAAAACTTCCACGAGGGAAAGAATCGAGATAAATCGCCTTATGGTTTTCGTAAACACCCAAAAGGTCGGTAAAATCAAGGCTGAATTTGTCAATACCTTTGCAGATTATGCCGTCCTCCAACAGCCACTTGATGTCCTCAAGCATAAGCTTTTGTTGGTTTTCGCATTTTTCCTTGCATTTGCCGCTTTCAAGCACAAACAGCAAACCGTCAAAATAATCAAACAGTCCGTTACTTTCGTATGCAAGCGGAAGATATTTATCGTTGCATGGCAGATTTATGCCTTGCTTTAATTTGTCGCTGTCGGCATAGAGTTTTTCTCTTGCTTTTATGGCTTTGCCTTTGAGCGAGGCGGCAAGTTCGTCAATCTTTTTTGCCTGGATTTCCTTTGACGGAAACAAAACTTCCGTTGCCGGAATAATATCTATCTTTTCAACAATATCATTTCGCCTTTGGGTTGAAATATCAAATTTTGCAATGGAATCAACCGTGTCGCCCCATAATTCAATTCTTACAGGGTCATCGGCTCCCGGTGGGAAGATGTCAATAAGTCCGCCTCTGACGCTGAACTGACTTGTGCCGTCAACCTGGTCAAATCGTGTGTAGCCTGCCTTAACAAGCTTGTTGACGGTTTCATCAATGTCGATGTCCTCACCCTCGCTGATGGTGAAAGAACGGTCGATAAGTGCCTGCGGCGGCATTGTCATTTGGCACGCTGCCTGTACCGAGGCAACAACTATGTTGTAGTCGCCCTTGATGATTTTTGAAAGCACTCCGAGCCTGATATGCTCAAATTCACGGCTTATGCCTTCAACATCAAGAAAGGTGAACTCTCTCCTCGGATAGAGCAAAACTCCGTTTGTAAGCGTTGACAAATCCTCGTAAACCCTGATTGCACTTGCTTCGTCGGGTGTAATGACAAAAGCCTTTTTTTCAAGGTCGTCACATAAAGAGTGAACGATGTGCACCTTGTTGATTTCGGGCAAACCGACAGCACCCACGGGAAATTCGTGAGTGCCGACTGCTTCTTTTAAATTTTGATATTCTTTGTCTTTGTCAAATATTTTTGAAAAACAGCTCATATTTCGCCTTATGCCCTTAACTGTTGTATTTGTTCATGGCTTCGTCGGTTTTGCCGTTGACCATAAGTCTTACCGCCTTTGTTGCGTTTTCAAGTGCGGTTTGCAGTTCTTCGGATTTCTCCTTTGGGAATTCGCTCAAAACCCATTTTGCAAGGTCGTATGCGGCATTCGGTTTCTTGTCAACTCCGACTTTAATTCGTGGGAATTCTTCTGAACCGAGGCACGAAATTATGCTTTTTATTCCGTTGTGACCGCCGGCACTGCCTTTTCTTCTTATTCTTGTTTTGCCTATGTCAAGGCTGATGTCGTCATAAATTACTATGATGTTTTCGTTTGGAATATTATAGTATTCGGCGGCTTCCATAATCGCCTCGCCGCTGAGGTTCATCATAGTCTGCGGTTTCATAACAAGGCAACGCTTGCCGTCTATCATTTCGTCCGCAATCAAGGCTTGAAATTTGGATTTTTTTATTTCAAAGCCCTCTTCTTTTGCAAGCAAATCAACCGCTTTGAAACCTGCATTGTGCCTTGTGTTTGCGTATTTGGGTCCGGGATTTCCCAAGCCTGCAATGATGTATTCTATTTTTCCTCGTTTAAATGAAAACATTTGTTATTCCTCGTTTTGTTCTTCAATTTCGGTGACGGTTTTTGTAACTTTTACTTTTTCTGCCCTGCGTCCGTCGGTTTCTACAACTTCAAAATGCAGGTCTTTATAATCAAAACTGTCGCCGATTTCAGGTATTTTGTCTGTGTTTTCCATAACCCAGCCGTTGAGCGTTGTTACATTTGTGTTCTTGTCGTCAATTTCAAAATATTCAAATATATCGTCAAGGTTTGCCATACCGTCAATGATATAGGTGTTGTCATCGATTTTTTCAATATCCACTTCAACCTCATCGTGTTCGTCCCAAATTTCGCCGACGAGTTCTTCAAGTATGTCCTCAAGTGTCACAATACCCTCGGTGCCGCCGAATTCGTCAATTACAACTGCAAGGTGAGTTTTGTTTTTTTGAAAAATTCGCAGTAATTTGCTGATTTTTGTGTCGGGGCTGACGGTCGGAACGGCCTTTATGATTGTGCGGAGTGACTTTAAGCCACGGCTTCTGATGTCCTCAAAATCACGGTGGTGGATGATGCCCACAATATTGTCGATGTCGCCGATGTAAACAGGAAGTCGGCTGTATCCGCTTGCCTTGAATATCTTTTCTATGTCGGACAGCTTTGCGTATTTGTCAACAGCCTCAACATCAATTCTCGGAGTGAGAATGTCGCTTGCGTAAAGGTCGTCAAATTCGATTGACGAACGGATAAGCTCGCTTTCGTTTTCGCTGATTTCACCGCCCGTTTGAGCTTCGTCAACATAGGTTTTCAGTTCTTCTTCGGTTACGGCATTGTTTTTTTCAAGGCGGAATATTTTATTGAGCAGAAGTTTCCAGCCTCTGAACAGCATATTGAGAGGGTAGAACAGAAACACAAAAAACTTAACTGCCGGAGCAACTGCAACGGCAAAGGTTTCTGCCTTTTCTTTTGCAATGGTTTTTGGTGTGATTTCGCCGAAAATCAACACAACAACGGTCATAACCACCGTGCTCACGGTTGCACCGAGGTCGCTGTTGTTGCCCAAAAGTCCCGTAAAAAACAGGGTTGCGATAGAGGTTGAAGCAATGTTTACGATGTTGTTGCCAATCAAAATTGTTGAAAGCACAATGTCAAAATCATCTGCCAACTTTAATGTTCGTTCGATTTTTTTGCTTTTTTCGCCTTGTTCCATCGCTTTGAGTTTTACTTTGTTAAGCGATGAAAATGCGGTTTCCGCCGATGAAAAAAATGCCGAAAACATTACTAAAATAATCATTACGATTAATAAGGGTGTGTTCATTTCTGCTCCTTTGTTTAAGATTGCTTTAAAGGGCATATCAAACCAGATATGCCCTTATTTTGTTTATGCGAAAAACCTGTTGTTATTCAGTTTTTTCAAATTCGTTAAATTCTCTTTCAGAGTCATCTTTTTCGTAGTTGTACATATTTTCGTCTTTAACATGCTTTGCAATGTACTCATCTCTGTCAAACAATTCGTCTGCCTTAACTTTCCAAGCCTTAGCGGCTTCAATAGTTTTGTCAAACAAAGCGTTTGCACTTTCTGGATGTTGCATTTCTGTTGAATATGCACCTGTTTCGGCAACCATTTTGCTGATAGCACCCGGATTGTCAAGTACAGGGCAAGGACGAAGCATATTGTTTGAGAACGGCTGATTCTTCTTGTAAGCCATAAAGAGTGGGCTTTGGAGTGCTTCCAAAACGCTGCATTCCTTGATGTTGACATTTGAATAGTGAACAAAAGCACAAGGTTCGCAGTCACCGTTTGAGTTGATGTGGAAGTAGTGTCTGCCGCCTGCGATACAGCCCTGAACATATTCGCCGTCGTTCCAGAAATCAAGAGCGAAGATAGATTTTGTCTTACGCCATTCGTGCATTTTTTTGTATTTTCGCAGAGTAAAAAACGCATAACGCGAAATTTATATTGAATAAACAACAATATTAAACAATAAAACGCATAAAAATTATGAAGAAAATTACAGTATTAAGCATGGGTATGTGCGCTGTTTTGGCGCTCGCTAGTTGTGGTACATCTAAGGAAAGTGCATACAAGAAGGCATATGAGAAGGCTCAGCAGCAGGAACAGCAGGCTGCTCAGGCTCCAGTTGCTCAGGAACCAGTTGTTGCTCCTCTTGAGACACAGGCTCCTTCTGATGAGCAGACAGAGGTTGATAACGCAACCGTACGTTCTGAGGATGTTTCTCTTATCTCAGGTTCTGGTTTGTCTAACTACAGCGTAGTTGTTGGTTCTTTCTCTCTCAAGGCTAACGCAGAGGGTTTGGCTAGCACTTTGAAGAGCGCTGGGTACGAATCTCAGATTGTTTTGAACACAGACCGCAACATGTATCGCGTAGTAGCTTCTACATTCGCTGACAAGACTGCAGCTGTGAAGAGCCGCAACAAGCTCCGCGCTGGTAAGTATCCAGATGCTTGGTTGCTCTTAAAGAAGTAATTCGATATTATATATAGGATAATATATCCGTAGATTAATGCGAATTTTATCAATAGATTACGGTAAAAAACGTACCGGACTGGCTGTGACCGACCCATTGCAGATTATTGCCAATGGGTTGGCCACAGTTTCTACACATGAACTTTTCACTTATATCGAAACTTATATTCAGAAAGAACAGGTGGAGCGCATTGTTATCGGAAAACCGATGCAACCTAACGGGCAGCCAAGTGAAAACCTGGCAAGAGTAGAAAACTTCTACAACCGTTGGCGAAAGGCTCATCCTGAAATTCCAATTGAATATTATGACGAGAGATTTACATCAGTCCTGGCACATAGAGCCATGATAGATGGAGGTGTAAAGAAGAAAGTGAGAAAAGAAAATAAAGGATTGGTAGACGAGATAAGTGCTACCATCATATTACAGGATTATTTGCAATCAAGAAGATAATGATTTTACCGATTTATATTTATGGTCAGCCAGTGCTGAGAAAAATGGCTGAAGATATTACACCTGATTATCCAGATCTCAAGGTGTTGATTAATAATATGTATGAAACCCTTGATTCCAGCAACGGCATCGGACTGGCTGCACCTCAGATTGGCTTGCCTATCCGCCTCGTTGTTATCGACCTGGATGTGCTCAGCGAGGATTTCCCTGAGTATAAAGGATTCCGTCATGCTTTCATCAATGCCCATATCCTAGAGCGCGATGAGGAAAATACCGACTCTTCTGAAGAGGGATGTCTTTCTATTCCTGGTATCAATGAGAAGGTGGTTCGTCCTACACGCATCCATGTAAAGTATATGGATGAGGATTTTAATGAACATGATGAGTGGATAGGGGGATATCTGGCTCGCGTGATGCAGCATGAATTCGACCATTTGGAGGGTACTATGTTTGTTGACCGTGTGTCTCCTCTTCGCAAGAACATGATAGCAGGAAAGCTCAAGGGTATCATCAAGGGCAACTTCCGTGCTGCCTATCGTACCAAGATCCGTCGATAGTTCTTCCGAAAATATAGTAAGCTTCATGGTAATCGTGACGATTGGGCTTACTATATTTTTTTATTCTACATTCAATAGGTTTTATTTCAGAGAGTTACGAACAGATGAAGAAGATTCTCTTAGTTCTTTTTATGGTAATGGGCGCCATTTCGGCTTCTGCCCAATACCGTGTAGACCGACTTGTTACGGCCGGTCGGAGTGCCTTGTATTATGAGGATTTCGTCCTTTCAATCAAGTATTTCAATCTGGCTATCGGTGCCAAGCCTTATCTGTATGAGCCTTGGTATTACCGCAGTGTGGCAAAATTTAATCTGGATGACTTTACTGGTGCCGAAAGTGATGCCAGTGAGGCGCTGCATCTCAATCCCTATATCAATGATATTTATGACTTGAGAGCCATCTGTCGCATCAGACAAAACAGGTTTGATGATGCGATAGCTGACTATAATGCGGCTATCAGACTGGAACCGCGTAACCGAAACTACTGGTTTAATCGGGCTATCTGCCAGATGGAAAACAAAAAGTATGAGGCGGCACAGCAGGAGTTGGATACCATCGTAGGGAAATGGAAAGACTGGTCGAATGCTTATTCGCTCAAGGCTGAAGTGTATCTGCATCAGAAAGATACCGTGCAGGCAGAGAAATGGCTTGACAAGAGTCTGCAACTCAATCCGTATGATGGAGATGCCTGGACTACGCGTGCCTATATGGCGCTGGCAAGAAAGGAATGGAAAACGGCTGATGAGGCGCTGACCAAGAGTCTGCATTTCAAACCTAACAATGTGAACAGTTACATCAACCGTGCTTTGGCGCGTATCAATCTGAATAACCTCAGGGGGGCGATGAGCGATTATGACAATGCCCTTGAGCTGGATCCGAACAATTTCCTGGCTCATTATAATAGAGGACTGATGCGTGTACAGTTGGGTGATGATAACCGTGCTATCACCGATTTCGACTTCATTATCAAGATGGAACCCCAGAACTTCATGGCTATCTTCAACCGAGCTCTATTGCATGACAAGACCGGTAATCTGAGAGCAGCCATCAGGGATTATACTATGGTTATCAATCAGTTCCCTAACTTCTGGACCGGTTTGTCTAATCGTGCCAGCTGTTACCGTCGCCTGGGCATGACAGCCAAGGCAGAGATGGATGAATTCCGTATCTTCAAGGCGCAGATGAACAAGCATATCGGAATCCAGCCGAGATGGAGCGCAAAGACCAAGAAGGAGATGCGTAAGCGCTCTGAGGTTGACCCGAATAAGTTTGCTTCGCTGGTAGTAGATGACGAACCGAAGTATGAACACAACTATAAGAGTGAGTATCGTGGTAAGGTTCAGAACCGTCAGGTAGAAACCGCCTTCCTGCCTATGTATCAGCTATCTTATTTCCCTAACAGTCAGAATGTAAGTGGAGTACAGGCTTATGATAAGGAGGTGGATGCGCTCAATCAGCATACCAAGGCAGACAAGGTTTATATCGTTTGCAGTAAGGAACAGCTCGATGAGAACGGTTCTATGAAGATATTCTCAATGATTGATAAACTATCGGCAGAGTTGAGTGTGGCGAGCGATAATGAAACCAGGAAACGTCTCCTGATGCGCAGAGCCATCGCCCATAGTGTGCTTCGTGATTTTGAGGCTGCCATCAGCGATTTCACCTATTATATCTCGCTCGATGACAAAAACTCATTGGCTTACTGGCAGCGTGCTGTCTGCCAGGCTGAGATGGATGAATTTAATAAGGCTGAGGGCAAGGGTGTTCTGAATATCCATTCTGCCGAGGCTGATTTCAGCGATGCCATCCGCCTGAATAGCAACAATGCTTACATCTATTATAATAGAGGTAATCTTCATGCTGGCAGAAACGAACTTTCAAAGGCAATAGATGATTATACCATTGCCTTGAGAATTGATAACCGCCTTGCAGAGGCTTATTATAATAGAGGTATAGCACGAGCCAAGAGTGGCAATAAGCAGACTGCTATCCAGGATCTTTCGAAGGCAGGAGAGCTTGGCTTGTATGATGCTTATTCTGTGATTAAGCGCTTGAATAAGTCGAAATAAAAAAAATCCCGCAGATTACCTCTGCGGGATTTTTTTATTTATTTCTGTAATCCTGTTCTAACACCATCATTACCTTCAACTTCAACACCCTTGTTTGTTGGAGTCCAACCTAGCTTTTCTAGTCTTGTTTTCTGGCATTCAGCACTTACTAGGTAGTTAGCTAGTTCTTCAGCTGCGTTAGGGAACTTAGTAACTGACTTAACACCGATGTACTTATAACCAATCATAGCAATTGTCTGTTTGTCTGTACCATTAACATTAATTGTTGGCAGAACTGTAACACCAAGATCCTTTCCTAGTGCATCTTGATTAACAGCTGCGTTCCATGTACCGTCAATACCGGCACCACATGTTCTCTTAGCTGTTGAGAAACCGGCACTGATCTTATCGACTGATGCAGATACAAATGTATTCTTATACTTGTGGAAAAGTTCTGAGAAAGCTGACATTGTCTGTGCAACTTCATCTTCGTCATACTTGTTAAACTTCTGAATATCCTGAGCGTCACCTTTAAGACCGTCTATCTTTAGACCACCTGTGAATGGGAACATACATGCATAATAACCATCACCGGCATTCATAATAAACTGACGACCGGCCTTCTTACATGCAGCAAGAACGCCTTCCCATGACTTTGCATCTTCATCAGATACAACTGACTTATCATATACTAGATAGTAGCCGTTATCTGTTTGTGGAAATGCATATAGAACTTCTTTACCGTTTAGGTCGCCCTTAACTGTTTCAACAGCAGCTTCTGTATGATTCTTCTTAATATCATCAACATAGTTGTCATATACAGGTAGAAGAGCCTTAGCCTGTGTTAGCTTTGAGAGCTGGTCTGAAGGG
>OQVL01003053.1_pt1 | contig 10269 bp, 2 predicted proteins | sample 1691501 | NCBI WGS metagenome assembly OQVL01 (sample SAMN03418253, study PRJEB22391) | human gut metagenome | biome: human-gut; feature: organic feature; material: feces | host: Homo sapiens | place: Tanzania | collected 2013-01
ACGGCTCCCAGGAGCGCCGAAGCCGCTCCTGCAACGTCCCGGCCATGATCCATGGCCGAGACGTTCCCGGCGGTCGACGTAACGGCGACCATGGACAGTAATATGAATATCAGACCTTCATAAATCCAGAAACCGCATCCTGTAGCAAATGCTATCATTATCAAGCATGAAACGACTACCATTCCGACAGTTCCAAACGTAATCGCCTGACTCCTGCTCTTGAACTTCGGCAAAAAAGCTGATGCTATAGCGAAAGCCACTGCATTAAAACCGAACACAATGCTGAAATCCATCGCCGACAATCCGAAATGATCCTGCATGATGAATGGTGCCGAAGCAAGATTCGTGAACAAGACTCCGAGAGAGAAAGTGTAAATCAATACATATTTCACATAGAGTCTGTTGCGTAACACGCTGATAAACGGACTGGTACGATGTGACACATACTCCGTATCACGGGCATTGACAAGCCTCACTCTGGCCGGTAGGGACTCGTGCATCCTGAACGCTCCGGCGAGGATTACGATGCCGAGAGCGAGCAGACTCCAGAATATAGTGCGCCAGCCTCCGAATGCGCCGATAACGCCACCGACTATAGGGGCGGCGACAGTGGCGACTCCGTTTATGGCGCTGATGAGAGACATTGTAACTGTCAGATTATCACCTTTATATTTATCTGTAGCGATGCTTCTGGAGAGTACGACGGCACCTGAGCCTGCCAGGCCTTGGAATAGACGCATGACGATGAATTGCCAGATGTTGCTTGCGAAGATGCAGCCTGCTGTAGTGGTTATGAACATGATCATGGCTGTGATAAGCGGCTTTCTGCGTCCGTATTTGTCACTTATCGGTCCGAAAAGGAGTTGTCCTGCCGCCAGACCTACCAAGCCAGTGGTCAGTCCGAGCTGGACGAGGGCATCTGAAGTCATGAACCAGGAGGTCATGGATGGCAAAACCGGTAGGTACATGTCCATGACGAATGGCCCGAAGGCGCTTAGTGTTCCTAGAAAAATCAGAAGGAAGGCTCCTGTGTATTTTGTGCTGAATGACTTCATATTCTTAAACGTCTCTGAAAAATCGGCTGCAAATTTAGCTCTCATTCACGGGTGTCTCCGTTTCTGTAAAAGTATATTTTATGTACTTTTCGGAATAAATAGGTGTATTTAAACGATATTATTGCTATATTGCCTAAAAATCGGAACTGATATGGTACAAAATGGTATTCCTGCCGATGTGAACGGTATTTCATATTTCGAAGGCAGTCTTTCTGAGCTTAATGCTACGCGTTATCATTTCAAGTGTGGATTGTTCATGATCTGCACGGCCGGGAAGTGCCGTGTCATCACCGGTGTGGAAAAATATGACGTGATTCCGGAGACGGAACTGATTTTCCTCACGGGAACGTTGTTCCATATAGATTGGATGTCAAGTGATTTCCATGCGCGCCTGATTTTGTTTCCGAAGGATATGTTCATGAAGGCAATGCTGCCGATCGATACGCCTTATCTGAATTATTCTTACGGACATCCGTGTTTTCATCATGACACGTCTCCACGTAACCGCAAGTCGTGGGAGATTGTGAAAACTTGGTTCAATCTCGCAGAAAGTCTTTTCTGCGGTAGCCGTTCCCAGTATAGGGAGTTGCAGGAGTTCAATTATTTGCAGGGACTGCTTTTGTGGCTGTTCAGCACTGTGCCTGACAAAATAGAGATGAGTCCGAAGCTGTCGACGCTTCAGGTTCTTTGTCAAAAGTTTCTCCAGCTCGTCCGCGAGTCCGGCGTGGAGAGCCACGAAGTATTTTATTACGCTACAAAGCTTTGTGTATCACCAAGATATCTACATAAAGCAACTACACTCTGTCTAGATGGAAAATCTCCGAAGGAACTGATAGATGCACAATTGGTGGCTGAAATCAAGGTGCTCCTGGATGACCCGACAGTTAGTATAACGTCCATAGCCGACCAACTCCATTTCGCAGACCAGTCCTATCTCTCCAGATTCTTCAAACGCCACACCGGTTTTTCACCGCAAGACTGGCGAAACAATAGACCTGGTGCGTAAATTATCCACGTTTTTCACGCGGTTTTGCTAATTGTTGCAAATATATGTCAGACTACCTGGCGGGTTACTATACCGCACTTTAAAGTTGCAACAGCTTGATAGTTAAGTATTTGCATCTGCAACAAAGGGTTTCCGATCCTGTCAGGTTGTACCTTATTTATTAGGACCTGACAGGTGTATTTTGTTGCAACAGGTTATCCCTCAAATGGTTACATCTTTTCAAGTCTGCCAGGTTGTCCAGTCTTTCCTGTTCTCCCGCCTGTCTGAGCATCGCCTCGTAGCCCGTGGCGGCCATGAGCTCTGTCACGAGGTCTGACAGACTTTTCTCCTTGTATGTCTTTCTGAAGCTTTCTATGATATCGACAAAGGCTGAAGCACCTGTAGACTTAACAGTCTTCTCCTCCAGAAGATCCTGAAGACCGCTGTACAGTGAGCATCTGTGAGTCTCACAGTACGACTTCAGCATCGACATCCTCTTTTTGCCAAAGTTCCGCTTTGGTTCATTTATCACCCTGCGGAATGAGAGATCATCCGCATATGCCACCATCCTGAGATATGCCAGCACATCCTTTATCTCTTTGCGCTTGTAGAACTCCGTTCCGCTGTAGAGGATATATGAAATTTTTGTCTTGATAAATGCTTCCTCTATGCTTCTCGATACGAAATGTGATCTGTACAAAACAGCTATATCACTGTACTTTGCCCCCGCCTCAACCAGTCTTTTTATCTCATTTGTCACCCACTGGGCTTCATCCCCGGTGGTTCTGGAATGTACGTACAGAGGGCGCGCCTCAGGCGACTTCACAGCCACAAGCCTGTGGGGCAGTCTGTTCCTGTTCTTCTCGATCAGTGAGTTGGACACCGCCAGTATGTCAGGAGTTGAACGGTAATTCGTGTCGAGGAATATGGTCTGTGTATTCTCATGGTCCTTGTCGAATTCCAGTATGTACTCTATCCTTGCCCCGCGCCACGTATATATGGTCTGATCCGGATCGCCCACGATGAACAGATTCCTGTGATAACCGCTGAGTATCTCCGCCAGCGCATACTGGTTGCCGCTGACATCCTGAAACTCGTCCACCATTACATACATCATGCGTTCCTGCCATTTGCGGCATTTCTCCGCATCGGTTCTGAGGATGTGGAGCGCAATGGTTATGAGATCATCATAGTCAAGTCCATACACCTTCTTCTGTTCGTACAGGTATCCCAAAAATACTTTTTCAGGAATGTCTGAAGCGTTCTCATAATCCGCCAACAGTCTGTCGTTGCTTATGTCCGCCAGATATGCAATGTGCTGCATCTCGTTCTTCATCGCCGATATGTGATCCCTCGCCATGTCAAATGTATATGTTCTCGACTGTATATGGGCATTCTCGTACACCGTTTTGAGTATCTCCTCCGTGTCCTCGCTGTCCATCACCACAAAGTTCTGGGGATAATTGATGGCATGGATATCCTCCCTCAGAAGCTTCACACAGAAGCCGTGAAATGTGCAGATGTATCCCGTATCGCTGTCCCCGATCATCTGTCTGATACGTTTGCTCATCTCCCTCGCCGCTTTATTTGTAAATGTGACACACAGTATATTCGATGTGGATATTCCAAGCTCGTCCACCAGATACGCATACCTGTATGTGAGAGCCTTTGTCTTGCCGGTTCCCGCTCCAGCAATTATGCGCACATACCCTTCTGTGGTGGTCACTGCCTCCCTTTGCTGTTCATTCAGTTCATCTATAAAATTATCCATACAGTCCTCCATATATTTGCAAACATATGTTCAGTATAGCAGATTATATCTTTCCTGTCACTACACTCATGGTTTTACACCAGAACGATCTTCACACAAAAACAGGACAGCCACATCATCTGTGACTGTCCCGCCAACGCATCAACGCATTTCATTTATTTTGACTTTTTGTATACAGCTTTCTTAGGAGTGTTCATTCCCTTCGCCTTGAGCTTCTTTGCATATGCGTCATATTTCTTCTTCGGAAGATATATCTTCACATTGCTCTTGACTCCCTGGAAAGCATTCTTACCGATAGTCGTTATCCTGGTAGACTTTATGGTAACTTTTCCAAGCTTTCCGCACTTGCTGAATGCTGCACCGCCTATGGTCTTAACATTTCCTCCGATCACGACCGTGGTGAGATATTTGCGTCCTGTAAATGCTTTCGCTCCTACAGCCGTAACATTGAAGTTCACGCCTCCGATCTTGACACTGGATGCGACCGTGAGTGACTTGAACTTCTTGTCGCTCTTCTTGCTTGTACTTCCAACAAGTGTCACTGTTCCCTTGCCATTTGAAGCGGCATTTGTCACCTTGTATCTCAGATAGCCAGGTACACCCTTCTGCGCAACATTATATATCTTGCCCTTGCCAGCCTTGATAGCAAATGTCTTGCTGACGGAGCCTCTGTAATTACCCTTACCTGTGATCGTTACTGTCGCTGTACCGATATTCTTGTTGTTCTTGTACTGTACGGTGTAATCCACACCATTCTTAAGTGTTGTTTTTCCTCTCCTGAGCGCAAGCGATTTAACAGTGATCGATGATCCTGTGTATGTATATCCATTCTTTTCTATACCGCTTACGACCACATTGTTCTTGGAATTTCCTATGTCTATTCCAAGGGCAGCTACTGACTCATAACGCTTGTACCCACACTTGGTACAGGTAAATGTCTTCTTACCTGCCGCTGTGTCTGTAGGCTTGGTCGTTATCGCTCCCTTGTCCCATGTGTGATTTGCCAGGCCTGACTTCTCTCCACATGAGCACTGATACCAGTGAGATCTGCTGTCGCTCTTGTACTTATTGCCGTAATCGTGTACATGCTGCTCCGGCTCTTTCTCGATGGTGATTTTTAAATTGAATACAACTCCATTGTAAGCTCTGTTCCATCCTGCAACTGATGTCCAGTCATAATTTACTGTGTCCGCAGGCTTGAAACAAAGCTTGTATGTATTGCCATCCTCAACCTTTGTCGTTCTGTCTGTATACCATGTGTATACTCCATCCTCGCGCTCTGGAAGCTCTATGTCTGCAAGAGTCATATTCTCCTTAGCACTCAGTGAATCTATCGCCTGAGTAAATACTGCATTTGCAGGAAGAATCTGAACAGTTATCTCCACATGCTCTGCTTTCTCGTATACATCCTCATCTTCAGGTACAAATGTTGCAAGGAAAGTCTTTGTTCCAACCTCTCCCACAGATTCATCTGCATTCTCCCAGATGAACATTCCACCTGCTGTCTCAGGCAGGAGTATCTTGCCAACAGTGTCTCCGTATGTAGCTGTGACATTCTCCGGAACTGTAAATACAGGATCCTGCTTTCTCACATACACTGAAAGCTTCACTGCAATTCTCACACTTCCGTCTTCCAGTTCCTCATATGTTCCCTCTGCTGTATCGATCTTGCTCCAGTCATAGTTTGCTGTGTCGTCTGGAACAAAGTATGCATCGTAGGTCTCGCTTGTTCCGGCCTTACCTACCTGCTGTGTTCCATCTGCCCACATGTACTTTCCTGCTGCCGATGTCGGAAGCTCCACATCCGCAAGGGTCTTGCCGGCATATGCGTCGCCCGCCTTTCCGGCATTAAATGAAGGTATTCCCTTCTCCACGCTGGATATGATCAACGTGAACTCAGCCACTGTCTGATTCTGTCCTCTCACCGTGAACTTGACTGTCTGTGCCTCAGCACTTGCAGTCTTTGGCGTTCCATATACCTTTCCATCGTATATCACAAGTCCTGCCGGAAGTGTCTGTCCCTTTGCAAGGGAGTATGACACATATCCGTTGTCCACAGCTTCATCATTCTGGATCTCTATGGCTGTCAGATCATATAATGGCTCATCCTTTGTGGTTGTCTTTCCAACCTGCGCCTTAACTGTATCCTCTGTCTTTGCGAGAGTTATATTTACGGCCTCCTGCTTTGCCATATTTACCGTAACTGTTGCCGGCTCATATGTCATGACGCCGCTCCAGAGACGGTTGTTACTTGTAGTCATGGCTGTGTCATCCGGTCCAAATACAACTGAATCCACCGCCATTCCATCTATCGGCTCACCGTCTATTGTGATGTAGAACGACTTGCCACCCTGTATATAGAGTGCATCGTCACCGTCAACACCTGACTTCTTCTGACATCTTGTTGCCGATGAGCTCTTCTCTATCTTTGCATCGCCATCCTTGAAGCAATATGCAGGATAATCCACATCAAGCTTGTAGAAAATGACGCTGTAATTTTTCAGTGCGTACACCATATCTGGGATCACTGTGGTGAGTATGCTTCCGCTTCCAAGGCTTGACGTATATGCAAGCTGCTTCATATTACCATAGTTTACGATCATTGCACTGTTTGTGAGGTTGCCAAATGTAAACTGTGCATCAGCTCTGTTGATGAGCTTTGCATTTGTATTCAGGGTGATTCTCTCACTATTTGCTGCTGTGATCTCTCCGTAGTTATCTACTGTTGCTGAAGCCTGAACATTTCCTTTCAGATTCCATGCACCTCTGTTGACCAGTGATCCTGTCATAGTCAGAGCGCCGTCCACATTCCATGTGCCAAGGTTCTCAACATCACCGGTAACTGTCGCTGTCGATGTATTTGTAAGAACTGCGCCCTCGGCGATGGTCAGCTTTGAATCCTTGAGGATCTCAAGCTGTTTTACCTCCACATCTCTGTCAAGTGTGTAGTCTCCGCCTATAGTTAATTTGCCGGTGAGAGACATATACAGTGAACCCATACTCTCAACCCGGTAATTGTCAGCGGTGCCCTTTACAGTAGCTGTGGACTTTGCATTCTCGTCTACATACTCTACCTTGCCAACCTTACCGCCTGCCGCAAGTACAAAGTCACCTGTGACAGCGCCCTCTGTTCCTGCCTTGACGTATATATTTCCAATGCTGTGACCATAGTTAAATACCAATGCCTTGCTATGCTCATTGTTGACGTCATTTTTTCTGAGTTCTCCTGACTTTATCTCGGCATACAGATCTCCCTTCACATCTGACTGCTGGACAAAGTTGTTGCACTTCTCAGCGCACCATCTTCCATCAACCACACAGTTCACATTGCCAGATACGGCTGTTCCCGACACTCCGTTGAAGCAGGAGCGCTTGTTCATGTAATCCGCACCGTATATAAATGTATTGTAATGATCAGTTATACCAACTCTTACATCCACATCACCTGATACTGATCCACCTGATGTAACATACATATTCTCAGACTTTGTTGATTCCGGTGTGTACATCTGTGCAGACTTTGCAAATGTGAAGTCTACCTTCTCCGCATTTGTATTGTACGCACCGTATACCACGCTTCCTGCTCTTCCGTCCTCTGCCGTGAATGTCACTGTCTTGACATCAGCGTTTCCTGCCGCAGCTACAGTGCCTGACACATAACCGCTCATGATCGTCATGGTTACATTTCCATCTATCGTCACTCGGTCTGCCTTGCTGTCAGTTGAACCCGCAGCACATATATTGCCGACATTTCCGCTTCTGAGTGTCACCGATATGTCACCGGTGTATTTATTTGCTGTGTCCGTATAGCCTGATATGCTGTAGCCTGACAGATCATATGTAACCTCTCCATCTATTCTAAGTGGTCTGTTGTCGTCTGCCACTCCGTTGTGATCAGCATCCAGATATACTGAGCTCTTGCTGCTGTCCGATGGATCAACTATTATCACTGCCGAATTTCCACCGAGATCAATGGTCTTATCCTCTGTGTTCACAGATACACCAAGCTTGTTGATATCAGGTATCTCCGTGCCCGCCGGCAGTACCTTGAATACCACTGGAAAATCAACCGATGTTCCATTTCGTCCTGTTATGACAAATGTTACTGTGCTTTCACCTGCATTCTTGGCTGTTCCTGTTATCTTACCCGACTCAAGCACAAGTCCTGATGGAAGTGTCGAACCGCTCTTCAGTCTGTACTGCATGTCAGTTCCATAATCCTTTGTGGTATCTCCTGTAACCTTGAGGATCGTGAGATCGTACGCTGGTGAATCCGCTGTGTACTTGGTCTCCGCCGCCAGAATCGGATCTGCGTATTCCTTACTGATGTCTATCTGGTCTGCCACATAATCCACTACAATAGACATAGATGAATCCGGGCCTGTCACCTTTGCACTTCCGTTGCTTCCCTGTACCGGCTCGCCGCCATTTGCCGACACATAGGCTGTGTAACCCGGCACATCGGTATAGCTAACTGTGATCGCCTGTTTGCAGGCAACATATTTGACATTCTCATATTCAACTACATATGACTGTGCAGCCAATTTTGCTGATGTGTTGTCCATGTTTGTTGAGCCGCCTGCATAGCTGTAATACACTCCTGTCCAGCCGCTGGCATCTATATCATCTGCAAATTTTCCTGCTGCCACCCACACACCTTTGTTGCTGAACCGGTCTGAAGGACACTTGAGCGTACCCTTCTGATATACTCTTGCCCAGCCTGATGTCATGTTGACCTTGCCCACATCAAACAGCGCATCCTCGCCTATTGTGAGTCTCGTGTCATACTGTGTCATATTGAGAGCCGCAAGCTTCGTATCTCCATTCACAACTGCCTTGGCATACATTGAATAACCAAGCCGGTCAGCGGTCAACGTATCGTTAAATACTGCGGATGATCTCTCGTTCAGTGACACATAATCCGTTACCTCAACCGGAGCATTTACATCAACTGCCGCACTGTCATAGATTATCAGAGCCGTTGCCGTGAGCTTCTTATTCACAACATAGGTTCCTCTGATAGTTACGATATCCTTGCTGCTTCTCATGAATGCACCGGTATATTTTGATGTTGTATCCGCTGCAAATCCGCCCTTATCTACAGTGTTCTCTGCGATCTCATATGCTACGGTTCCATCCACGGTTGAATTCGACAGGACATACATAGTTGCTACCTTACCACCACGGATATTTATACTCACCGCATCGCCGCCTTTATATGAAAGCTCTGAATCCTTTGCACCGTATATTGCTTTTACATTCCCCCCCGTCATGGTGATCCTGATGCTTCGTCTTATGGCGTTGTCCTCGACACCTGTTATCGTGTACTCCGACAGATTTCCGGTGTACAGAGGTGTCTTGCCATCTGCCTGTCCATCCTGATTGTCGTCCACGTATATCTCTGTCTCTGTGTCGTCCTTTGCCTGGATGACCACTGATGTTCCGTTGAGACATATAGTCTTCTCATCCTCGTCAACTACGATTCGGCCATCCTGGTTGTCCTGCTTCTTCTCCTCATTTGAGACGATCACATTCAGTGAGAGCTGTGCCTTTGAACCATTTCTTCCTGTCACATGTACTATGACATTCTTTCCATCTTCATAAAGCTTGCTTGCCGTTCCGACGACCTTGCCATCGATCAATGAGAGTCCCTCAGGAAGTCCATTTGTCTCGTCGATCTCGTATGTAACCTCGCCCTCTCTTGCGTCGTTTGATATGACAAGATCTGCCATGTCATAGAGAGGTGAAGCTGCCGTGTATTCTTTTCCAAGCAGTGCCGATGGATCAACAGTTGTCTTGGATACCACGATCTGCTTTCCTGTCGTTGCGATCGTCACTGTACAAGGCTCGTTCGGCATGCTGAACGTGTACACGCCATTTGCTTCAACCGCTGAATTTTCCGCTGTGTCGCTCTGACCTCTGAAGGTCACCTTGTCAAGAATATATCCCTTGTTCACGGTCGGTGTTATCTTGACATCTGCGCCGCCCTTGACATATGTACCGTCAGGGTCAACAAACTGTGACGTCTTGCCTGTCATGGTGTACGTTGCGGCCTTCTCATTGGACACAACATCTAATGAATAATTTACATTTGCAACATCACCTACAGCCGGATCCTCTATTACACCACCCTTTGAGAATATATTTGGCAGATACCCATCAGTCGCCTTAAATGTTCCCTTGAGGATTCCACTGTGGAGTATGTTTGAACCGCCTGCTGCATATATACCCTCATTTGCAGTTACCGTTACCCCCTTGTTGATAACGATCGCGGAATTACCCTGGCTTCCGTTCTCTGTGAAGTTACCAAAGTAAATATTGTCAGCAGTTACATCGATCGCGGAATTACCCTGGCTTCCGTTCTCTGTGAAGTTACCAAAGTAAATATTGTCAGCAGTTACATCGATCGCGGAATTACCCTGGCTTCCGTTCTCTGTGAAGTTACCAAAGTAAATATT
>OQVL01003058.1_pt1 | contig 10258 bp, 12 predicted proteins | sample 1691501 | NCBI WGS metagenome assembly OQVL01 (sample SAMN03418253, study PRJEB22391) | human gut metagenome | biome: human-gut; feature: organic feature; material: feces | host: Homo sapiens | place: Tanzania | collected 2013-01
TTTTCTGCCTGTGGATAATTCTTCCTCAGAGAATCACAGCTTTTTCAGCGGCCTCGCATTTTGCCAGTGTTTATTTCAGATTATCTGGATATCTGTGATCCTGTGCTGGTTTTTGACCGATTCATGGAGGGAATCAATTTGGAGAAGTACCTGAAGGCTGTGCCGGCCCATTGTTCCGGCCGTCTTCGGTACGACCCGGTCAGCATGTTGAAAACAGTCTTATTCGGATTCATGAAGTACGGCTACATCTCACTGCGCGAGCTCGAGGACAATTGCCGTGTCAACCTTCGTTTTATGTATCTCATGAAGCACGAGACCCCATCCTACCGGACGTTCGGCTATTTCATCCACGATGTGCTCCAGCCTTCTGTGGAAGAGCTGTTCTACGACCTCAACTGCAAGATATTTGCAGAGGAGCATGTCGACCTCAACCACCTGTACATTGACGGCTCGAAGTTCGAGGCAAATGCAAATAAATATCAATGGGTGTGGAAGAAAGCAACAGAAAAATCTCGTTACCGCTTGTTTACAAAGATAACCGCACTTTTTGAGGAACTAAATGTGGAACTGGCTCCCAGCGGCATTGCCATCCCTACAAACACGGAATACGTCCCAGAATATCTGGCCGAGGTGCTGAAGCAATATACTGCCTTCTGGAAGCTCGATGAAGCAGACTTCGTCCACGGGAGCGGGCACCACAAGAGCCCGCAGCAACGGCATTACGAACGGCTTCGGGAATATACGAGCAAGCTGGAAGAGTACACCGAGAAATTGCAGATCTGCGGGGATGAACGGAACAGCTATGCTAAGACGGACCACTCGGCCACATTCATGCGAGTCAAGCAGGACTATATGGGAAACGGACGACTGCTCCCTGCCTACAATGTGCAGTTCGGTGTTGCTGACGAATACATTGCTGTTGCAGATGTGAACCATTACCGCTCAGACATGGATTGCTTCATCCCGCTGATGGAGAAGTTCCATGAGGTCTACGGCTTCTACCCGAAGTACCCCATAGCGGATGCCGGCTATGGCTCATTCAACAATTACATCTATTGCGAACAGCATGGGATGGAAAAGTACATGAAGTTCCCCATGTACAAGAAAGAGCTGACCGATAAGGCGTACCAGCAGAATCCCTACCGAGCCGTGAACTTCAATATTGATGAGACCGGCACACTGCGTTGCCCCAATGGGCGGGCATTCCTCTTCCTGTATCGCCAGAATGTAAGAGGGAACCATTTTGGCCGCCAGGAAGAAGTCTACCAGTGCGAGGACTGTACAGGCTGCCCCTATGCATCTGACTGCAAGCGGACAGACCGGAACAGGACCATTCGGATAAACCGAGAACTGACTGCCATGCACCAAGAGGTCGTGGATAACTTGAACAGTATCCAAGGAGCGTTGTTGCGGATGAACCGCTCAATCCAGGCAGAGGGAACATTCGGCATTTTGAAGACAGACCGCTGGTACAAAAAAATAGTGCGGAGAGGCAACGATGCTGTCCACACAGAGATTTTCTTGGTTTCAATAGGTCATAACCTGTATAAATACTACAACAAAAAGCAAAAGATGAGACAGGCTGCATAGAATGGACAGTACGCCATTTTATGGGGAAAGGGGCCCTATACCCTTTTTCCTGGGCAGGAAGTCTTCAGTATGCAAAAAGAGGCTGTGGACAAAATGGTTTTACATTTTGTCACAGCCCCTTCTTCTCTTGTCAGTCCTTGGGGCGGTGCTCCGCGATGCAGGCGAGGAAGGCCTCGCCGTACTTCTGCAGCTTGTGCTCGCCGATGCCCTTGACGAGCAGCATCTCCTCGCGCGATCTCGGCAGGACGGCGCACATGTCCTTGAGCGTCGCGTCGGAGAAGACGACGTAGGGCGGGATGTGGTCGCGTAGCGCAATCTCCTTGCGCAGGGCGCGCAGGTACTCGAAGAGCTCCGGCGCCTCGGCCTGTTTCGTGACCTCCTTCGGCACGGCCTGCAGGACTTTTGCTTGACCGCGCAGGACGGCGTAGGCAGAGGGCTGCAGGGTCAGGACGGGGTACTTGCTCTCGGTCAGGGCGAGGTAGTCCGTCGCGACGAAGCGCTGGATGAGCAGCTTGATGTCCGCGAGGCTGCGCTCCTTCATGAGGCCGTAGGTGGAGAGCGTATCGAGGTGCAGGGCGAGCACGCGTTTGTCTGACGAGCCCTTGAGCACCTGGGCGACGAGCGTCAGGCCGAAGCGCTCCGTCACGGCGTTCTCGCGCAGCAGTGCCGCTTCGGTCCGCTGCGCGGACAGCGCGCCAAATAACATCAATTCATTCATCTCTTTTTCACCTCGCCATGTTATCTACACCCCCGACGAGGAAAAGACAAGACTTGAAAATTTGCCGGAAATGTGGTAATATAGGACTCGTAAAAAGCAAAAAAGCGCAGAAGAAAGCCGCCCAAACGGGCGGCTTTCCTAATTGTGCAGTTTTTTACTTGGTGGGGACGGTCAGGATCTGGCCGATGTAGATGATATACGGATCGGCGAGCTTGTTGGCCTCGGCCAGCTTGGTGTAGAGCGTGCCGGTGCCGTAGAGCTTGTAGGCGATATTCCACAGGCAGTCGCCCGCGACGACGGTGTAGGTATCGCCCTCGGTCACGGTGGTATCGCGGCCGGCGATGACCTTATCGCTTTCGTTCGTCGGGACATCGGAAGCAGCAGTCTTGATGGTGATGCGGCCCTGCGGGGCTGCATACTGCTCGCCGACCACGCCGCCGAGATTATTGACGATATAGTTGATGAGGACCTGATTGTCGATCATCACCTCGTCCTGAAGGACCTTGACGTTCTTGGTGCCGAACATGGTGTAGCCGTCGCCGGCATCCTTGAGCATGTAGTTATGGGAGGCGAGGGTGTAGGTCTTGTTGACGTCGAGGGGCTGACCGCCGACCATGATGTCGGAAACACGGTACGCGCCGTCGACCTTGACGAACTCGGACTTATCGTTCTTTACAACGGAGCTGGGGATATCGGCGTTGATGGTGTAGGTCAGGCCGGAGACCTGCAGGAAGCCGCCGCTCTCGCCGGGATAGGCGGCGGAGCCAAGCTCCAGAGCGTCCTTGAGCTGCTGACCGGTGACCTCAACGAGGCAGGCGGAGTTGCCGAAGGGATGGACATTGATGATATCGCCGTAGGTGATGTCGCCCGCATTGATGTCGGCGCGCACACCGCCGCCGTTGACGAAAGCAACATCAGCGCCGAGCAGGAGACGGTAAGCATCGGCGCACAGGTCGCCGAGGTTGGTCTCCGCGCTGCGGACGGCGCGCTTGCCATCGGCACCCTTGGTGGTGAGGGTAACGGTCGTCTTGGCGACGACCTTCTTCTGCAGCGCGTCGAACTTCTCGGTGATGCCGGCAATGTAGGCCTTGGCATCCGCATCCTCTTCAACCGCGGAGAGGTCAACATTCTCGTGCGTGATGGTGCCGTCGGTCTTGATGGTCAGCTTGCCGACGTTGGCGAGCTTGGTGCCGGTCTGCTCAAAGACGACCTCCTTGCCGGACTTATCCTTGATCGTTTCGGAGAAGGTGGAGTGGGAGTGACCGTCGATGAAGGCGTCAAAGCCGGTGGTGTTGGCAATGACTTCCTTGCTCATCCAGGGGGAGGACTGCTCGTCGATGCCGAGATGGCCGAGGCCGATGACATAATCGGCGCCCGCAGCCTTGGCCGCGTCGATGGCCTTCTGCACCGCCTTGTAGAGGTCAGCGCCGTTGTTGCCCTCGCAGAAGCCGAAGATGTAGTTGCCGTTGGCGTCCTGGAAGTAGGTGGGGGTGGACTTGGTGAAGGTCTCCGGCGTGCAGACGCCGACGAACGCGACCTTCACGCCCTTGACCTCGAACATCTTATAAGCGTCGAAGTAGGGCTTGCCGTCCTTGCCGGTGAAGTTTGCGGAGATATAGGGATACTTCGCCAGATCCTTGGCAATGTGCAGGAACTGGTCCATGCCATAGTCGAACTCATGGTTGCCGGGAACGGCAGCATCGTACTTGAGGTAGTTCATGATGTCGACGATGTACTCGCCCTTGGAGAGCGTGCCGATCACGCCGCCCTGAACATGGTCGCCCGCGTCAACGAGCAGATCCGCGCTCTTGTGCAGCGTTGCGACCTTGGCATACTTCTCGTAGTCGCAGTGAACATCGTTGGTGTGCAGAATGGTGATGTCCTCCTTGGGGGCGGCGGCATTGACCGTCACGGCAAGGGAAAGGACCATCGCCATCGTCAGCAGCAGGGACAAAAACTTGCGCATAGCTTTTTTCCTCCTGAAAATTTTTGCCGGAGCGCTTGTCCGTATCGGGCGCACAGCTTCGGCAGGATATGTTTATTGTATCTTCTTTTCCGCTTTTTCAAAGCCGTCAGAATGTTCCTTTGGCTGCTCATCGGGAATATCAGCCGATAAATCAGAAACGGCAGAAACCTTTTCAGGCTCTGCCGCTTCATCTTTTATATTGCGTAAACTGTTACCGGAAGTATCTCTTCCTCCGCTTCTTTCCTGTATCTCTCCGACAACTGGAGTATCTGAAGATATTTGCCCGAGAGAAGTGCCGCCTTGTACTCGTCCGACTGTTTCTTCTTCTCTATGATATTCTCCATCAGCTCCAAGACTTTCTCGTTCATTTCCTCGCAGTGTTTCGTTATATCCCCGTTCAGCATTATCGCTTCTATCAGACACGGTGTCTGCCATATGAACTTCATTCTCAGAATGCCGTACTTGCCCATCTCGGCTGTCGGTCTCGGTTCGTGCATCTCTATCAGCGGTTCGTATGTCAGATTCTCCTCGTTGAGTTTGCTCCACTCGTTCAGTTCCTCGTCGTACTCGTACTTCATTGCGTGTTCCCGATAATCCGCTACCCAGATCCACTCCACGCCGTTCTCGTCCGTAAAGTTCTGCCCGATCTTCTCTTGATTTACTGTTACAGTACGAGAGCGACGAGGAACGGCAGAGTAAGCCCATTATCGGCTACTACGGCTACTTTGAATTGAAGGATTCTACGTTCCGCTACGAATATTGGCCCATGGACCGGCTCCTGCGCCACGCGGACCGGTACTCCAAGGCGTTCAGCTACGAGAAGTTCAAGGCCATGCAGAGCGGGGAAATGAACCCCAAGGACGTGGAAGATCTGCTGAACGGCTCCCCCTGGTACGATCCCAACGGCGGTCAGGACCGGATGTGCCGCAAGACGATTCTGCGGCAGTTGCTGAACAGCGGCTACGCGCCCCTGTCCCCGGAGGTCAAGACCCAGCTCATGGAGGAAGCCAGCGCCGAGGACGAGGGCATGATTCCAGATATGCCCATGCCGGAGCGCACAGTGGCGTCCACCGGAGAGGTGGTGGAGACTGCGCCTGCGGCTGTGGAAGCCCATCAGGAGGCCGTGGAGAGCGAATCTGGTATGGTTACACCCCCCAAGGCTGAAAAGACCGCAGAGACCCCTCAGAAGGGACAGGACGATGGAATGGACTACGCGGCCACCTTCTTCGGGGAATGAGGTGAGGAGCCATGCTGATCTCCATTAAGACGCGGGAGGAGGACGGCAGCCGGTACATGATCTGTGCCGGCACCGTGACCCGCGAGGTCAAGACCGGGGCCACCGGCAAGGGAACGCCGAAAGCGGAATTTGGCATGAAGTACGCCAAGGGCGAGTTCATGAACGTGTCCGCCGTTGGGGACGATGACGTGACCCGCATGGCGGCGTGTCTGGAAAAGGGAGATGCCGTTCTGGTGTGTGGCGTGTGGAAAACCCGGCGCTACACCACCCGTGAAGGGGAGCAGAAGGAGTGGAGCGAGCTTCACGCAGAGTTCGTGGCCCCGCAGACGGTGATGGCGGCAGTGCTGGAACTGCTTGCGGCAGGAAGCGAGAAGCCGCACTCCCCTGAACCGGTGAAGCCTATGGAACACAGCGGCAGTCAGGCGGGTTCCCTTGACAGTCAGGAGGACGCCGTTTTGCCGTGGGAACAGCCCGAAGAGGACGAACCCTACGATTATGTGCCGCAGATTTAGGGGGGGGGACGGATATGAAGATCGTTTGTACGGACACGAAAGAATATGCCTATATGGTTCGGATGTGCCTCGTCAACCAAGCAGAGGATAACTGCAAGTGCTGTGTGCTGCGAACGCTTTGTGGGCGAGGCGAGCAAGAATGTGATGACATTGAAGAGTTTCTTGAGTTGGAGACGGAGAGAGGGAATTGACCTATGGCAAAAGAAAACCGGTATTTCTGGCTGCGGCTCTATGATGACTTCTTTACGTCTAAGCGGATCAAAAAACTTCGCAAGCTGGCAGGTGGGGATACATACCTCATCATTTACCTGAAAATGCAGCTCATTGCCATGAAGCACGATGGTATTTTGCAGTGGTCAGGTCTCGACGATAACTTTGCCGATGAGCTGGCGTTGGAACTGGATGAGGAACCGGCCAACGTGGAGGTTACGATCAACTATCTTCTTTCCTGCGGTTTGGCGGAGACCTCGGATGACGTCACGTTTTTCTTCCCGTATGCGGTGAAAAACGTTGGGAGCGAAGGGTCCTCCGCAAAGCGGATGAGGGAGTCCAGAGCAAGAGCAAAGCTGGCAGAACCGTCACAATGTGCGAACGATGTGCGTACATTGTGCGAACATCGTTACGGAGAGAAAGAGATAGAGAAAGAGATAGATATAGAAGATATATCTTCTTCACTACGTTCAGAAGATATGGGGGGCGGCGCCCCCAGTGAGCCAAAGGCACCGGAGAGCGGAAAGCGGACTGCGGTGAAATTCGTACCACCCACGCTGGAAGAGGTGGAAGCCTACGCCGCGTCCCGGCAGAGCACGGTGGACCCCCGGCGGTTCTTCGAGTATTTCAACACCCCGGACGCACAGGGCCGCTCGTGGCGGGACAGCAAGGGGAACCCGGTGAAGAACTGGAAGCAGAAGTTTCTCACATGGGAAGGACGGGACGGCGGGAAGGGAAAGCCAACCCCGGTGGCTTCCCGGACGGACAAGCCCCGGAAAAGCTGGACGGAGCTGGCGGCTGAGATGGACGCGGAGGAGGGCCGCACATGACCAGACAGGAGACAGGCATCATCATGGATATTCTGACGGCGGCCTATCCCCGGTTTTACGGCAGCACCACCGGGCCGGATATGCGCAACGCCATTAAACTGTGGGCGGATATGTTTGCCCATGACGAGGTGGCGCTGGTGGCGGCGGCGGTGAAAAGCGTGATCGAGAGCGACGAAAAGGGCTTCCCGCCCACCATCGGGCAGGTAAAGGCCAAACTGCGGCTGCTGACGGCGAAACCGGAAATGACGGAGGCAGAGGCGTGGGCGCTGGTGGCAAAGGCCATCCGAAACGGACTGTACGGCGCGGAGGAGGAATTTGAGAAGTTCCCCCCGGTGGTACAGCGGATCGTGGGCAGTCCTAACACCCTGCGGGAGTGGGCGCGGATGGACACGGAGACGGTGCACAGCGTAGTATCCAGCAACTTTCAGCGAAGCTACCGGGCCATTTCCGCACGGGAACGGGAGATCAACGCCCTGCCCGCAGAGGTCCGGGCGCTGGTACAGCGCATCGGAACCGGGCCGGAGCCGGAGAAACTGGCGGCACCTGAGAAGGAGTCCCTGCCGGCGGCGGAAGCGAAACCGGAAGCCGAGGCGGTGAAGCCGCCGGAATGGTTCAAGGACGCGGTACGCCCCCAGCGGCGCAGCCGGGATGAGGTGATGGCCTATCTCCGGGGAAAGGCCGATGGGGATGGCAGGTAATTTTACGCTGGCAAGCTGTATGCGGAGATACAGCACGAAGGCGGAGAAGGAGGACCCCTCCAACAGTCTGCACAAGTGCTGGTCCTGCAAACTGGCATACGGGAAATGCGAATGGAGCCGGGTGGACGAGAAGAGCGGAAAGGTCCGCTTTGAGGACGTTCCCGGATGGAAGGTCCGGCGGAGATCCCGCATGGAGCGGGACGGAATGGTGGAGCGGGTGCAGGTTTTGGACTGCCCAAAGTATCAGGAGGAAAAGCGATGAGCGTTTGTTTGGATGATCTGAACAGCCTGCCGGAGCGCTACCGGAAGCAGGTACAACAGCAGATGCAGGCCCAGCAGATCGACCGGACGGCCAGGGTGATGGCTCAATTCGTGACGGAGGAGAAGGGGAAGGCGGAAGCGGCGGCGGAGGGCAAGCGCAAGCACCACAACCACCCCACCGCCCGGACCCTGCCCAACGGAACGGAGCACACCTTCGACAGCCGCAAGGAAGCGGCCCGGTATGATGAACTGGCACTGCTCAGCAAGGCCGGGGCCATCCGGGACCTGCGGCTCCAACCCCAATTCACGCTGAAGGAAAGCTACATCACGTCCAACGGCGACCGAAGCCGCGCCGTGACGTATCGGGCGGACTTCTCCTACGAGGAGCGGGGGGAGGACGGCACATGGAATCTGGTTGTGGAGGACGTAAAAGGCCCCTCCACGAAAAAAGACAAGCTCTACCGCATGAAGGTGAAGCTGATGCAGGACATGAAGCACATCACCGTGCGGGAGGTATGAACGGAAAGGAGAACCGAATGTTAAAGAAGTTATCCAAATATATGAAAGGGCTGTGGGGACTGGCAGCCATCAGCGCCTCCGGTATGATTGTAGAGGCTATCTGTGAGCTGGCACTGCCGTCCCTTGCCAACAGCATTTATCAAAAGGTGGACACCGCCGCCTCGCCGGAGAGCGTGCGTACTGCGGTGATCCTCAGCGGCTTGGGCATGCTGGCGCTGGCACTGTTAGGCCTTTTTGGCGGCGTGGTGACCATGAAAACCTCCGCCAATGTAAGCCAGCGGTTTGCCTACCGGCTGCGAGGGGATATGTACCGCAAGATCAGCCATTTTTCCTTTAAGAACATTGACCAGTTCTCTACTGCGTCGCTGACTACCCGTATGACCAACGATGTGACCACCTTGCAGAATGTGGTGATGATGTGCCTGCGGATTTTAGTGCGTGTGCCTGCGTTGGCGGTGGTGGCCGCCTGCTTTGCGGTGTCCATCAATCCCAAAATGAGCGCTATGCTGCTGATCTTGCTGCCGATTTTGATTGTGGTGGTGGCCTGCATTTTGAAGTTCGGCTTCCCTATGTTCCAAAAAATGCAGAAGAAGATCGACAACGTAAACCGGGTGGTGCAGGAAAACCTAATCGGTATGCGTGTGGTCAAGGCCTATGTGCGGGAGGACCGGGAGAAAGACAAATTCCATGACGCCTCCGATGATTTGGCCGCCCAGGGCGCCAAGGCAGCGGGCCTGATTGTGACCGTGATGCCGGTGATGATGCTGATGCTCAACGCCGTAGTGGTCTTTGTGTATTATAAAGGCGCTTTAGAGGCCAACGCCGGCGTGATGGAAGTGGGCCAAATCTCCGTCTTTGCCTCTTATGTGATTCAAATTTTGATGAATTTGATGATGATCTCCATGATGCTGCTGCAGCTGGCTCGTGGTAAAGCCTGCGGCGACCGTGTGGTGGAGGTGCTGGATACAGAAATTGACATTACCAATCCGGAGAACCCCTATTTGCCGGAGAACCCCAAGGGGGGCGTAGAGTTCCGGGATGTGAGCTTTAAGTATAATACGGAGGGCCACGGGGACGATATTTTGGAGCATATCAGCTTTACCGCCAAGCCCGGCCAGATCATCGGTATTGTAGGCGGCACCGGCTGCGGCAAGAGCAGTTTGGTGAACCTGATCCCCCGGCTGTATGACGCCACCCAAGGGCAGGTGCTCATTGACGGGGTGGATGTGCGTAAGTACGACCTGACCGCTTTGCGGGAGATGATTGGCGTGGTGCTGCAAAAGAACGTGCTTTTTAGTGGTACCATTAAGGAGAATATCCGCTGGGGTAAGAAAGATGCCACGGACGAGGAGATTATTGAGGCTGCCAGGTCCGTACACGCACATGACTTCATATCGAAGCTTGAAAAGGGCTATGATACTGACGAAACAGTCCTGATCTATGTTGCGGAGATGAATGAAAATAAGAATCAGGGAATGCTGATTCGTGCCATGCAAAGGCTGAAAAAGGCTGATGGAAAATATCGCTTGCTTTTGGTCGGAGAAAATACGGTGATACTAACGGTGCAAGGGAGGTGAAACAGGATGGCAAAGAAGATAGCGGTGCCTGAGGCGAAGCAGGCTATGGAAAACATGAAGTATGAGGTAAAAGCTTCATGGCTTTTGCCGTACAAAAAGGCGGCGCCCAAAGCCATTACAGCCCCGAGCGCCGCCTCTTT
>OQVL01003059.1_pt1 | contig 10256 bp, 10 predicted proteins | sample 1691501 | NCBI WGS metagenome assembly OQVL01 (sample SAMN03418253, study PRJEB22391) | human gut metagenome | biome: human-gut; feature: organic feature; material: feces | host: Homo sapiens | place: Tanzania | collected 2013-01
GAACAGAATGTGTTCCGTCCGGGCGGTGATTTCGGCGGCAGCCTCCCGCGACACGGGCATTCCCGAAGGAACTCCGGTCATCTGCGGCAGTTCCGATTCCGCCGTGGAAGATTACGGCGCGGGCGCAGTGGAACCGGGCGACTGCATTGTCAAACTCGCCACCGCGGGCAATGTCAACGTCATGACCGCAGAAGCGGTTCCGCATGAACGCACACTGACCTATGCACACATCTGCGAAGGAATGTATTATACCGTCTCCGCCGCCGTAACTTTGCCGACCTGATCCGTCGGTTTGCACAGCTGCGGCAGCGCGGAAGCCCTGATTCCGGTCAGTGCCGCCAGTTCCTGCGACCAGCAATTGTTTTTCATGTCGAAGAACAGCGTTCCCTGCGCTTCAATGTAATCGGTAACCGCCACGCCCGTAACTAGATAACGGACATAATCCTTGACGAACAGAATGTGTTCCGTCCGGGCGGTGATTTCCGGTTCATTGCGCTGAATCCACATCAGCTGCGGCAGAGTCCAGGTCGGCGTCGGCATCTGCCACGCGGTTTCGAAGATTTCTCCGGCACGGGCTTTCAGTTCCGCACATTCCCGGACACTGCGCTGATCGGTCCACATGATGGTTCTGCGCAGCGGTTTCATCTGCGCATCCATCAGCACGGCATTATGAGTGGAGCCGTCGAACGCCAGAGCCGCGATCCGGGAGAAATCGACGCCTTCGGCACGCAGTTTTTTCAGCACTTCGCACATTGCCGCATACCAGTCGGCGGGATCCTGTTCGGACCAGCCGGGATGCGGGAAGTACGTTCTGTATTCAACGGAGGCTTCCCCCTGAAATACACCGGCGGCGTCGATGACGGTAACTTTGCAGCCGCCCGTCCCGAAGTCAATGCCCAAGAGCAGATTGCGTTCCGGCATCATTTAACCCACGAATGAGCGGGGTCCTGACTGGAAATCAGCCCGCGGTTGACCGGTCCGCACATGGTCCACAGGTAATACATCTGGTAACCCGGTGCACCGCAGAGCGGGTGATAGCCTTCCGCGATGGCGACGGTGTCGTTCTGCTTGACCGTGTACGTTTCATCAATGCTGCCGTCCGGCTGGTAAACCTTCTGAATGCCGAATCCCTGCGCCGGATCGAAGCGGTAGAAGTAGGTTTCCTCCATGTTGATTTCTGCCGGCGGATTGTCAATGTCATGACGGTGCGGAGGATAACCGGACCAGTTGCCGGAAGGAATCATGCCTTCGCCGATGTAGAAATGTTCGGAATCGAATTTCTCATCCAGCAGAATAGTGGCTTTGCGCGTGAAGTTGTCGCGGCCGATGGTGATTTCGCGGGTCTGTTCCGCTTTGATAACCGTCGGACGGGCGGTGTCGCGTGTGGCAGGGGATTCATTGACCGCCAGATCCATGTAATCGGTCAGCGCGGTTACGGTGTATTCCGTATGACGCGGCAGATAAACCGTATCCGGTTTGCCGGAGAAAACATCTTTGCGTCCGCCGACTTCGGCAAACTCAAAATCTTTGCCTTTGACCGAGCATTTGCCGCCGAGCATCACCAGTGCCACTTCCCAGTCGCCGGTATTGGATTTCCAGGATTGTCCTTTGTCCAGAGCCAGAATGCCGAAGCGCGTCAGTTTCATCCCCAGCGTGTTGTTGTCGAAAACTTTATTGTAGCCTCTTTTCAGCTCGCTGCCGAGCTTGACCAACAGTTTTTCCATGATGACCTCCTGTATCATTAAGAGTGTTGAGCTAAAAATTTATTGACCTGCGCACGGGTCGGAATGCCGGTGCGTCCGCCCAGTTTCGTGCATTTCAGCGCGGAAACCGCCGAAGCAAAACGCATACTCCCGAAAATATCCCGTGTTTCGGAATAACGCACGGCAAACGCCGAGTGAAACACATCCCCCGCGCCGGTGGTATCCGTTACTTCGATGTCGAAACTCGGACAGCGGATGATTTTTCCGGTTTTCCGGTCGAAGCACATGGACCCTTTCACCCCCATGGTGATGCCCGTGACTTCCGCACCGATTTTCACCAGTTCCATCAGCGATTTTTCATAATCTTCAATGCCGGTGAGCTGCCGCGCAAAAAATTCCGAGGTGATGACAATATCGCAGTCGTTCAGCAGTTCGCGGACTCCCGGCCGCAATGTTCCGGCGTCGATGCTGACCAGCACACCGTGTTTTTTCGCCAGTTTCGCGGCTGTCTGCGCTCCGGCGGTCTGATGTCCGTCCAGATGCAGTACTTTTGCGCCGGCGATGAGTTCTTCGGGAATTTCCTCCGGCGCAAGATCGGCTCCGTTGCCGCGGTACCAGACAATGCTCCGTTTTCCTTCCTTGTCCACCCAGCAGAAAGCCGTGGAGGTGGAGCAGCCCGGACGTGTTTTCATATATTCGGTATTGACTTTTTCCTCGGCGAAATCGCGCAGTATGATTTTTCCGGAATCATCGTCTCCGGCGACTCCGACGAATGCGGTGTTCATGCCGAGCCGTGCCGCCGCGACTGCCGCGGTTGCCGCCGGACCGCCTCCCTGGGTCAGATGACTGACCGCTTCGACTTTGTGGTCCAGGGGAATCTCATCCACTTTGCAGAGATAATCATTGCTGCAATAACCTAATGAAACAAATTCGATGCCGCCACTCATAAAAAACAGCCCTTTCTGTCCGGTTTTTCTCTCAATATCCATAACAATACAGGCTTTTCGGCAAATTTCAAGTCCTGTTTTGCTGTTTTTATGAGAAATATTTGATAATATTTTGAGAAAGATATGATTTGATAATGATAAAATGCGGAATTTTATCCGGAAAATGCCCCGAAAAATGGAGAGCCGCTGCATTTTCCTGCATTTTTCATCCAGCCGCCGCTTGACTTGCGGTGAACTCCGGGCTATGTTAGGACAGAAACCGGAAGCGGATGTTCTGCGCGCCGGTCAGCTGAATCATTTAACGAAATGCGAGGTGAAGTCATGGTTACAGCAATCATTCTGCTGAATGTCGAACGGGAGCAGATTCTGGAAGTCATGGATGAAATTCTTCAGGTGGACGGCATCATGGAAGTTCATTCGATTGCCGGGGAATATGACATTGCCGCCATTGCGCGTGTGGATGACAACGAACAGCTGTCGCTGATTCTGGCGGACAAGATGTGTCATCAGATCAAAGGCATCACCCATACCAAGACGCTGGTTTCGCTGGGCTCCTATTATAATTTTGACCCGAAGAAGGCCTTCCGAACGACCAAAAACATCAAATAAGCAGGTTCTGTCTTTGAAAAAATCTGTTTTTCAACCAGTTCATGCGGCTGTTTTTGCATTTTTGCCCGTAAAAATGGACATATTTTTTCGGAAAATGATCAAAAAAGCCATCTTTTTATCAAAAAGACCATTTTATTTCCCGAATTTCATATTATGTTAAGGAGTGTTGAATCCCGAAAAACATAGAATAAGGATTGCATCATGGACAAAACAATTAAAGTTGCGGTAATCGGGCTTGACACCAGTCACGCCGTGGAATTTCCCAAATTCATGCAGGACCCCGCGTTTGATCCTGCCAGCCGCGTGGACGGCATGACCGTTACCCGTGCGCTCCGTTTCGAGACTCCGTTCCAGAATAAAGAAGGTCTGGACAAACGTCAGGCGTATCTGGAAAGCATCGGAGTGAAAGTAACGCTGGATTTCGAAGAAGCGGTGGCAGATTGCGATGCCGTCTGTCTTGAAATCAACGACGCCGCTTATCATCTGGAATATTTCCGGAAATGTGCGGCTCTCGGCAAGCCGGTCTATCTGGATAAACCGTTCGCCGACACACTGGACAATGCCACGGAAATCCTGCGGATCGCCAAGGAAAACAACACCCGTTTCTTCACGGCGTCTTCACTCCGTTATGACGACAACATCATCGAGGCTTCCAAAGCCATGCCGCAGCTGGATCTGGGGCAGACCTGGGGACCGTTGGGACATGCCGCCGCCGGCTCTTCCATTGTCTGGTACGGCGTTCATACTTTCGAAATGCTGGAAAAAATCATGGGCCCCGGCGCCATTGCAGTCACTTCCGTTCCTGACCGTCAGGGGGTAGTCTGTGTTGTATCCTATGCGGATGGACGCCGCGGCGTGGTGGAGCTGACCAAAGGCAACTATTGCTATGGCGGTGTTCTGCGCAAAGGCGGTGAATGCCGCATGTTCCAGTATGTCGGCGGCGTGAATCTTTACCGTCGGCTGATCTGCGAGATCGGGGATTTCTTCCGCGGCAGGACGGAAGGCGTTCCGCTGAAGGAATCTTTTGAAATCATGGCAATGCTGGAAGCTGCTGAACTTTCCGTTCAGTACGGCGGACGCACCATGCCCGTTTATCAGTTCCCGGAATTATAAAGGAGAACCTGCATCATGAAAAGAATCAGAATCGGCATCATCGGTCAGGGACGCAGCGGACGGGATATTCACCGTCATCTGTTTGAAACGTACCCCGCACTCAAAGCCCGCTACGAAGTGGTCGCCATTGCGGATCCCATCCGGGAACGCTGGGCAATGGACGGTATCACGCCGTCTCCGGAGCTGAAAACCTACGAGAATTACAAGGACATGCTGGAAGACAAACGGGTCGATCTGTTTATCAACGCCACCCGCAGCATGGATCATATCCCGGTCAGCATCGAGCTGCTGGAAAAAGGACTGAACGTCATCAGTGAAAAACCGCTGGGGCGCCATATCGCGGATGTGGAACGTCTGGAAGCCGCCATCAAGAAAAGCGGCAAATTCTTTGCCGTGTTCCAGCAGTCCCGGTTCCGTCCGCTGTTCGCCAAAACCCTCGAGATCATGAAATCCGGCATTCTCGGCCGTCCGGTGATGGTCAAGATCGCCTACAATGGCTTTGCCCGCCGCTGGGACTGGCAGACCATTCAGGATATGTGCGCCGGCGAACTGCTGAACACCGGTCCGCACCCGCTGGATCTGGCATTGCAGTTCTACGGCGACGGGGAAGCGGATCCCGAACAGATTGTCTGCCGCATGGATCGCGCCAACACCTTCGGCGATGCCGAAGACCATGTCAAGATTCTGCTGTCCGGCAAAGGTCATCCGGATATTGATCTGGAAATTTCCCGCTGCTGCATGTTCCCCGGCAATACGTTCGAAATTTACGCAACGAACGGCGGTCTGAAAGCGTTCGACGGGGAAATCGTCTGGCGTTATTTCAAACCGGAGGAAGCTCCGGTTCAGCATCTGGTCCGTGAACCGCTGGAAGGTCCAGGCCGTATGCCGCGCTACTGCGGCGAAAAACTGGAATTCTATGAAGAACGCTGGAATGCATCCGATTTTGCAAGAGGCATGGACAGCTGGGGCGTGAAATATTACGAAAATATTTATGAAGCGTTCGTCAACGGCGCACCGCTGGTTGTGCCGCTGGAACAGGTCAAACGGCAGATCCGGGTGATCGAAGAATGCCATCGGCAGAATCCGTTCCCCAAATTTGCACTCTGACAGAAATCTGAAGATATTTCTGATGCCGTACCGTACGGGGCATTCCCTGCGGTACGGTTTTTCTGTTTTGGGGAAAATTCAGCGCCGTCCGGTCAGTTCAATGACACGGGCAAGCAACGCGGCACTGTAAAAATCCCTCCCGGTGCAGGTATGGTAGGATTCCGCAAATTTTCGGGTGATGCGTTCCATTTCCCTCGGTTCGGGATGAACACATTTCAGATACGAGGATGTCAGACGCGCCAGTTCCAGAAAACGTACTTTGTCCGGCACTGCACCGCGGTACAGCCGGGAGCCGTCCAGGTCAATCAGTCCGAGAGAGCCGTCCGCCAGACAGCAGATGTTGCGCAGGTTCAAATCGCCATGCCGGATGCCTGCCGCATGAAGACGCGCCATCAGCGGTACGGCGTCCCATGCCAGTTCCGGACGGGCGGGGAGATATACGGTCTGTGCCGGATTCAGAACTTCGGTTACCAGACAATACCGGGAAGCAAACAGTACAGCCGGGGTGGCTATGCCGATTTCCCGCAGCCGCAGAGCCGCCGCCAGACATTTCCATGAGCGCGGATACTGCAAGGCGCGTTTGAAGGTGCGCCAGAAGCCGTTTTTCTTATACTTCTTGATGAAGAAACGCTGCTGTGCATCCAGTCCGGAAACCACACTCCGGGAATCTTTCAGAATTATGCCGCCGGACAGCATTTCCTCCGGATGCGGCGTGAAAAAATCCGCGCCGGAACGGATGTAGTTCCCGGCACGGATGATATATTCCGCCTGTACGTTTCCGGCAGACGAAACCGCCTGTTTCAGAATTTCAGACGCAACGCTCATAATGCGGTCATTGTTTCGGACGCATCTGCGGGAAGAGCAGAACGTCGCGGATGGATTCCGCACCGGTCAGGAGCATGACCAGACGGTCGATGCCGATTCCGAGACCGCCGGTCGGAGGCATACCGTATTCCAGCGCGGTGAGGAAATCTTCGTCGATGGCGTCCTTGAGATCCTTGCCTTCACGTTTCGCCTGTTCGATGAAACGCTGACGCTGATCAATCGGGTCATTGAGTTCGGAATAGCCCGGCGACAGTTCAATGCCGTTGACTTCCAGTTCATAGACATCCACCAGGCTCGGATCGTCTTCGCATCTTTTCGCCAGCGGGACCAGATAGGCGGGCAGACGGGTTACGAACGTCGGCTGAATCAGGGTCTGTTCAATGGTCTTGTCATAGATTTCATGAGTGATTTCCAGATCATCCATTTCCGGTGTGACATCCAATCCCATTTCCTTGGCTTTGGCGAATTTCTGGTCGTGGCTGAGGTCATACCAGTCCGCCCCCATTTTTTCCATCACGAGTTCACGGTAGGGGGCGCGCCGCCATGGACGTTTCAGGTCGATAATCGTGCCGTTTGCCATTTTGATCTGCGTGGTTCCGAGAAGTTTTTCCGCCAGCGTGGTAACCATTTCCTCCATGATGTCCATCATGCTGCGGCAGTCGCCGTATGCCTGATAGAGTTCCAGAGCGGTGAATTCCGGATTGTGACGGCGGTCAATGCCTTCGTTGCGGAAGTTGCGGTTCAGTTCGAACACGCGCTCAAAACCGCCGACGATCAGACGTTTGAGGTAGAGTTCCGTGGCGATACGCATGTAGACCGGGCAGTTCAAGGCTTCGTAGTAGGTCTTGAACGGATTGGCGGAAGCTCCGCCGGGAATCGGCTGGAGCATCGGGGTTTCCACTTCAATGAACCCTTTGCTTTCGAGGAACTTGCGGACTTCACTGATGATTCTGGAACGCAACAGGAACACCTTGCGGCTTTCATCGTTGGTGATGAGGTCCAGATAACGCTGACGGTACCGCTGTTCGATATCGGTGAGGCCGTGGAATTTTTCGGGCAGGGGACGCAGGGACTTGGTCAGCAGAGTGACTTTGTGCGCTTTGAGCGTGAGTTCGCCGGTGCGCGTGGTGAACGGCACACCGGTAACGCCGATGATGTCGCCGAGGTCCAGTTTCTTGAAGGCTGCGAATTCTTCATCGCTGACGGTGCCGCGCTGCACATAAATCTGCATACGGCCGGAGGAGTCCTTCACGTCGGCGAAAATGGATTTGCCCATGGCGCGGAAAGCGGTCATGCGGCCGGCAATGGTGAATTCCGGCTGTTCTTCCTGTTCCGGTTTGTACTGTTCCCGGACTTCGGCGGTTTTGATCACATTGTCGAATCGGCGTCCGAACGGGAGTTTGCCGGCGGCTTCCAGTTCATGCACCTTGTTGATGCGCTGAGTGAAAATGTCTTCCTGCTTCTGTTCCGGAGCAGCAGCGTTCTGCGTGTTTTCTTCGCTCATGATGACAGCTATCCTTTCTGGATTTTGCAATTCAAAAAAATACGCAATTAAGATACCACGAAAATGGTTTTTTTCAAGCGTAAAAGGAAAACAATTGCGGGAAAATACCTGCCGTTCCGCTGGTGATACCAGTCAAAATAAGTGCACAGACAAAGAAGAGGGTGTATTCAGTCAGACAAAAAATACCCCCTGAAGGCGTGGCGCATACCACCGGCTCAGCCGGTGGTTTTAATGATTGGAGAATTACAATACAGCTGTCTTTTGGATAAACCGCTTGATGAAGTCGAAAGTATGTTTCCCTTCGGTACGTTCACGGTAAATGACACAGTCAAGTTCATATTCTGCCTGCAGATTGAGCCATAACTGCGCCGTCGTTCCGAAAAACTTGCTTAACCGCATTGCCGTATCTGCGGTTATGGCACGTTTTCCGTGGATGATTTCGCTAATTCTGCGCGGCGGAACACCGATTTCTCGTGCCAGTTTGTTTTGGGAAAGATTCAGCGGCTCCATAAAATCTTCTCTCAAAATATCACCGGGATGAATCGGCTTCAAATATTTTTCTTCGTTTGCCATTTTTTAATCTCCATTCCGTGATAATCTTCAATCCATAAATATGAAGCATAACTTTATGTTTTACAAGATGCGGCATGAACTTTTTTTGTTTTTTCTGATGGTTGCGCGGAAAAGTTTCCAAAAAAGTCGGAAAGGATTTCACTCCGTTTTTTTGTCCCCTTTAGGACAAAAAAGAGGATCGGACGCAAGAGATTACGTCCGATCCGGGAAAGGGGTTCGGCACACAGAGGGGGGAGGTGTCCGAATCCAAACCGGCGGGTATGCCGGATTATTTATACTTGGGCAGCATGTTGCCGTGCGCTTCGATCAGCTCGTCGCACATTGCCACAATGTCGTCGATGCTGAGTTCCGCCGCAGTGTGCGGATCCAGCATAGCGGCATGGTAGATGTGTTCCTTCTTGAGGGTGAGCGCCGCTTCGATGGTGAGCAGCTGAACATTGATGTTGGTCATGTTCATGGCGGCGCACTGAACGGGGAGACGACCGACGTAGGTTCCCTGGATGCCGTTGGAATCGACCAGACAGGGGACTTCGACCACTGCATCCGCCGGAAGGTTTTCGATGAATCCGTGGTTGAGGACGTTGCCGCCGATCTGGTACGGTTCATTGGTGACAATGGCGTTCATGATGCCGGAACCGTATTCACGCGACATTTTGTGCGTGAGTTTTTCATGTTTGGTGATTTCGGCATACTGTTTCTTCCAGTTTTCGATCTGGCTGACACAGCGGCGGGGATATTCATCCAGTGGAATACCGTATTCTTCGATGAGTTCGGGATATGCCGCCTTGATCCAGTAGGGAGCATATTCGGCGTTGTGTTCGCTGGATTCGGTTACATAATAGCCGAAACGGTTCATCATTTCCATACGGACCAGGTTCGCACCGCATTTTTCCGGATGTTCCAGATGTCCGCGCTCTTTGCGGACGAATTCCAGACCTTCTTTCCGGATTTCGGGATAGATGTCCTTGCCGTCTTTGGTGAGGCTGAGCAGCCACGCCATGTGGTTGATGCCGGCGATCTTGGCGCGATAGCCGAGATCCGTCGCCATGATGTCGTTGTTGTACTGTTTTTCGAAATCATACTTGCCGAGAGTGGCAAGCAGGGATTCCACGCAGACCTGAACGCTGTGGCAGAGACCGACCGTTTTGATGGACGTGCCGCGGAGCATGGCTCCGGTGAGCATTGCCATGGGGTTGGTGTAGTTGAGGAACCAGGCGTTGGGACAAACTTCTTCCATGTCGCGGGCAAAGTCCAGCATTACGGGAATGGTGCGCAGAGCGCGGAAGATACCGCCGATGCCGAGAGTGTCGGCAATGGTCTGGCGCAGTCCGTATTTCTTGGGAATTTCAAAGTCGATCACGGTGGACGGTTCATAACCGCCGACCTGGATGGCGTTGACCACGAAGTCCGCATTTTTCAGCGCTTTTTTGCGTTCATCAACACCGAGGCAGACCGAAATTTTCGCGCGGTTGTCATTGATGTTGGCGTTGAGGTTGTCCAGAACTCCTTTGGATTCCTGAAGACGTTCCGCATCAATGTCATACAGCACGATTTCTGAATCTTTCAGCGCTTCGCGGCACATGCAGTCGCCCAGCACGTTCTTGGCGAAAACGGTGCTGCCCGCACCCATAAAAGTGATCTTTGCCATGTTGTCTTTCTCCTGTGTTATGGTTTTTCCATTGTTTCCGTTACCGGTTTTCTCTGTTAATATAAATTGCGTTTGACAAAAATAAAGCCGGTTTTCTTAAAAACAATGGCAATCCTGTGCTAATTATGGTAATTTTGTGCTTTCTCTCTTATTTTGCTTTGGCGCGGAAGGTCAGAAAGAGAATGCCAGTATAGATAATAAGATTCTGTACATAGTTTTTGGAGATT
>OQVL01003060.1_pt1 | contig 10253 bp, 6 predicted proteins | sample 1691501 | NCBI WGS metagenome assembly OQVL01 (sample SAMN03418253, study PRJEB22391) | human gut metagenome | biome: human-gut; feature: organic feature; material: feces | host: Homo sapiens | place: Tanzania | collected 2013-01
TAGTCCTGTATATTTCCTGATAGCCTTGATGAATGTATCTCCATATTTGTTGAGCGAGGGCATTTCCTATACCTTTAGCGTCGTCTTCTTGGTGGTAGCCTTGGTATGGTTCTTCGCTTGGTATCGTAAGTATCAGAAATCAATTAATATTAACTAATACACATTGCATTATGCGTATGAAAAAATTAGCTCTCGTGGCAGTGGCGCTCTTGGCTAGCGTGGCTGCCCATGCACAGTTTGAAAAAGGAAAAGTTTATTGCGGCGCTTCGCTCACAGGACTTAATTTGAGTTACAGTGGCTCTTCTGAGTTGAATCTCGGCTTGCAGGGTCAGGCTGGTTATCTCTTTGCCGACAACTTGATGGCAGTGGGCAACCTCTCTTACCAGCATACGGGCAAGGAAGGTGTGAAAGACTATGTCAGCGTGGGCGTACAGGGCAGATATTATATCATTCAGAATGGACTTTACCTCGGTGCAAACTGTAAAATGGTACTAAGTAGCGGTTATAATGATTTCTTGCCTGGTATAGAACTCGGTTATGCCTATTTCATAAATGGTAAGGTGACCATCGAACCGGCTGTCTATTATGACCAGAGCTTCAAATGCCATTCAGATTTTTCCACAATAGGATTTAAAATAGGACTCGGTATTTACTTCTGATTCTTTTCTTGATGGAAAGATGATGGCGGGCTTCTCGTCGGATTGAAGGGAAAAGGCGCTTGCCGCTTTTCTGCCTTTTATTTGGTAAGAGACTGCAGTCTGGCTTCTGGAAAGAAAGATTAGATTGAACCTAAAAAATAATAATTTCAATTATGTTAAGTGTAGAAGAACTAAACGACAGACTCATAGATCTGAGTTTTGCAGAAGATATTGGTGATGGAGACCACACCACTCTCTGTTGTATTCCAGCTGACGCAATGGGCGAAAGCAAGCTCCTTATCAAGCAGCCAGGCATCATTGCAGGCGTGGAAATCGCCAAGGAGGTGTTCCATCGCTTTGACCCGGAACTCAAGGTGGAGGTGTATATCAATGATGGCGCTGAGGTGAAGCCTGGCGACATCGTGATGAGCGTGAAGGGCAAGACGCAAAGTCTGCTTCAGACAGAGCGACTGATGCTCAACATCATGCAGAGAATGAGCGGTATTGCCACCATGACGCATAAATATCAGCAGGCTCTTATAGATGCTGGTACCAAGACACGTGTGCTTGATACCCGCAAGACTACTCCGGGCATGCGTATGCTTGAGAAGGAGGCTGTGAAGATAGGTGGCGGTTTGAACCATCGTATCGGTCTCTTTGATATGATTCTGCTCAAGGATAATCATATCGATTTCTGTGGAGGTGTGCACAATGCCATCTCACGCGCGAAACAGTATTGCAAGGATAATGGTAAGGACCTCAAGATAGAGTGTGAGGTGCGCAACTGGAAAGAGCTGGAAGAGGCTCTTGCAGAAGGTTGTGACCGTATCATGTTTGACAATTTCACTCCAGAAGATACCAAGAAGGCTGTGGAACTGGTAGGTGGTCGTTGCGAGACAGAGTCTTCGGGAGGCATCACCTTTGAGACCATGATTCCTTATGCAAAGGCTGGCGTTGATTTTATCTCATTTGGCGCATTGACCCATAGTGTGAAAGGTCTTGACATGAGTTTCAAGGCTGCTGGAAGTGTCATAGTAATAGTCAATGCTGCCGCTTAGCCTGTCTGCAGACACTCCGAAGTCCAAGCCTATGTTTCTTTTCAGACTTCGCTCCCATTTAAGGTTTGGATTTACCATTGATACCGGCACGGCGCCGATGTTGCCGTTGTAATACAAATCTGAACTGTACCGGTATGAAAGCTGCGCCTGATATGGATTGAAGTTGGCATTGCCTACGAATCCGATGCTGGCGCGCAATTTCAGCAGTGAGATCTTTGTCGTCTGTATGAATTTCTCTTTGTGGATGTTCCAACCGAAACCCAAGGACCCGAACGGGGCGAACCTGTTGTCTGTGCCGAACTTGGAAGAACCTTCATAACGTATGGAGAAATCGGCGAAATAACGGTTTCCGAAGATATAGTTCGCATTTGCGTAGAATCCAAGCATCCTGGACCGGTCTTCGCCTCCTCCAGGATGACTCTCGGCGTAGCCTGTAGCCATCGAAGGATGCTCCAGTTTGTCGGACAGTACGCCCAGCGCAGAGAAAGAATGAGTGTCGGACTTCGTGGCCTCCACATTGACTCCGCCGGTGAGGCTGAGCGAACTTGTTCTTGTCAATGTCTCTCCCCATGACTTGTTCCAGACCAGGAAAGCATTGCCGGACAGGGCATTGGACGTACCGTCATTGACATTGAAACTGCCCTTTTTCTTCGGGTCCGCAGTTGTGTTGAATCTTTGCGATTTCGGCGAATAGTAAGTCTCTCCGCCGGATTTCGTCAGGGTATAGCTCAATGTCGCTTCGGCCCTGAAGCCTCCTGTGATGTTCCATCTTAGCCTGAACGTGTCGATAAACGAAGTGGATGATGAATGGATATAACTGCTCAACTGTTTCTCGTACAACGGATTGGCCGTGTTGAACGAAAGTTCCTTGTTAAGGGAGCCGTCTTCATTGTAAGGTCTGTCGTAAGGATTCAGCCTGACATAGTCGGAGAACTTTCCGTAAGGGACGTCCGTGGATTTGGTGGCGCTGAATGATGCGATGTTCTGTATGAACAGCTTGGAAAGACTTCCGTATGTGAGATTGATGCGGAGAGAACTGCTGTTCCTGCCGGAATCGTCCATGACTCCTCGAGTGGAGTTTATGTTGCCTGACACGTTGTACCTGAAATCCTGGCTTCCTCCTGAGAGCATCACATTGTGCAGATGGTTAAGTCCAGTGCGGAGGGCCATCCGTTTCCAGTCCGTGTCCACACCGGCATTGACTCTGTCAAGTTTCTCGTAATAGATTTTCTGCCAGACGAGATCAGTGCTGCTGGATCCTGTGAAATTGCCGTAGATGCCGGCCTGACGCTCATACTCAAGCTTGTCGGCGGCGTTGAGGAGACGGTAGTCGGAAAGGTCCGGCACACTCATCTGGACATTTCCGGTGTAGTTTACCTGGAGTCTTCCGGATTGCGTAGGCCTGGAGGTGATGACTATCACTCCGTTGGCGGCTTTTGACCCATAGAATGAAGTTGCGGACGCATCTTTCAGAACTGATATGGATTCGATGTCTTCTGCCGGCATGTCGAAGATGTATGTGATGTCCACTTCTGTGCCGTCAAGGATGAACAGCGGGACATTGGTCTGATCTCCTTCGATGAAACTGCTTCTTCCCCTCAGCACCATATCCGGCACTTTGTTGGGGTTGGAACCATTCTGGATATCGTCCTGAAGCTCGAAACCCGGCGCCTGCAGCTGTATGATGTTCAATACGTTACTATGTGTCAGTTTCTCTATCTGGTCGCGCTTTATTACGCTTAGAGCTCCCGTGTAGCTTTCTTTTTTCTTGTCCACATATCCTGTCACGACCACGTCAGATACGGTCTCTGTCCGTTCTTTCATAATGATATCGTAACTGGTGCGGTCAGTACTGGTCCGGACAGTCTCGTCGCTGTATCCGAGCATCACTGCCTTGAAAGAACTGATACCTGACGGCAGGTCGAGGGTGAACCGGCCCTCTGCGTCTGCTGTGGTGCCGTAGGTCCGGCCTTTCTCGCCGTATGCAATTATTCCGGCCCCTGCCACAGGAACGCCTGCTATGTCTGTTACAGTTCCCGTTATGTGTCTGATATCCTGTGCCCTGAGAAGTCCGGACGACAGGAATGCAATCAGAAACAACAGCATTATCCTGTATCGTATTTGACAAGTATCTATGGTCATCTTGTGCAAGTCCATTTTTTTTCGGCTGCAAAGATACCGACCTGCATTTCCGTCATCAATCCTATTTAATGATGATTTTCATGATGTCAAAATACCAATAAATGGTGATGTGGCGTTTTTTGTCATTGACGTAAATTTGTGCCCGAAAAAAAGAATGAAAGTATGAAGATGACTGACAATGCGGCTGTGCTGGCATTGGTGATGATGCTTTGCGCATCGGCCGCATATTCCTGCTCATCCGTCTTGGATGAAATCCCGAAAGATATTGATACAGAAGAACCTGTGCGTGAGGTGGACGATATGAAAGTCATTCCCGGTAGACTGAAAGTGAAGTTCTCGGCGAATGTCGAGCCGAAGCTCAGGCTGCTTTCCGCTGTCGGGGCGAAGCGAATGGAACGCGTATTTCCTTATGCCGGAAAATTCGAGGCACGTACTCATAAGGAAGGTCTGGACAGGTGGTATAATGTATGGTATGACGAGGCTGTTCCTGTAACCAAGGCTGCCGGCGAACTGGAGAAGATGGAGGGGATAGAGATCGTGGAAAAGGTTATGCCTGTCAAGGGAATCGGTTTCGGAAAGCCCGTCACGATTCTTCCTATGGGCATAAACTCCATGTGGCCTTATGCCGCTTTCACTGTTCATGCAGAAAGCGGTTCTTCTCCGGAGTATCCTGTGGATGACCCATACTTGCCCAAGCAGTGGCATTACCATAATGACGGCACCCGCATGGATGCCATAGCCGGAGCGGACATCAACCTGTTCCGCGCCTGGGAGGTTACGTCCGGCAGCAATGATGTCGTTGTGGCTGTCGTGGACGGCGGTATCGACTATGCCCATGAGGATTTGGCAGGCAATGTCGGCAACTGGGCTGAACTCTATGGACAGGAAGGTGTGGATGATGACAACAACGGCTATGTCGATGATATCTATGGCTGGAAATTCATATATACAGACCGTAATCCGATGGGGGATAACAAGATAACTGCTGTCCCGCATGGGACTCATGTGGCTGGGACCATAGGTGCGGAGAACAATAACGGCAAAGGTGTCTGCGGAATAGCAGGCGGATGCGGAAACCATTCCGGAGTCCGTCTGCTCAGCTGCCAGATGTTCACGAACAACAAGAATGACGACGGGGATTCCGATGCTGCCATAAAGTATGGAGCCGATGCCGGTGCAGTCATAAGCCAGAACAGCTGGGGATATGATGGGGCTACCTATCTTCCGCAGAGCTGCAAGGATGCCATAGACTATTTTATAAAATATGCCGGCATAGACGAGAACGGGAACCAGGTAGGCCCGATGAAGGGCGGAATAGTGATTTTCGCCGCAGGCAATGATGACCGCAATTATCTTTCCTATCCGGCTTGTTACGACCAGGTGCTTTCAGTAGCATCCGTCACACCAGATTACCGCAAGGCATATTATTCCAACTATGCGAAATGGGTAGATGTCGCTGCTCCAGGCGGAACATATCGGAAAGACGGACGCTATGATGATGAGTGTCCGGTTTACAGCACCCTGCCTGATGACCAGTACGGTTATATGCAGGGAACTTCGATGGCTTGTCCTCACGTCTCGGGCGTAGCCGCGCTTGCCGTCTCCAAATATGGAGGTCCTGGCTTCACGCCTGACAAACTGAAACTGTATCTGACGAGAGGAGCCAATGATATAGATGCTTATAATCCTGGCTATAAGGGACTTCTGGGCTCGGGAATCGTGGATGCCTACAAGGCTGTATCTTCGGACCAAGGCTATGCTCCTGACCGTGTGGTTGACCTTCAGAACAGCAATACGGCCGGAGAAGTGGAACTGACATGGACGGTGCCTTCAGACAAGGATGACGAGCATCCTGACACCTTCCTGATAATGTGGCGGGTCGGGACATTGGACAAGCCGGATCCTGACAATCTTCCTGAAGGAGCGAGCCTTGTCCGTGTCAATGTGAACGGAAAGAAGGCAGGAGACAAGATGTCCTATACACTTTTGAATATGGACCAGGATACCCGCTACACGGTGGCGATTATTGCCGAAGACCCGTGGATGAACCGCTCGTCCGTCTCAAGCATTTCTTTCGGTACACCTGTGAATGAACCTCCTGTCCTTTCGACAGATGCCTCCCAGCCTGTGCAAGTGACCTATAACCGGCTGGTTCGTGTGACTTATCTGGTTACCGACCCCGACAGCAAGGACTTCACTTATGAACTCACGGATCCGAGCGGGGCTGTCACTCCTGTAAAGGAGCAGGGGAAACTTCATCTGGATATATTCAACTATAAGCGCACTCCGGGCTCATACTCGCTGCATATCACTGTTTCAGACCGCTTCGGGGCCTCGGACTCGGCGGATCTGCAGTTCGACCTCCTGCCGGACCTCGCTCCTGCTGTTGTCAATGCTTTTGCTCCCGTATATCTCGGCTCGCTGAAAGAGACCTCCGTATTCCTGCCGTCATCCGCATTTGAAGATGAGGTTCCGACAACCGTAAGATATAGCCTTTCCTATGACAGGTCAATGCTTTTCCTTCAGGAACTTCCTTCCGGAGAGTTCAGCATAATGCCGCTCAAGTTCGGACGCTCGGAAGTTGATGTGACAGCTACGGACGAGGGAGGGAACTCCACCGTATGCACTTTTGCCGTGCTCTGCCGCGATGATTTACGTGAGGTTGATTTGTATCCGAACCCTGTCAAGGATGTCATGCATATACGCATGGGCAGGAATGTGACAGGTCGGGTCAATGTCTCTGTGTATGATGCCTCGGCGCGGCGTGTCCTTGTTTCCGATGTGCAGATTGCTCCGACAGAGCCGGCCTCCGTGGACATGTCGTCTCTGGGAGGTGGAAGCTATACTGTCCGCCTTTCATGGGATGGCGGCTCGCTTGCACGTACTGTTGTTAAACTGTAGATTGTCATAATATGAAACCGATAAGACGCATTGATATAATTCTGATTGCCTGTGGTGCAGCCTTTTCCTGCATTGCGTCCGTCTCTGCCTCTGCTCAGGAGACAGGTACTTTCATGAGAAATCCGGCGGATTCGAGGACAATGTCCCTGGCAGGTGCCGGGGTGGTATCACTCGATGATGTTTCTGTGCTGGACAACGCTGCACTGTCGCCGTTCTCGCAGAATCGCTTTTCTGCCGGCTTTTCCTGTCAGTCGTGGATGCGTAACGTTCTGGGCGGAGGAATGTCATCTTATTCAATGTCGGCAAGATACAGTTTCAGCAAGGCCGGGACTGTCTATCTCGGCATGCGCTCTTTGAAAACACCACCTTTCGAACAGACCGATGATTACGGTAATGTCATTGACGATTCCTCATCGCCTCTGGACATGGCTTTCGAAATGGGATATGCCCACAAGTTCTGTGGAGATTTCTCGGCAGCATTGACTGCCAGATATCTACGTCTGGACCCAGGCTATGGAAATGCTGCCAATGCTGTTTCCTTCGATGCCGGTCTAGCTTGGCGCCATATGCTCAAAGGTGTCATGGAAGACATTGCAGCAATCGCGCAGTTGAAGAATTTCGGCACGTCGCCGGATTATGGCTCAGGCCGCCGCAGCCTTCCATGGCTTGTCAATGCAGGTGCTTCAGCCGGGCTTCTGGCAGGCAAGCATAACCGTTTCCGCGCCGGTGCCGCCCTGGATATCTCCGTGGCGCCGACATGCGGCAGTCTGTCTCCCGAGAGGGGAGTCTCTGCATCATTCGGGGTTGAGTATTCATTCCGCCGCATGGTCTATGCCCGAGGCGGCTATCATCTTGGCAATCATTCTTCAGGCGGGCAGCGCTGGGGCTCAGTCGGACTGGGCTTCCGTTTCTGGCACATGACGCTTGACGCTGCTCTCATATTGACTCCGTCATCATCTCCTTTGCACGACACCGCCTCCGGAACGCTCTCGATTTGGTTCTGAGAGAGGCATTGACGCTATCGGCGGCAGCATTGGCCCTTTTGATATCATTGACAGAGGCTGACTTTTTGGGGCGGCTTCCATTGGTGATGCGAATATTTTGCAAAATTATTTTCGTATATTGGACCGAAATAAGGTTGATCAGAAATATTATACGGAAAAATGAAAACCTACAACTTGATTACAGCGGAACAAATTGCGAGGCTGGAAGCACAATCGTGCAGGTGCGAGGACTGGAACAATGTCTTTGTAGACCCGGAATTTGACACGGAGTACGTGAGAAATGTGACGTTCTCCGGACAAATCAAACTGGGCTCATTCAAAAAAATCTTCACATTGGCAGGTGGAATCCGGAAGCACAGCGGAATTTTCCACGCTACCCTCCACAATGTCGTGGTAGGAGACGACTGCATGATCGAACATGTCCGGAACTACATTGCAAATTACGTAATCGGCAACGGCTCGTATCTGGAGAATGTGACGGACCTGATTACCTATGGCGAAACATCGTTTGGCAACGGAATCAAGGTCAATGTCCTTAATGAAACGGGCGGACGTGAAGTCATCATCCATGACAATCTGTCCTCCCATGAAGCTTATATGGCAGCACTTTATCGACACAAGCCGGCATTGACTGAAGCCCTCGACAAGATGGTCGGAAAATATGTGCAGAGTGTCACTGCCTCCTTCGGAGTCATCGGCGAGAATGTCGAAATCCTCGATGCGATGCATATTGTCAATGTCAATATCGGCCCTTATGCCAGAATCAAGGGCGTTTCCCGGTTACGTAACGGATCGGTCATTTCCTGCAAGGAAGACCCTGTGGAGATTGGCATGAACGTGATAGCCGATGATTTCATCGTGGAAAGCGGAAGCAAGATTACTGACGGCGTGATGATATCCAAATGCTTTGTCGGACAAGCCTGTGCCCTGGGGCATGGCTACAGCGCTTCGGAATCATTGTTCTTCAGCAACTGCCAAGGAGAAAACGGCGAGGCATGTTCGCTTTTCGCCGGGCCATATACGGTTACCCATCACAAGTCGACACTGCTGATTGCCGGAATGTTTTCATTCATGAATGCCGGTTCGGGGTCCAACCAGAGCAACCACATGTATAAATTGGGACCGATTCACCAAGGTATTCTCGAAAGGGGAGCGAAGACTACATCTGACTCATATATATTGTGGCCCGCTAAAATCGGCGCATTTTCCCTTGTAATGGGACGTCATGTCAACAATCTGGACACGACTGATTTGCCGTTCTCGTATCTAATTGAGCAACAAGGCTCTACCTATGTCGTTCCTGGCGTGAACCTGAAATCTGTCGGGACCATACGTGATGTCAAGAAATGGCCGGAAAGAGACAAACGGAAAGACCCGCACCGCCTGGACTACATAAATTTCAACCATCTGAGTCCTTTCACCGTGCAGAAGATGTTTGCCGGCATTGACATTCTGGAACGTCTCAAGGAGGCTTCCGGTCTGAGAGCTGACAATTATTCTTACAAGAAAGCGACAATCCGTAATGCAGCACTGTTCAAAGGCATCAAATATTATCAGACAGCTATCGTCAAATTCTTGGGCAACTCGCTGATTTCCAGGATTCAGGATGCTGATATCAGTACGGACGAGGGACTTCGTCTCGCATTGCGCAAGGATACTGCCGTGGGCTCTGGTCAATGGGTGGACATCTCTGGCCTCATTGCCCCGGCTTCAGAAATCGAAAGTATCTGTGATGACGTGATTTCCGGGAAAATAGCGGATGTCAATGTCCTTTCAGACAGATTTCTGGACATTTTCGCGCATTACTACAATTACGAATGGACATGGGCCTATGATGCAATCGAACGTTACTGGAAGATTGACCTTGCCAGGATTACACGAAGCGAAGCCGCCGATATAGTGAAACAGTGGAAGAACGCAGTCGTGTCTCTGGACAAGTTGATCTACGAAGACGCCCGTAAGGAATTCGACTTGACGACCATGACGAGTTTCGGAGCCGACGGGGACAAGACGCGCCGGGATGAAGATTTCAATGCCGTCCGCGGCGGAGGTTTCGATGACAATCCTTTCGTTTTGGAAGTCATTGACCACATCCGCCGCAAGTCGGCACTCGGGGACGGCATAATTGCCCGCCTCAAGTAAATTTTTTCCCTTACTCTGCAGGTGCAGGCTCTACGTGATTCTGATTTGGTTCCGGATAAAACGTTAAAACGGAACGAAAGGGCAAAAAATCACCTGATTGTACCACTTAAAACGCTTTCGCAGAACGGAATTTACCCTTTTTTCAAGCGGTGTTTTCAAGGTATATTATTTGCAACATTGATTCTTATCCGAAAACCAATTGATTATGAACAGAAATAAATTGACGGCAGCAACGGTCGCATGCATTCTTATGCTGACCTTCAGTATCTCTGCAATCGCGAGAATTAAAAAACCTGTCATAGAACGCGGCATGACCAAACCGTATAGTCGGCATTACCTTCACCGTTGCCCCAACCTCCTGTCTTAGG
>OQVL01003061.1_pt1 | contig 10253 bp, 6 predicted proteins | sample 1691501 | NCBI WGS metagenome assembly OQVL01 (sample SAMN03418253, study PRJEB22391) | human gut metagenome | biome: human-gut; feature: organic feature; material: feces | host: Homo sapiens | place: Tanzania | collected 2013-01
CCGAACACTATGAACAGAAGAAACCTCAAAAGAACTTATATCAATAGAGGTCATCCGCTCGCATCCATCGAATAGTGAAGCGATAGATTTTGTGTAGGCTGTTGATAACTCTCCAAGTGACACATTGTCAAGGCATTTCAGATTCCTGAACATATTGTCCGCATTTTCATTAGCATAAACCTTATAAGATGGACTATCCACCAAAATGGTCCCGGTTTCAGCATCCCATGAAGCATAGATCGGGCTGCTTGATCCTGTGGATGACACGTCGACATGTGGGAGAGACGGAACTGTTCTACCAGCATTGGCCCTGAACACAATATTCTTGATTTTATAATCCTTTTTATCGAGGATATACTGCTCGCCGTTCGCGAGAGACTTGATCCTCTCGTTGAACAGCCTGCCTTCCGCCAACTGGAGCACATCCCCGCCTTTAATGCCATTGACCTCAACCTTATAGGCTCTGCCGGCGAGATAGTCGGAACCGTTGACGCTGGTGGTGAAATCAGCGTTCGGACCCTCGAGGCGGATTTGGATGTTCTTGCCGGCGGCATTCATCGGAGCAATCATCATGAATGCACGAAGTGTCTCGCCTGCGGTCGTGAGTTCGATTCCTCCGAGGTTCAATGTCAGGCTGCGGTTGGTAATTACGGGCTTGATGGCTGGGTTGTCGGAGGTAATGTCGAGCGTGCCTTCTGTTACGAACGGAACATCGTCGCAGGTGAGGGTGAGACTGGAGTATTTGCCTGGTTTAGGGACGATTAGGTCTATCACGAGCAATGCGTTCATGTGCTTGAAATTGAAGCCGATATGTCCGTTGAAACTTGGCTTTGTCGGCGCTGCGGCCATGTAGTCGTACAGGAAGATTCCTGCAGGGTTGTTGTTGAGAACCTGTGTTTGTCCGGTATATATTACAGGAATAGCCTTCATCTTGAGGTTCATGTCTGGCTTGAACGGATAATAGGACATGTATTTGCGGGCCTCCATTACCGCCCAACCGTTGCCGGTGAAATTCGCGCTCGAGGTCGCCTCGCCTTCGGATACGTTGCCGTCTTTGATCGGGAACTTGACCTGCGAAGCCTCCTCGAGGTCGGGAAAGACGCCCACGATGTCGTCTGCTGACCATGAGAATTTCGCTCCGTCAGAGTCTATTGTCAATGTCGTTTTGGTGTGGTTGTCTGCGATTTCGAAGTCGTGGGCGCGCATCGTCACGCTTTCTATTTTGACTGGCGCATCGTCTGTCTCGGATGTGAGTTCTCTTGTGCAAGACGTTGATATCAACGCAGATATGGCGGCGATGATACTTAGTGTTATTTTGCTTTTCATGATTTTAGGAGTTTTGAATTAGTATAAATACGAGGGAGTGGTTGGGACTGATTAACCCCATGGCATACCATCGACGGATCCTTTGGTGTCTTCGTCTTTTGCAGTCCCTCCGTTGGAGCAGAAGCTCTTTTCTTCGATTACTTCGATCACCTCTGCGGCAGGAGCGACATAATCTTCGATTTGTTTCATAAGCATGTTTATTTTCCTGGTGGCCCCTACCGAGGTTACTATATAAAGAAAGTGTGGAGCCGCATCCACATCTTTTCAAGGAGGTTCTGACAAAACCCGAAAGTAAAGAGTATGGGATACAACTCCACACCTGTATAGAGTGGGGTTGTGTAACCCATATAGTCTATACAGATGAGGGCGTTTCCTGAATTATCCTTACTTTCTTTGAAACTGTCAGATTTCCTTGAAAGGATAAAGTGAAAACACTTTCATCAATTATGTTCGGATACGCAAACACGTATCTTGCACAAAAATAGGTATTTATGTGCAAAAATCATAGTCTCGGATGGTAATTTAGTAAGTATCTCCGTTATAAATCCACATGTCGAGGCGGCGGGAGGTCGGAACTCAGGCCGCGAATTACGCAGTACCTGAGCGGACGAGTCCGAGCCTCCTGCCGACACCATGTTTACGGAAAAACGCATCGAGCCGCACAGGAAGTGATCCAGTGCGGCTCGGTGATGTTTATTGTATGCTTTAGAATCCCGTTAGAATGCCTGGTCGGCAGTCCAGGTGAAGGCGCGGAGACCAAGGTCGGGAGTTTCTTCGTCTTTGGTCTTGAGATCGTTCAGGATGGCTTGGACTTTATCGTCCTCGGCGAAGGCAAGAATCGCGTGATTCTGCACCGGCCATGCGTGATTACCATAATGAGGTTCACCATTTACGGAACCGCGTCCGTCAATGTCCTGCCAACGGGTAAAACCCCTTTGGGCATGAGCATCAAGCACTTCTACGATTTCCTCGTTGTATGCCTGGTTATATGCTATAAATATTGCTTTCATAATTTCATTTATTTTACCCGGGGAATTGCGACTTGAGAGCCACGCCTCCCCGGCATTGACCTAAGCCTTCAGCGCGGCAGCCTTTTTGGCGAGCTTTTTCTGCTTGTTCTTTTCCTGCCTGGTCGCGAATACGCAATAGATGGTAGGAATGAGAACGAGAGTTACGACAGTGGAGATCGAAAGCCCCCAGGCCACGGTGATACCGAGCGACTTCCACATCTCTGAACCCTCACCGGTACCGATAGCCATAGGAATCATACCGAGCACGGTGGTAAGTGTGGTCATGAGAATAGGACGCAGACGGCTACGTGCAGCAGCTACAGCGGCATCGAGAATACCCATGCCTCTCTCGCGGAGAAGGATGAGGTAGTCGATCAGCACAATACCGTTCTTCACTACGATACCGATAAGAATCAGGATACCGATCATCGCCATCACACCGAGCGCAGTGTTCGTGAGCCACAAACCGAGGATAACGCCGACGAATGCGAACGGCACGGAGAACATGATCACGAACGGACTCATGAAGGACTCGAACTGAGATGCCATTACCATGTATACGAGGATGATAATCAGCACCATAAGGGTGATGAGGTCAGCGAACATATCCTTCTGGTCCTCATAGTCACCGGCGATGACCACTTCGAGCTCTGAAGGGATGTCCGTATCCTTGATTATCTGGCTGGCAGCTGTAACACCATCACTCATCGCATGAGAACCGTCGATGATACCTGTTACAGTAATCATACGCTGTCTGTTCTTACGCTCGATGGTAGGAGGAACTTCGGTCTCGATAACGGTTCCGAGATCCTTGATACGGATTCCGTTGCCGGCGGCGTTGTAGATGATGATATTTTCGATGTCTGAAACGCTGGTTCTGAATCCCGGAGAGTAACGGACACGGATATCATATTCCTCACCATCCTCTCTATAGTAAGAACCTACTGTTCCGCTCATCGCAGCACTTACGGCAGCAGCTGCGGTGGTAGAGTTCAATCCGTTGGCAGCGAGCTTGACCCTGTCGAAATCCACCTGATACTCAGGAGTATACTGGTCACGGCTGAGTGTTACCTGTGCAAATGCAGGGCTATTGAGCATCTTGTCACGGAGCTCGTTGGCGATCTGGTCGGTGGTCTGGAAATCGTAGCCGTAAATCTCGACTGCTACGGAAGCAGCGCCACCCATTCCGCCCATACCTTCAGATACGGTACCCTTGTGAATCTCAGGGTATTCCTTAATGTCGGCACGGATAATGTCAGCGATTTCACTTGCAGAACGCTTACGGTTTTCCATACTTCCGAGGTTAATATTCATGGAAATAATGTTGGAACCGTTAGTCTGCATACTTGCGAAAGAGTTGTCAGAATCCGCCTGTCCGAAAGTATAACTGCAAACCTGTATTTCTGGAACTTCCGAACGTACTCTATTGTAGAAGTTCCTTGCGAACTCACCTGTAACTTCCTGAGAAGTACCGGCATTGAGCTCAAGAGAAACAGTCAGACGACCTTGGTCGGCATGAGGGAAGTACTCGGATTTCAGAGCCGGTCCGAGAAGCAGAACTACAGCCAGGAAGATACCGAAAGCACCGAAGATGACAGTCTTTCTGTTGCGTACAGCCCAGTTGATGACCTTTGCATATCCGTCAGATATAGCATTGAGACTCTTGTCGATAGGTGTGAAGAGGATATCATGGAGCTTGCTCTTCTTCCTGTCCGCACGAAGCATTCTCGAACAAAGCATAGGCACAAGGCAGAGCGCACCGCAAGTGGAGACGATCATGATGATGCTGACGATCCATCCGAGCTGGCGGAACATGATACCTGACATACCGGTGATAAGGGTAAGAGGCAGGAACACGCAAAGCATTGTCAATGTGGATGCTATGATGGAGATACCCACTTCTTCAGTACCATGGACTGCAGCCTCTTTCGGTTTCTCTCCCCTCTCGATATGGGTCGTGATGTTCTCAAGCGCCACGATGGAGTCGTCGACCACCATACCGATGGCGATGGACAATGCCGACATAGAGATGATATTCAACGTGTTACCTGTAGCGAACAAGTAAACGAGTGAAGCCATGAGGGAGATAGGGATGGAAAGGATAATGATGAATGTCGCTCTCCATCTTCCGAGGAACACATAAACCACAAGCATCACGACGAGGAATGTGATTATGATGGTTTCCTTAAGGGAGTTGATACTGTTTATGATGTTGCTTGAACTATCGATGACAGTCTCGATATGAATATCGGAAGGAAGGGTAGGTTCAATGCTCTTCATTTCCTTGAAGACACCATTGATAACATCTACGGTATTGGCACCGGTCTGCTTCTGAATGACGATCTGAGCCGAGCGTCTTCCGTTCGTAACGGCCTGCTGCTCTTTCTCCTCCTGACCGTCATTGACAGTAGCTACATCCCTGAGATAGACGGCATTGCCATCTCTGTAGGCAAGGACGATATTCATCAGCTCCGAAGGATCCTTGAACTCTTTCTGAATACGGAGTGAGAAAGTTTCTGAGCCAATGTCGATGCTACCTGAAGGGATGTTACGGTTTTCCGCAGCGATAATGTTGGACACAGCTGCGATGGAAAGGCCGTAAGCCTGCATCTTGTCAGGATCACAGTAAACCTGGATCTCACGGGTAGGAGCACCTGAAACTGATACTGTACCTACACCCTTTACTCTGGAGAGAGGTGTGGTTACCTTATCGTCCAAAATCTTGTCAAGTCCAGGAAGGCTCTCATCTGCTGTTGCGGAGAGAATGAGGATAGGCATATCATCCGCACTGAACTTGAATATCACCGGAGTAGAAGCCTGGTCCGGCAATGTCGAAGAAATCATGTCCAGCTTGTCTCGGACGTTGTTTGTAGCTTCTTCGATATCGACACCATAGTTAAACTCGAGGGTGATGATGGAAATGTTCTCCTTGGATTTGGAGGTCATGTCCTTAAGATCACTGACACCGTTAAGTCCGTTTTCCAGGACCTTGGTCAGGTTCGTCTCAATATCAGCCGCACTGGCTCCCGGATATGAAGACATCACGAGGATGACGTTCGCATCGAAGTCCGGGAACTGGGCTATAGAGGTTTTCATGAACGAGAATATACCGAAGATCGCAAAGGCTATGAAGACCAATGCTGTCGTAACCGGTTTATTCACCGCTGTTCTATATATACTCATGTCAATTATTCGTTAATTACATTATAATCAGGCGATTATTCCTGCACATTCACCTTGCTTCCGTTCTTGAGGCTTGCCTGTCCCTTCACGACAATCTTGTCGCCTTCTGAAATACCTGAAAGAATCTCATACTCGGTGCCGAAGTGACGTCCAAGTGTTACAACAGTCTCTTTTACAGTACCATCTGACTGGAGAACAAAAATACTTCTAACACCTGATCCCTGCTGTTTTACGATACAATCGTCAGGAACTGCAATGTTGTGATTCGTACCGAAATCGATGTTAACTCGAGCATACATGCCAGGTCTGAGGACACGATCCGCATTGGCAACATTGACCTCAACAGTGAAGGTATGGGTCGCAGGATCGATGGTCGGGAATATTCTGGCGATGCGGCCGGTGAAGGTCTTTCCCGGGAGGGCGTCTGCGGTCAATGTCACTTTATCGTTCTTTTTTACTTTCGTATAATCAGACTCTGAAACGCCGACATACAATTTTACCGGGGTAATCTGCTCTACGACATAGATAGGGCTTCCGCCGTACATGTCACCCTTGTCATAGTTTCTTGCGGTGATCACGCCATTCACAGGTGAACGGAGAACAGTGTTCTCGAGCAAATTGGCATACTGGCTGCGCGTCACATTGTATTTCAGCTCCATAGCGTCGAAATCTGACTTGGAAACACCGCCCTGCTCATAAAGCTTCTTGAGACGGCTGAACTCGAGAGAGTCATTGGCCAAAGAAAGCTTTGACTGGTTCAGGCCGACATCGTCCATCTTGGCTACGATCTGGCCTGCCTTTACGAAATCTCCTACCTCCACATATATCTTCTGGATTCTGGATGGGCTCTGAGGCGCGATGTTGTTCTTCGCATAAGCCTCTACTGTAGAGGAATATACACCGGACTGAGGAACATCCTTTGACTGTGCCGCCATCACTCTGACATTGACAAGTCTTTCCTCTGCAGGCTGCTGCTCAGCGGTCTTTGTGCTGCTGTTTCCGCAGCTTGCTGCCATCACAGCGGCAGCTGCGTAAATAATAGTTTTGAAGTTCATATCTGTATTGTCTGTTTATCGATTGTTAAGATCTACATTGCCGTTGTCATCTATAAAATCATGTCCGAGAATCTGCTCGAGACTTGATTTTGCGACAACATAATCATAAATGCTCTGGGAAACAGCAAGCTTGGACTGTGTAAGCGCAAGCTGTGCATCATTGAGCTCAGTGATTGTGCTGCGTCCTACGTTGTAAGACTGTGTGGCGATATTGTATGCCTTCTGGGCTGTCTCCACACCATCCTCGGCAGCTGCAAGACTTTTCAGCTTAGTCTCCATAGTATTGAGATACTGACGGATAGCTATTTTCAGCTGGCGCTCGGTATCAGTTGCCTGGATTGCAAGCTCGGAAGCCTGGACCTTGGCCTGACGCACGTCATTGTAACGCTTTCCGCCTGAGAAAATAGGGATGTTAAGGCTCAGTCCCACATAAGAATATGGAGTCCACTTGTAATCGCTGAACTTGAAGTCATTGGTCATCGCGTTCATACTGTAGGAGAAGGTCAATGCCAATGAAGGGATATATGCGAATTTCTGCATCTTCACTGTCTCAGCGAGCTGCTCAGCCTGAATTGCGAGCTGACGCATTGTCGTATTGTAGTCAAGTGACAGAGCATCAGAGTTATAGGTGTCAGATACCATTGAATCAGAATAGTCACTGATGGCACCTGCCACGTCTATGTCCTGATCGAGATCCACACCCATCACAGCCTTGAGCTGCCACAAAGCGAGAATCACTGAACTTTCAGCATTATAGACATTAGGAATAGCATTGGCAACTGTAGCCTTAGCTCTGGTATAGTCCAGTTCAGAAGCCTTCTGCGCATTATAACGCATCTGTGTCTGCTCGAAGTTCTTTACAGCATTGTCATAGACATCCTTATATACATTGAGGGCCTCCTTGGCGAAAAGAACAGCATAATAAGACTGTTTTACCTGTGTAACCATGTCAAGTCTTGATGAACGTGCCTTCTCTACTGCAAGTTCCACGTTCTGGCCGGAAATCTTGAGACTTTTCCAGAGCTGGGCATTGACAAGAGGCATTGATGCTGAAACACCTACGTTGTATGTGTTCCAACGGCCGACCTCGATTCCGCCGCCGCTTGGCATGCTTGGCATTGATGAGGAACCTGCATCGGAGCCGTCAGAACCGGTCGAACCGTCAGTTCCTGTAGAACCGCTTCCTGTTCCGTCTCCTTTGGATGAACCACCCATAAATTTGCTCATGTCCATATCCATATACATCACCTGCTTCTTGATCGTCCTCATAAACGAACCGGTAATGTCAATCTGTGGGAAGAGAGAAGCATACGTACCTTTCTTCGCATATCCTATGCGCTCTATCTCCTTATCAGCCACCCTGACTGATGCATTTTCACTCAACGCAATCTTCAAAGCGTCGTCCAACGTGATGACCGTTCTGGTCTGGGAGCTGTCCGCCTCCTGCGCCACGGCATTCAGGGACATCATCACCGAGGCTGCAACCAGCAGAAATCTCGGAAAGATTTTCTTCATAATATTAACTCTTAATTATATTTTTTCTCTTGTCATGTATAATCAACGGCGCTCTCCGGTGCAAATACTGCACCAGAAAAGGGTAAAAAATAGCATAATTTACACAAGAAATTATCTATTTTACCCCTAAAAGGATAAAATCACAAGATGTTGAAATATCGGACGTTGCGAAATCAGCGATTTACAGGCTTGGCATAGTGAGTCTGCGACTTAGCAACTTTCTCCTTTTCAGTATGAACGACAGCAGCAGGCTGTTTCCTGACATATGCATAAACCAGGAATCCGATACCGAGAAGTACAAACGGGATACTCAGAATCTGGCCCATATTGAGGACCATATTGTTTTCGAAAGCCACCTGAGGCTCCTTGATAAACTCAATAATAAACCTCATGCCGAAGCATACGATAAAGAAGATTCCGATGAATGTTCCCCTGTAAACCTTGTTCAGTCTGAACTTGTAAAGACAGATAAGTCCAATGCCCAGAATAAGGTAAGTCAATGCCTCGTACAGCTGTGTAGGATGCTTAGGTTCCGTCTCGCCCCTGAGGTCAAAGATAAAGCCCCAAGGAAGTGATGTCACATCACCATATATCTCCGAATTCATGAGATTTCCCAGACGGATGAATGTGGCGGCGAATGCCACGGCGATGCACAGATGGTCGAGCAGCCATACGAAATCAAATCCGTTTTTCTTTCCGTAATGATTTGCGTACCAGAGCATTGCAAAGAACAGGACTATCGTGCCTCCATGACTGGCGAGACCTCCCTTCCATGGCATGAATATCTCCAGGAAGCCCTGCCAACTGCCGAAATAATACTCCGGCTGATAAAAGATGCAGTGCCCAAGCCTTGCTCCGACTATAGTTCCTATCAGCAGTGTATAAAGAAGCGAATCCAGAAGGTCCTCAGAAACGCCTTCCCTACGGAAAAACCATCTGAAGATGAACCATCCCAGGATAAAACCGGAGACAAAAAGAATAGAGTACCATCTCAGACCGAAAGAGCCGATTTGGAAAATGACCGGATTCACGTTCCAGTGAATGAACAAAAGCTCGAACATACGTATATCATTTGGCCGGCGACCTCATCTGTCGCCCGTGTTAACATACAAATTTACGTATTTTCCGACAATTGTCATCATCCCACAGGAGAAAGTCAATGCCAAAGTACATGTCAATGCCGGTGTATCGTCCCATGCGGGACGAAAAAACCCGCGCATTTCCTGCGCGGGTCGATTATTTCGTAAAGGGTTTCAGGTCAATGACATTGACCTTACCCCTCGTCTTTTCGGAAAATTATTCCTGAAGAGCAGCTGCAACACCCGGGAGAACCTTTCCCTCGATAGCCTCGAGAAGGGCGCCACCACCTGTTGAGATGTAAGAAACCTTGTCGGTAAGACCGAACTTGGTGCAGCATGCTACTGAATCACCACCACCGATGAGTGAGAATGCGCCTTCTGCTGTAGCCTCAGCGATAGCCTCGCCGATAGCCCTTGAACCTGCGCAGAACTCATCGCACTCGAATACGCCTGCAGGGCCGTTCCAGAGAATTGTCTTGCAGCCTTTGATGGCGCCAGCGAAAAGCTTCTGGGCCTCAGGACCGGCATCTACACCCTCGAAACCTGCAGGAATGTCATTTGCCTTTGCAACCTTGAACTCTGCACCCGGCTTGAGAGACATTGTAGCGAAATCGAGACCGTTGGTAACGACAGCGTCCGGAGCCATGATAAGCTCTACGCCATTCTCCTTAGCCTTCTTCTCCACGTCGAGAGCTACATCGAGCTTATCCATCTCTACGATAGAATCACCAATCTCTCCACCGTGTGCCTTAGCGAATGTATATGTCATACCGCCGCAGAGGATGAGCTTGTCAACCTTGCCGAGAAGGTTCTCGATGATACCGATCTTGGTAGAAACCTTAGAACCGCCCATGATGGCGATGAAAGGACGTTTGATATTGCTGAGAACGTTATCTACAGCCTTTACTTCCTTCTCCATGAGGAGGCCGAGCATACGGTCCTCAGGTTTGAAGTAGTCAGCGATGACAGCGGTAGAAGCGTGCTTGCGGTGAGCTGTACCGAATGCATCCATAACCCAGCAGTCAGCGTAAGAAGCAAGCTTCTTTGCGAACTCCTTCTGAGAAGCCTTCATGGCCTTCTTAGCC
>OQVL01003065.1_pt1 | contig 10249 bp, 11 predicted proteins | sample 1691501 | NCBI WGS metagenome assembly OQVL01 (sample SAMN03418253, study PRJEB22391) | human gut metagenome | biome: human-gut; feature: organic feature; material: feces | host: Homo sapiens | place: Tanzania | collected 2013-01
AACAAGTTGAAAACAAAAAATAAATACAAGAGGAATAATAATTATTCTTTTGACAGAAGAGTTATCTGTATTTTTATTTTTTAAATTTATAATTTCAGAAACTATACAAATGATTGTTATGATATTAAAAACTATCAGTAATAAAAAGAACAAATAACCCGCAAACGAAAGATACAAATCATTCAGAAATTCGAATCCGACATACAGTTGAACAGGAATTTTTATTTTTGTAACATACATGTATACCAATATCATGCAAACGATATTCAACAGTAATTGTATTGTTAAGCAAATTATTGTTGAGCTCTTTTTAAGCGTCATATTTTTTTACACTCCCGTCTGTATATTTATATGCATACCGTCCGTTATATTAAATCAGCAAAGACCTCATAAAATTATATATAACTTGTCGGCTATTTTTGTTTCTGAATTAATGTTAACATTGTTTAATGAATTAGTCAAGATTACTTTCCTTGCCGGCTTTTTAGATACACGCGTAATTTAACCACAACAGGTTGTATGTAAAAATCATTCGTGTTATTCCTGTTGTATCGGAGTGTGAACAGATTGTAAATCTCGTTCATATTGTTCACAACATATTGAAAATATCGCCGAAATATGGTATAATGTGCACAACATATGGAAAGGATGACATATGTAATTTCTTATGGAGGTGAAAAAAAGTATGTCTGATTCAATGATGTACATTATCTGGGCGGCGGCTATTATCGGGTTCGGTGTGCTTGAAGCGATAACTGTTCAGCTCGTGTCGATATGGTTTGTTATCGGCTCGGTCGCAGGTCTTGTGTCGGCACTTCTCGGTGCCCCGATTTACCTTCAAGTTATTATTTGCATTGCGGTCAGCGTGCTTGCACTTTTGGTGACAAGACCGCTTGTTCGCAAAAAACTGCAAACAAAGGTTCAGCCGACTAATGCCGACCGAGTCATCGGGCAGACTGCTGTGGTTGTTGAGGAAATCAACAACATTGCACAGACAGGAACGGTGAAAATTGACGGAAAGGTTTGGACTGCCCGAAGTTGTGATGACAAAATTCTTCCGCCAAACAGCCTCGTTGCTGTTGAGAAAATTGACGGCGTAAAATTAATAGTTAAACAAAATTAGCATATAATAGAATTATTTAAAGGAGAAAATATATGAAATTATTTATAGTAATCGTTGTGCTCGTTGTTGCACTTTTGGCTCTCGTTTTTGCAAACATCAGAGTTGTTCCGCAATCAAAGGCTTATGTTATTGAAAGACTCGGCACTTACTTTACAACTTGGGAAACAGGACTTCATGTAAAAGTTCCGTTTATTGACAGAATTGCAAAGATTGTGTCGCTTAAAGAGCAGGTTGTTGACTTCAAACCACAACCTGTAATTACAAAAGATAATGTTACTATGCAGATTGACACGGTTGTGTTTTATCAAATCACCGACCCAAAACTTTACTGCTACGGTGTTGAAAGCCCGATTTCAGCTATTGAAAATTTGTCGGCAACCACACTCCGTAACATCATCGGTGAGCTTGAACTCGACTCAACCCTCACATCCCGTGACACTATCAATGCAAAAATCCGTGTAATTCTTGATGAAGCAACCGACCCGTGGGGCATCAAGGTTAACAGAGTTGAACTTAAAAACATTATCCCTCCTCGTGAAATTCAAGACGCTATGGAAAAGCAGATGAAGGCAGAGCGTGAGCGTCGTGAGGCTATTCTCCGTGCCGAGGGTGAAAAGCAATCGAGAATTCTTGTGGCAGAAGGTCATAAAGAGTCAAAAATCCTTGAAGCAGAGGCAGAAAAGCAATCCGCAATTCTTGCCGCAGAAGCTGTTAAGGAAGCAAAAATCAGAGAAGCAGAGGGTGAGGCACAGGCTATTGCAACCGTTCAGCAGGCAAGCGCTGAGGCAATCAAGCTACTTAACGAAGCAAATGCCAACGAGGCTGTGCTTAAACTTAAAGCACTTGAAGCGTTTGCAAAAGCGGCAGACGGTCAGGCAACAAAGATTATTATTCCGTCGGAAATTCAGTCTATTGCCGGCCTTGCCGAAGGCATTGTTGAAAGTGTAAAATAATATAACGATTTCGCCCACAGCAGAAATGCCGTGGGCTTTTTTTTGCTTAAGGTTGCCAAAAATATTTATATATGTTATAGTTTTTGAAGTATAGCATATCGGAGAGGAAAAATGAAAACACAAATTTCGGACCATTTTAATTTTAAAAAGTTGATGCAATTTACAATTCCGTCAATCATTATGATGATATTTTCAAGCATTTACAATGTTGTTGACGGCTACTTTGTATCAAATTACACGGGCAAAACACAGTTTGCCGCCGTTAATCTTGTTATGCCGTTTTTATTAATGATGGGCGTAATAGGCTTTATGTTCGGCACGGGCGGTAATGCCATTGTATCCAAATTGCTCGGCGAGGGTAAAAATAAAAAGGCAAACGAAGTTTTTTCAATGCTTGTATATATCACAATAACTGTCGGAATTGTGATTTTTGTAGCGGCTGAAATTGCTATGCCGCAAATAGCAAAGCTCCTCGGTGCAGATAAAAATATGCTTGAATATTGCGTCCTTTACGGCAGAATTATATCAATCAGCGTAACTCCGTTTATGCTCCAGGTGTTCTTTCAAAGTTTTATGCCTACGGCAGGCAAACCGCATATCGGACTTGCCGTAACAATCATTGCAGGCGTTACAAATATTATTTTGGACTTTTTGTTTGTCGGTGTGTTTAAATGGGGCATTGTCGGTGCGGCAGCCGCTACGGTAACGGGTGAAAGTATCGGCGGCATAGTTCCGCTTGTGTATTTTATAAGCAAAAATTCAAGCTCGCTCCGCCTTTGCAAAACAAAATTTGACGGTAAAATCTTGCTCAAAACCTGTACAAACGGTTCGTCCGAACTTATGACAAATCTTTCCACAAATATCGTAAGCATAATGTACAACTATCAGCTTATGAAATATTACGGCGAAAACGGCGTTGCGGCTTACGGCACAATTATGTATTTAAACTTTATGTTTACATCGCTCTTTATCGGCTATTCCATCGGTTCCGCGCCTATTGTCGGTTATAATTACGGTGCCGGAAACAATAAGGAATTGCAAAATATTTTCAAAAAAAGTCTTGCTATTTTGTTTGGTGCTTCGGCAATTATCACGCTTGCGTCCGTATTTCTTGCAGGACCTATTGCAAACATTTATGTCGGCTATGACGAGGGCTTATATGACCTTACGGTTATGGCGTTCAGACTGTTTGCAACTTCGTACTTGATTGTCGGATATAACATTTATGCTTCGGCATTTTTCACGGCACTCAACAACGGACTTGTCAGTGCAATTATATCGTTTTTGAGAACACTTTTGTTCCAAATCGTTTGCATTTTTGCTTTGCCGCTGTTGTTCGGCAAGCAGGCAATTTGGCTTTCAATCACGGTTGCAGAAGTTTGTACACTTATTATGTCGGCAGTGTTTATTTTCACTCAAAACAAAAAGTATCACTACATCAAATCAAAAAAGTAAATTTTATTCTTTGACAGTTCTTTACTTTTTCTTGTTCAATTATTAAATTCGGTATGGTTTAATATAATCACCGGAGGGGAAATATATGTACACGGTTTTAGTATGCGATGACGACATCGCAATTCAAAATTCAATTAAGATTTATCTTGAAAACGAGGGCTACAATGTTCTCACCGCTTCTGACGGTGAGCAATGTATCAAGGTTGCGGAAAATAACGAAGTGCACTGCCTCATCCTTGATATTATGATGCCCAAGATTGACGGCTTAAACGCTATGCTCAAAATCAGAGAAAACAAGAATTTTCCTATTATTCTTCTTTCTGCAAAGAGCGAGGACACGGACAAAATCACGGGACTTTCATTTGGTGCCGATGATTATGTTACAAAGCCGTTCAATCCTCTTGAGCTTGTGGCGAGGGTGAAAAGCCAAATCAGACGCTATTCAACTCTCGGCTCGATGGTGAAAACCGACAGTCAGCTCATCACGGGCGGTCTTGTGCTCGACACAAAGTCAAAGCGTGTGACCGTTGACGGCGAGGAGGTTCACCTCACAGCTCGTGAATACAGAATTCTTGAATATCTTATGCAGAATATGAATGTTGTTCTTTCTTCTTCGCAGATTTATGAGGCTGTGTGGAACGAGGCTTCGTTCGGCATTGAAAAAACCGTAACCGTACATATACGAAATATCCGAGAAAAAATCGAAATTAACCCCAAAGACCCTAAATATCTAAAGGTGGTGTATGGACTTGGATACAAAATTGAAAAATATTAAAATTCAAAAGGCATCAAGAGTAATCTCGTTTTTGCTTGCGTTGGTTTTTATCGTTGTGGGTATGCTCAACGGAATAGAAGTTGTCAAATCGGCGTATCTGTTTGGATTTGGCGATTGTCTACGCAATGACCTCACTGTTTATGATACAAACGGATTTGAAAATGATTTTAGAACAGATGTTACTTCTGTGCTTGCCTGGTCAAATCGAAACTATATGCAAAAACAGGTTGAAAAAAAGAAAACAGAATTCGTTGACGGTATGCTTGCAAAATATCTTGAATCAAAAAGCTTTTATGATGCAAACAGTCAAGCGTTGTTAAAGTCGTATAATGATGAGTATACTGATTACGATGGTTATGATGATGACGGTGTTGATTATGACGACGCATCATCGCTATATAACATTCAACATGAATATGATGAGTTTGGAAATGATGTTTTCTACTTTCAAAAGGATTACTCGGAAGAACTTTCAGCAGGAAGATATTTGTGGTTTACCTGTACTGTCCCGCTTTCATATTCAAACGAACAGGTAATAAAATACCTTGAAAAAAAGTTTGATAACGAAGTAACCAAAGATTTCGGACCTTATTTCACTCAAAGTGAAGTTTCGGATGCTTTGCAATTTTACATTGAATCAAAAGACGGTGTCGTTTACACAAATGTTGATGATGTAAACGCATTCAAAAAGAATGCAACGGCAGATAAAGGCTTTTGGCTCGGCGAGGACAATTTGAGCAGAAACAGATTTTATTCGCTTTGCAATGTTTATGATGATTTCTACACCAATAACACAAAGCAGGCTTATTTTCAAATTGATATGAGCAAGGCAAAGAATGATTACTATTCCGAAATTCAGGAAAATTTTGACAAAGTTAATCATAATCCGATGAAAAACTTTGCCGTGAGCGTTGCCTGCATCATACTTTTGCTGTTGCTCCTTGTTTGGAACTGCGTGCTTGCAGGCAGAAAAGGCAGTGAATACAAAACCTCCAAAATCGACAAAGTGCCAAACGATTTGCATTTTCTTGTAAGCGGCGGACTTGTTGCAGGCGGATTTTTCCTGTTGGTTAATTCACTTTATTTTTATGCTGAAAGCCTGTTTTCCGAAGCGGAGATTTACAGCAGTTTAGCGGATATGGTTGCCGGCGTTGTAAATTCAAATATGTTCATGCCTCTTGTTTGTGCCCTTGCTTTTGCAATCTTCCTTGTTATGAGCGATTGGCTCACATCGGTGGCAAGACAGGTAAAGACTCACAGCGGATTTTTCAAAAACACGCTTGTTTATATGTTGATAAAGTGCCTTGTATGGCTCTTTAAGACGGTTGTTGCAAAGCCTGCAAAGAAAGGCATTGCGTTCTTAAAATACCGTCCTGATGTCTTTAAAAAGCAACTAATGGCATATCTCATCGGCTACGGTGTTGTCAATTTGCTGTTGTTGTTCTTTGTGTGGCTTGGTGATGACGGCGTAGTGAGATTGCTCCTTTGCTTTGCTTGGTTTGGGTTGAATGTGGCAAGCCTTGTCTTTATTGTAAAATATGTTATGGACCTTGACGAAATCATCAAAGCGTTTAACGAAAGACGACCGCCGAGAGTTAACTATCAAAAACTTCCGCAAAGCCTAAAGATGCTTGTGGATGCACAAAAATACACAGCCGAGGAACTTAACCGTGCGGTTGACAAGGCTGTTAAAGATGAGCGAATGAGAAGCGAACTTATCACAAATGTTTCGCACGATTTGAAAACACCGCTCACATCAATTATCACTTATGTTGACCTCTTGAAGCATTGCGATATTCAAGATGAAAAAGCGCAGGAATACATCGGTGTTCTTGACGAAAAGGGTGGCAGGCTGAAGCGACTTATTGACGACCTTGTGGAAGCGTCAAAGATTACCAGCGGAGTGGTAAAGCTCAATTTGGTACAGCTTGATTTGGGAGAGCTTGCAACCCAGGCAGTAGTTGAACATCAGCAGGAATTTGCCGACAACGGACTTGAACTCATCTTCAAGGGCGACAAAAAAAGCCTTTCGGCAATAGCAGACGGTCAAAAGACATACAGAGTTATTGAAAATCTGTTGTCAAATGCACGCAAGTATTCGGCAAAAGGCTCAAGAGTTTATGCGGATGTTTACGAGCAGAACAACACCGCCGTGTTTGAAATAAAAAATGTTTCGGCTCAGCCGCTTGATATTTCGGCAGATGAACTGAAAGAACGCTTTGTTCGTGGGGATAAGTCACGCAACGAGGAGGGTAATGGTTTGGGACTCTCGATTGCAGACAACCTCTGTCAGGCAATGCACGGCAGAATGGAAATCCACATCGACGGCGACTTGTTCAAGGTCAAGGTTGTTTTGCCAAGACAAGCACAAAAATAAAAAATAAATAAGCGACACAACGGCTGTTTCACTTTTGTGAGGCAGTCGTTTAACTTATATATAACCTTATTAAATATAAAAAAGAAGCTACCCTTTTGAGGTAGCTTCCTAAATTATGGATTAAGTTTAAACTAAAATTACTTAAGTTCAACTGTTGCGCCTGCTGCTGTGAGAGCTTCCTTAAGAGCTTCAGCGTCAGCTGTTGGCATTGCTTCCTTAACTGTTGAAGGAGCGCCGTCAACGATTTCCTTAGCTTCCTTAAGGCCAAGACCTGTTGCTTCACGAACTGCCTTGATAACCTGAATCTTGTTTGCGCCTACTTCTGTAAGAACAACATCGAATTCTGACTTAGCTTCAGCTGCTGCTGCGCCGCCTTCTGCAGGAGCTGCTGCTACTGCTACTGCTGCTGCAGTTACGCCGAATGTTTCCTCGATTGTTTCTTTGAGTTCTTTAAGTTCAAGAACTGTAAGTTCTGCGATTGAATCTACAATTGCTGTAATCTTTTCTGATGCCATGATTTTTTCCTCCGTTATAATTAGAATTAAATTTAGTAATTATTCTGCCGGTGTTTCAGCCGGTGCTTCTGCCGGTGCTTCCTCTGCAGGAGCCTCCTCAGGAGCTGCTTCAACTGCTGATGCGCCGCCCTTTTCTTCAAGAGCATTAACTGCACGAGCGATACAAGCGATAGGTTCTACTACTACACTTGCGATAGTTGCAAGGAGAGTTTCTCTTGAAGGAAGCTTAGCAAGTGCTACAACTTCTTCGTTAGCGATGATTGCGCCGTCGAGATAACCTGTCTTGATGTTGAAGTTTTCATTTTCTTCTGCGTACTTGTTGAGAATACGAGCTGCTACTACATAATCGTCAACTGATGTTGCAACTGCTGTTGTACCTTCTACAACAGAATCCGCAATCTCAAGTCCAACTTCTTCAGCTGCGCGCTTAAGGATAGAATTCTTAACTACTGTGTAAGTAACGCCTGCTTCACGAAGCTCTTTTCTGAGCTTTGTGTCGTCTTCAACATTAATACCCTTGTAGTCAACAACTACACCTGCGCATGAACCCTTGATGCGTTCTGCAAGATCGGCAACTTGTTGCTTTTTCTTTTCAAGAACTACTGTACTTGGCATTTTAGTTTACCTCCATAATTATTTTGCCGCATAAAACGGACTTTTGGAGCTATCCAACAAATATAAAAGTGCATCCCCAAATCGAGGATGCACGACATTACATAATTTTGCACAAAGTGCTACATAATGCTCATTCCTCGGTAGGCGACAAAGCTTATGTCACAGGGACACCTACTGTCTTTGGTTGAACAGCTTGTATATTGTATCACAAGAGAATACTCTTGTCAACACCTTTTTATTATTCTGCTACAGAAACAGTACCAACCTTTGATGGGTTGATTCTTACGCCAGGGCCCATTGTTGAAGCTACTGCGCAAGACTTAATGTACTGACCCTTTGCTGCTTCAGGCTTAGCCTTGATGATAGCGTCAAGGAGAGCATTGAAGTTTTCAAGGAGTTTGTCTGTACCGAATGATACCTTGCCGATTGGGCAGTGGATGATGTTTGACTTGTCAAGACGGTATTCAATCTTACCTGCCTTAGCTTCCTGTACAGCCTTTGCTACATCCATAGTAACTGTACCTGCTTTTGGTGAAGGCATCAAGCCACGAGGACCGAGAACCTTACCCAAACGACCAACGACGCCCATCATATCAGGAGATGCGATACATACATCGAATTCCATCCAGCCGCCTTGAATCTTTTGCATCAAGTCCATATCACCTACGATATCGGCACCTGCATCCTGAGCTGCCTTTGCAAGGTCGCCCTTAGCGAATACTGCTACCTTAACATCCTTACCTGTACCGTTTGGCAAAACAACTGCGCCACGAACCTGCTGGTCAGCATGACGAGAGTCAACACCCAAACGAACATGTACTTCTACTGTTTCATCAAACTTAGCCTTAGCTGTCTTTTCAACGAGGTCCAAAGCTTCTTTTGATGTGTATAAATTAGCGCGGTCAATCAATTTTGCGCCGTCTGTATATTTCTTTCCGTGTTTCATTAAAAATTACCTCCAGTGGTTAATCGGATTTTTCCTCCCACATTGGGAATCAGTCTTCTACTACAATACCCATGCTGCGAGCTGTACCTGCGATCATTGACATAGCAGCTTCAAGTGATGCTGCGTTAAGGTCAGGCATCTTCTGTTCTGCAATCTTTTGAACATCAGCCTTAGAGATTGTTGCAACCTTTGTCTTGTTAGGTACGCCTGATGCCTTGTCAATACCGCATGCCTTCTTAATAAGAACTGCTGCAGGCGGAGTCTTTGTGATGAATGTGAATGTACGGTCTTCATATACAGTAATTACTACAGGAATGATAAGACCTGCGTCATTCTTTGTTCTTTCGTTAAAGTCTTTTGTAAAAGCAACAATGTTTACACCGTGCTGACCGAGAGCCGGACCTACAGGTGGTGCCGGAGTTGCTTTACCGGCAGGAATTTGAAGTTTAATTAAACCTACTACCTTTTGAGCCATAATTATTTTCCTCCTAAAAAATGTGGTTATTGGCGGAGAAGCTATATCTCCTCCCACTCATAAGACGCTATAAATAACGCCCTACGGTAAATGCAGCACAAAGCTGCCGATTACTAAAATCAATCTTTGACCTTTTCAAGTTGGTCAAGTTCAAAATCAACTGAAGTTTCACGACCGAACATAGATACAATTGCTTGTACGCTGTTGTTGGCTGTGTCTATCGATTCAACAGTACCGGTGAAGCCCTCAAGAGGACCGTCAACAACATTAACAAGATCTCCTACTTCGTAGTTAACCTTAACGCTGACTCTTTCAAGAGCGTTATTTCTTACCTCTTCGTCTGTAAGCGGCTGAGGCTCACCCTCAGGACCTACAAAGCCCGTGCAGCCTCTTGTGTTACGAACAACATACCAGCTGTCGTCAGTCATAATCATTTTAACGAAGACATAGCCGGGCATCAACTTTCTTTGATACTCTTTTTCTGTGCCGTCGCTTTTAAGTTCTTTTACTGTTTCGGTTGGATGTTTTTATAAACTCGGCATCCCTGCGGATTTTTTTTTCAAAATCATAAGCATCTTCCTCGACACGCATCTGTTCTTTGATGGAATCTTTTAACAATTCCCGGCACAAAGAAGCTTCTTTGATCTTCTGCTCTTTTACCTTTTCCTGAAGATCCTCGATAATTCGTGTCGTCGTTTCCATTCCGATATCGGCCATAACGAGTTGTTCTTCCAATTCTTCGTAAAAATCATCGTCGATTTCAGAAAAACCGGAGAAAACGGCATTCATACCGGATACAAAAGAATCTCTGGTCTTTGACAGACCACTTTTCAGTCTTCCAAAAAATCCTTTCTTTTCACTCATGCAAGTTCTCCTTTTTTATTCTCATTTTTTAACTGCTCTTCGATCAATTTAACGGATACTAATGTCGAAACACCTTTTTCCTGCATTGTAATACCATATAACGCATCGGCGGCAGACATCGTACCCTGTCGGTGGGTGATAACGATAAACT
>OQVL01003066.1_pt1 | contig 10249 bp, 8 predicted proteins | sample 1691501 | NCBI WGS metagenome assembly OQVL01 (sample SAMN03418253, study PRJEB22391) | human gut metagenome | biome: human-gut; feature: organic feature; material: feces | host: Homo sapiens | place: Tanzania | collected 2013-01
GGATTGGGCCGCTGCGGAGGGATCGCGTTCCAAACGCCGAGATAGGCATCATTCACGCATTCCTCTGCGTCCTGTTGATCCTTCAAAATGCTGCGGGAAAGATTATGGCAAATCGCCCCATATTTGCCGTCCAGCGCTTCGATTGCAAGCTCAGAACGTGCAAAGAACAAATCAATGATCTTAATATCATCCACAAGGAATCACACCCTTCTATCTATTAACTTGCAAGCCAGAATGAAATACTACATCAAAGCGGAAATTTTTGTCGAAAATTTTGGCGGATCGCCTATTCTCCGCTGTCGTATTGCTCCCCCAACATAAAAAGCAATATGACCAGCATGATCGCGTTTCTCCACTCAGGCCGGTTTTCGCTCCATTCTATAACAGATGTGCGGGGATATCAAACCCTCGAAGGATTTCGAAATATCTATAGTGTACGTGTATGGTTTGGCACGGAAAACAACCTATAATTTACATTGATGTACCACTTGAAGAACATTTTGCACATAGCTGAAAATATTTATTTGGCTAACTTGTCGAAAAATGAATGGCGCGTTATTCCTTGTAAGAATGTGTTCTCTTTTTACATCTATATATCAGACGTTAAAAGAATTATTGACTTATCCCATCAGCTCCTTTAGTATGGCTATTGATAAAACAAAATGATTTTGCAGTGGAGGCATTCTCATGGAAAGAAACGGAATAGACAAACTCAAAAAAGCCTGCATAATACTCCCGTTGGTCGTTGCGGTCATATTCAATTCCAGTGTTGCAGCTATTGATCGTGAGAATAATTCCAAACTGAGCTGCGGAATAGATTCCTATTATGTGAAAGATATGATAGCTCAAGACGATCATATATGGCTTCTTTTGCATGATAGCTCGATAGGCAAAGATGCAGTAGCCTGTATAAATGAAAAGACGCTTGAATTGCAGGCATGCTATCGAAGCGGCGAAGATTTAGAAGATGAGATGATCATTCAGAATATGTCTGTCCAACCAAATGGCTCAGTTTGGCTTGACCTATTCTATCCGAAGAATCCAAAGGGTTCGCAATACAGTCTTTTTATTCTTCAAGACAATGTTAATGTGGCTGCGGCCAGTAATGTTGTCCTCTGCGAAAATGTTGCCTTATGGGAAAATGGAAGTTCGCTGTGTTACTGGGATAGTGATGAGATCGTCAAATCTGTGGACATCCCTGCTGGCACAGATCCTTATGCGATTTCGGCATTGAATGGCAGGCCATGTTTTGTAGATGCCTATACTGGCAAGGTATTCCTTTTGAATGAACACGGAAAATGGATCAATCAGTACAGTATCCCAGTTAGCGATAATAAGGTTTTGCCCCAAGAATTTGTGAACTTTTACGCTTCCATGACAAGCTGCGGTAACGAGGTGTACTTGTCGTATCTTGTCGGCCCGGAAAAGAGCAATAGTCTGAACAGAGGCGGCCTTGTGAGGCTCAGCGACGGAAAAAGGCTGGGAGACACTGCCGGTTTGATCGTTCATGCCAAGAAGCAAAATGATGATTCTGTGCAGCTTTATATGACCAACGGTTTCTCCGACAATTCCAAGCTGAAAGAGTACCAACAGCTGTCTATTAAATCAGACACAATCACCGAAGCAAGGGCTTTCCAACAAGACGGCGACAACACGGCTATATATTTGCCGGCAGAGTGGCAGTATAGGGACAACCTCGGCCGTCTATGGGGATGGTCAGAGACAATTCGGAATAGTATTACCTGCATTGATACGGATAGCCTTACAGATACCGACAGCAAGTTCAGTGCGTCTACCGACTATTATGGCTTCCTGGACGCGGATGAGTCAGCATGGTATGGAAGTCAGCAACAGGGCGTTATAAAGTCAGTTGTCCAGTTGGGCATTATGAACGGATATACTGACGGTACATTTCACCCTATAGGCAATATCACACTGAGCGAAGCAATTAAAATGGCTGCTGTTGTCCATGCCACATGTAATAACCAGACAATCTCTTTTTCAACATCAGATGGTGGTAAATGGTATGATGCCTATCTGAACTATTGTGTAAAAAATCGAATTGTCTCGAGCGACGAATATTCCAGCCTCGATGCTTACGCAACAAGAGCGCAGATAGCACATATTTTCGCGAAAGCAACATCTGATTTTGCCGTTGTCAACGACATTGACTATGATTATATTCCTGACGTAAGCGAACGAAGCGAATACGCTGATGAGATACTTGCTCTTTACAGAGCAGGCATCTTGACCGGAGATGAAAGAACCAGAGCATTCAGACCATCTGACACCATTACACGTGCTGAAGCAGCTGCAATAATCTCGAGAGTAGCTTTGCCTACGACGCGAATCAAAATCGTTTAAAATGGGAAATGAAAAATTCTGTACCCTATGCAGAGGCACTGCAATGGAGCATGATCTGGAAAAGTTAGCGGTTACGGCATTGCCTATCTCTGCAAGTCCTATAATGAGGCACGATTTCTGCATAGAATCTTGGAAACATTGTGAGCAAGTGAAATCCGAATTGTTTGCGTTTATGGTTTAAACCATAAATGCCTAGAAGTAAGTTGGGATTCTATCTGTTATTGACACGTATTTTAGAGTCAGTTTGCTATCCTCATCAAATCTTCCATATACCGATACGTCATCGGAGCGCATTCTTGCAGCAACGATATAGCATTGGTATTTCCTGCGTACTTCACCCAATAGGCAAAGCAGTCTGCGAAGTATTCTCTGGCGTTGGTTTTGGCATAGTTCCGCAGCGGCGCGGCGGCAGCTTCTGCACGAAAGAGCTGTTCATGCTCTGCGGGGAATCCCAGCGTCCAATCGAGGAAATGTCCGAATTCATGGAGCGTCGCGCTGGCTTCCGAGAGGTAGATGGTTTTCTGGCTGTAGTTGGTGGCTCCAATGCAGCTCATGTTCAGTTTCTTGCTGAGGCTGCCCATGTAGTCGAAGTCGATGCAATATGTCCAGCCAGCGGCATTGAAGGCATCGAGGACCTGTTCGGGTAATTTCCGCAGTTCCAGCAGGAAATCGTTGACATTGACACCTGCCGCATTCACCAGCGTCACCGGTACAGGCGGTTCCTCAATGCGGAAGCTCTGTGTCAGGACAACATGAAGAATGATTGCCGCATCTCCGCGCGTCACGAGCGCATTGGTATCCGCATCATCAGAGCACAGCCCGAGCTCCCGCCCCACGCGCAGGATGTTGTCAGCCGTGCTGAGCGATGCCCCTCCCTCGTAGAGCGTGCTGTCATAGACCGGAACATCCGCGGCGGCAAAAGCACTCTCAACCAGCACGCTGCGACACATCGGTGAGCGCGGCGCGGAGAGTGCGGTTTCGTTCAGCCAGCCCTTCCGGTAGGATTGCTCCACAGCGCTTTGGCTCAGTTCGCTCCACGAGTTTCCTTTGGTTTCCACACCATAGGCACGGCAGAGCATGACAGCCCATTGGCTGGTCGTAACCGGCGCATCCGGGGAGAAGCATCCGTTCCCCGTGCCTTGCGTGATCTCATGCTCCGCAAGATACATCACGCTCTCATAGCAGTCCGCAGTCTCCGGCACGTCATCAAAGCCTGTGCAGGCAGCGGAAGCAGCTGCGGGCAGGATCAATGCCAGGACAAGGGTGCAGACAGCCAGCGCTGTTCTTCTAACGATCATCTTCATAAGTTCCTCCATATTCTTGTTCTTTCTCTGTCCTGTATCCTCCGGTAGAGTAGGCTCTTCTGGATGCGCCATGGTGACGCTACCCTATGGACAGAATTTTGAAAGGGAAAACGTCACAGTCCCCCCTTGGCGGGAGGCTGTGACGTTTTGTGCTTTGTCAGCCGGTATAAATTGCTGGTGAGGCTGCCATTGGAGCGGCGGCGGTTCCGCTTCTCGATGAGCTGCCTGCGCTCAAGATCTGCCAAGGCCCGCTGGACAGTCCGCGGCGAAAGTCCCAATTCTCGGGCAATGGTCTTGATCCCCGGCCAGCAGACGCCGGAGGCGTCCGCCCGGTCCCGAAGGTAGATATAGACCGCCTTCTCCCGGTGGCTCAGATGCTCCTCGGCGTAAATAAAATTAAAATCGCTCATCTTTTATCACCCCGCATTGCATTGTAGGGCGTCTTCTCCGCAGCGTATTGTTTGCGAATGTTCGCTATCAGTTCCTCGCAGCCCGCATAGGCAACTCTGCGGACGACCGGCTTCGGCGTCGGACAGTCTTTTTCAAAGGTAATACCCCAGTCAAGAAACAATCGTAGGCGTGTACGCATTGGGTGCGCGCCCGTCTTCATCACAACAAATTCTCCCTTGGGAACGGACTTGAGCTCGTCCGGCGTCATAAGAGGGCGCTCTATCATCTGGAGCGACTGGCTGCTCTCCTTGCCCTGACTGACGGAGCCGGACAGCACTGTCCGGCTGCCCAGCGCCGAGGAGAGCGCCTCCGCTGTCTTGCTCTGCGGTGCAAAGCCGCCAAAGATAGTGTCCTGGCAGTTGTCACACACGATTTCCGCGCCCTCTTTTCCGTAGTTCTTTTCCAGTTGGGCAAGGCTCTGGATGATGGGCACCAGCGTCAGACCTCGGGAACGTCCGGCAGAAAACAACGACAGCACGTCAAAGGGCGGCATCGTACCAAATTCATCCGCGTAAATGACCACGCGGTTTTTGAGCCTTCCTCTGTTTTCATCCGCTACGGAGAAGAGCTCGCGCGAGAGGTTTTGGATCATGAGACTGGCGATGAAATTCTTCGTGGGGTCTTCTTCGGGAATGACAACAAAGATGGCGCATTTGCTCGACGCAAAACGTTCTGCGTCGATAGGGTTATCGCGGCAGATGACCTGCTCGAGCTCCGAGTCCAAAAAGGCATTGAGCTTTGAAAGTACCGTCGACATGACGGATGCCATCGCCTGATCCGCCGCCGTCAGCGCCGCGCCCGCCACCCAGCGTGCCTTATGTACAGACGGGAGCATGTCCATCAACACATGAAATCCGTTCTTTCCCCTTCCGCCGCCCGGCGCTGCCAGCAGATCTTGCACCAGCTTGAACGCCGAAACGATGTGGCGCTTCTCTGTGCCGTCCTTTTCCGGCAGGATAAATTCCGCAAGCAGCATGACGATGGCGGCCAGCACACCCTCTGCGCTCTCATAGAAAAAGGCATTGTCGCCATATTGCGAGGAGCCTTCCGGACTGATGATTGTTTTGGCGAGGATCTTGGCATAGTTCTCTGCTTTCGCCTTGGAGGCAAGGTCGTTGGGGTCTCTTTTTGCTCTGTCCATATAGTGGTTCACGAGCGTCATAAAATTGAAACCGTCCGAGCATGTCGGATTGCGCAGGTCAATGACCGTGACCTGATAGCCGTAATATTTCGATGCGATGCAGCCGTAGTTACGTGCGAGGTCGCCCTTGGTGTCCAGCGCCAGATAGCTCATGCCGCAGGCGCAGGCGTATTCCAGATTGGGGTACAAGAAAAACGCCGTCTTGCCCACGCCGGAGGCGCCGATCATCAGACAGTGGATGTCGTCGCTGTCCACCAGCGCCCGGATATCCCCCTGCTCCTCGATTATCTTTTTGATTTTTGAGAGCACCTTTGACTTTTTCTTCGGTTTCCGTTTCTGCTTTCCCGCCACAGGACGGCGCAGCTTTTCCAGCAGCTTGCGGGAGGTTTTCAGCAGAATTCCCGCCTTGCTTTTACGTTTTCCGCCGCCCACGCTGCCGAGGATGAGCCCCTGCTCCGTGGGCAGCTCCTTCCCCTTGCGCCAGCGGCGGGGGCGGAAGGGTACGGTGTGATAGGTCTTGCCGATCTCCTTGGGCGTCGCCCACCGCGCCGTGCCGTGCTGACCGTCGCCCACCGTCTTGCTCTTGATGCGGTCAAGGGAGTAGCTCTTGGAGAGGAAGGATGCCATGAGCAAAAACACCAGCAGAGCGCCGCAGAGGGCGAGGAAGATCCAGGTATCCCCGTTCATGGTAGGTTCTCCTTTCTCTCGAATTTGGCGCGGAGGTCGTCGTTCCAGTCCTTGCGTACCGGACAGAGCCGCTCCACCTCCAAGCCCATGTCCTCCAGCGTATCCGTCATGCGGTCGCAGGCGTCATTGCCCGCGTCATCGTTGTCGAGGCAGAGGTACACCGTGTCCAGTTTCGGATTCTGCCGCAGCCGTTCCAGCACCGGCTGGATGGAGAGCCCGCAGCAGGCAACGTAGCTGTGCTCCTGCCAGCCGTAGGGATAGAGGGTAATGTGGGACAGGAGGTCGATGGGCGCCTCGAACACATAGAGGGACTTGTCTGTGCCGTTCTTATGAAAACAGTGCTCGCTGGCGCTGCTCTCGATGTTCATGCGGAACACCCGTCCCTCGCTGTTGGTACTGCGGATGTGCGCGTGCTTGGCCTCACCGCTGTCATCCAGCCCCACGAAAACACAGTTGTGATGCTTGTCCTCGTAGAGCAGCTTTTCATGTACGAAGGCGGAAATAACCTCGCGGTCAATGTGGCGCTGACGCATGAGGTAGGCATACATACGCCGCATGGTTCCGTAAGGCTCCGGCAGCGCGAAGGGCTTCGGAGCCTCCTTTGCGGGCTTTGCCTGCTCATACGATTTTCCATTCTTTCTGCCCAGCAAAAGCAAAACCGCCTCCTGATAAGGGAGACGGTAATAGCGCTGGACGAAGCTGACGGCGTAGCCGCCGACGCGCGCGGAGTGATCAAACCATTTGTTGCCCCGCACGGTGATGCTGGGATCGTTGGGCGTACGGAACTCCCGGCCGGAGCGCACAGGTCGCTCGCCCTGGGCGCGCAGCAGCGACACGAGGTCCGTGTTCTGCGCACGTGCTTTTTCCTCCGGCGTGAAATAGATAAATTGGCTCATGATGTTTCCTTTCAGATCGTCGCTCTTTCTGTTGACAATATGTGTTTTATCACATATAATGAGTTGCAGAGAAAGTGTGGTGGATGTATGGACTACACGGTGGAATACTATGAGAAGGATGATGGAAGCAGATCTGCGGAGGAATTCATTTTCTCGCAGGATAATGTATTCTTACTATACTCCATGATCCAACTCGATGATCCAACTCGCGGCCATGCAAAATTATTCTTTTATTGCGTTGCTATCTAGATATTCCTCAAAGAGACTCTCTTTGGTCAAGTAGTCTTTTACAAATTCCACGAAAGAATGTGATAGCCTCTATCATTCTACGTACTCCAAACCTTTCTCCGCACACCAACGGATCGCAAGCTCTCGGTATGTCTCCGCCAGATAGTCGTACCAACGCTGTTCCAGCCCATGATAGCGCACCGACTGCTTGAACCGGCGAAACGCACCTTTTCCCCTGATGGTATAGGCAAGTTCTTCCTGTGCCTTTCCGGGAGAGAACTGATCAATGAAGTCCTCCATGATACGGTACTGATGGATCTCGTGCTTACTTGGGAATCGAAGATACCGTTCCGGTGCGTTTTCGATCTCAGCGGCAAAGGTCTCATCCATCTCGCCGGTCATCAGGGGATCGGCAAGATAGACAGTCTCTCCGGTCTTTGTGTCCCAAAAGCTCGTGAAAACATCATCTGCCTCTTCGATTGCCTGAATGACCTGCTGCAGTCGGATTGTCATTTTTCACAGCACCTCTTCCTCAATAATACCGTAGTCGATCAGAATATGCATATGGTCCTATTTTACCGCAAAGCAAAACCATGCACAACCGGATGCGAGACTATTCTTTCAGTTTACGGGAGGATCGTGTTCGCTTTCATCCCAGGGTCCGAGATCCGAGGTTTTCCCGTTCACTTTGATTGCCCATCATCGGTATGAAAAGAAAATACTTTTCATCTGAAAACTTTACTTGAAACGCAAGTTGTCAGATGGTATACTACAATCAGGCAATTGGAAAAGAGGGAGGTCTGCTCATGAACAATGAAGGGCTCACGCAGTATACCCGTATCGCCATATCCCTGGCAGAGCGCATCGCCTCGGGCCAGCTGAAGGAAGGAGACAAGCTCTCTGGCCGGTCCAAGCTCTCACCGGAGTACAATGTCTCCCCGGAGACCATCCGCCGGACCCTGCGGCTGCTGGCGGATATGAAGGTAGTGGAGGTGAAGGAGCAGAGCGGTGTCTATGTCCTGTCCGCCGACAATGCCCGCCGCTATCTCCACAACTTCGCGGATCAGACCGACATACGGGGAAAACAGCAGCAGCTCAAGGAACTGCTGGTCCGTCAGGAACATCTGAACCGTCAGATGGCGGCCCTGTGCCGGGATATTTTGGACGAGACCAGCCAGACGCCCGACGCCCTGCCCAACTACTACTGCCGCATTCCAGACGACTGGCCCCACAGCGGCACCACCGTTGGGGCCCTGCGGTTCTGGCAGGCTACCGGTGCCACCATCGTGGCCATCCGCCGCGGCCTGTCCTACATCGTCTCACCCGGTCCCTATGCCGAGCTGTACGCCGGCGACGCGGTGATCTTCGTGGGCGGCGTCAAGGCCCGTGAGGCCGTGTCCCACTTTTTCGCGAACCCGTAATTTTCCCGGCCCCGGCCGGTTTACGAAAGGAGTTATTCTATATGGTACACAACGAAATACATGCCATCGACTTAGGCATCATCGCCGCCTATCTCATTGCCATGGTGGTCATCGGTGTAGTGGTGGTGAAAAAGGTACAGAGCACCGACGACTACTATTTGGGCGGACGTTCTTTCGGCCCGCTGGTGCTGATGGCCACTGTCTGCGCCACCATCATTGGCGGCAGCGGTCTGATGGGCCGGGCGGGCGTCGCCTATTCCAGCGGCTTCAAGGCCATTATGACGGCGGTTCCCTATCTTCTGGGGATGCTGATTTTTTCCGGCTTTGCCGGACGTATATCCGCCGTCGGCACGAGCTTTAACATCACCTCCATCCCCGACCTTTTTGAACGGCGCTTCGGCAAAACCACCAAGGTCACGCTCGGCGCGCTGATCGCCTTCACCATGATGGGGACCGTTGCGGCCCAGGTCACGGCGACGGCGACCATCATCAACATGCTCGGCGGGGAGATCGGCGTCTCCTATGAGATGGGCGCTTTAATCGCCTGCGCGGTGTTCATCATTTACACCGCTACCTCCGGTCTGTTCGGCGTGATCTACACGGACGTGTTTCAGTTCGTCATGCTGATTTTGTTCGTGTACATCCTCATCCCCGGCGCCTCTCTTGTAAAGCTCGGCGGACCGGCAGAGATATTCCGCATAGCCGGGGAATACAAGAAGATTGACTTCGGACCATACGACATGGATCTGACACACCTCACCTTCCTCGTGATGGTTCTGAACGGTATCTTCTACGCACTGCAGAAATACGGAACCGACCAGAGTATCGTGCAACGCTATCTGACGGCACGCGACGACAGAAGCGCAAAACGCGCCTCATATCTCGGAATATTCCTTAGCGTGCCTACATGGGCCTTGTTCATGTTTGTCGGAACATGCCTCTTCGCATACTACCATATCAACAGCGGCGTGCTGCCCGAGGGGATAAAGAGCGACGAAGTGTTCCCCTACTTCATCGCCACGGAGATGCCTGTCGGCATTACCGGACTCATTCTGGCAGCCCTCATAGCAGGAGCCATATCGAGTATCGACGCCGACATAAACTGTATCTCAGCCATCGTCGTAGAGGACTACTACGGCAGATTCAGAAAGAACGTTAGCGACAAGCAGAAGATGAAGGTGGGCCGCTGGGCGGTAATCGTAACTGGATTGGGAGCCATCTGCTGCGCCCTGCTCTATGTGGCATGGGGAGGCGAAGGCGTGCTGGGCACCCTGTTCGGACTCTACGCCATCCTGTCTGCCGGCATCGTTGGAATTTTCCTGCTCGGACTGTTCAGCCGCCGTGCCAACTGGCAGGGACTCTACATAGGTATTGCAGCCGCTATTCTATATACGGCATATGCGGTACTTACCTCCACGAAATACGGCGATGGAATGATTCTCGACCTCGGCGACTGGAACTTTACCCACCACAAGTATATGCTTGGCGTATACAGCCATCTTATCGTGCTCGTGGTTGGCTACGTGGCAAGCCTGTTCTTCCACACGCCGCTTGCCGACAAGGAGCTGACCATATACGGATACCTGGAAGAGAAGAAAAAGAATAAATAACGGCATACAACATAAATTGATTTAAGCAACGGAAATGATGAAAAACGGAAAACCAATATTAGCTATAACGATGGGCGACCCGGCAGGTATCGGTCCTGAAATCATCCTGCAGGCCCTCAGCCTGAAAGAGACATTCGAGAAATGCAAC
>OQVL01003079.1_pt1 | contig 10233 bp, 12 predicted proteins | sample 1691501 | NCBI WGS metagenome assembly OQVL01 (sample SAMN03418253, study PRJEB22391) | human gut metagenome | biome: human-gut; feature: organic feature; material: feces | host: Homo sapiens | place: Tanzania | collected 2013-01
AACCCATATACCGTGTACGTTTATTATTCTTATCTTTGTATGTTTGAAATAATTCGGGCTTATCTGAGTTATTAGGAATTTTAACTATTTTGTTTATACGTAGATAGTCACTAAATTTTTCTGGGTACCATTTACCGTCCCATTGAGATTTAATCCAATGGATGCCATCTTCTTCTTTACGTTCATTAGCTTCATAGCTTCAATGATACAAACTGTATCACCCTTTTTAACTGTCTTACCAACGGTTACATATGGTTCAGCTTCAGGAGATGCTGCCTGATAGAAAACACCAACCATAGGTGCTTTAATTGTTTTGCCTGTAGGCTGAGGAGCAGTTGCAGGAGTTGGAGCAGACTGCTGTACAGGTGCAGTTTCTACTACAGGAGCTTGTACAGGAGCAGGTGCAGCAGTAGGTGTTGGGGCAGTAGCATTAAAAGCTACTGCAGGAGCAACAGGCTTATTCTTTTCGATACGAATTCTTCTGCCCTTTTTTGTTTCTATTTCAAGAACACTTAAATCGTTCTTATTTGCAAGTTCAATTAATCTTTTAACATCATCAAGGTCATACTTCTTTGTTGGTGGGACAGCTTACCGGCATGATTGACAAAACTGTGCAGTGGACTACCACTAACAGTGATGGCAGCACTACTACCCATGAGGGTAAAGCCAAAAGCGTAAGTATCTCTGATGGTTCACCATCCTTGATGGTAGAAACTGAGGTAGTAGATGCTAGCGGCAACAAGGTTAAGGCCTTGACCAAGGTTGATATTTCTACCCTTACCCGCATTGGGGAAGGAGCATAAGTTTTAAGGAGGCAAGTGGGATGTCAAATTCAGGAATTATTTTTCCGGGGCAGCCTGTTTTGCCTGTGGAAAAATCCGGTTTTGGACAAAAAATTATCAGAGGGAATACAGCTATTACAGGTGCTTCCTTTGCGGATATTCTGCAAAAGGCTTCCCGGAAGGTCAGCTTTTCCAATCACGCTTTGCAGCGACTGGAAAGCCGGCAGCTGGATTTGAGTCAGGAGGATTTGCAGAAGCTGGATGATGCTGTTGATAAGATGGCCCAAAAGGGAGCCAGAGAGTCACTGATTTATATGAATGATATGGCTTTTGTGGTAAGTGTGGCCAACCGAACTGTGATTACTGCCATGGATGGCAAAAGCGCTAGGGAAAATATTTTTACCAATATAGACAGTGCGGCGATTCTTTCATAGGCTGGACTGTACAGGAAGCCTTGTCCGGTGGAATGACTGAAACAGGGCAGGGAATGGCCAATGGCTATAGAGGTACAATGTACTCTCACAGGATAAGGGCCTGATGGATATCCATCGGGCTTTTGCCTGAGAGTAAGGGATTAGCATCAAGGATGATATATATTATTGAGGAGGAAAGAACCATGATCAAGCTTACAAAATTTAATTCCGATGGCAAAAAAGGAGAATTCATCCTCAATGCGGAAATTATTGAGACTATGGAGGAAACTCCTGATACAGTTATAACCCTGACAAATGGCAAGAAGCTTATCGTACAGGATAGAATGGAGGATATTGTCAGGAAGGTTATGGTATATAAGCGAGCTCTGTACAAATAAAAAATAGAGCTGGTATCTAGTGCAAATTACCCTTTTTCTGATAAGTTTTTACAAGAAAGGTTGTAATTTAGCAGAATATTGGTAAAATGTTAAATGTGAATATAATTTAATCCTTTAAGGGGGATTAATTTTATATATTGTAAAAGAAGGAGTGGAATGCAATGGCTGATGAAGAAAAGACAGAGGAGACGGCTCCAGCAGAAGGAGGCAAGAAATTTCCAATAATCATCATTGTAGTGTTGATATTGGTGGGCCTTGTGTTGGCAGGCGGTATTTCTTATTTCGTCACCACCCAGTTTATGTCCGCAGGTAATCAGGCTGCTGTAGAGAACAGAAATCATGATCCAGGTGTATTTGTGAAGCTGGGAGATGCCAAGGAGGGCATTATTGTCAATGTTGGAGGTATCAAATCCAGTCGTTTCCTGAAGGTAGGTATTACAGTAGAGCTGAATCCAGAGAATGAGCACAATGTTGCTGAAGGCAAGCTGGTACCTGCTGCTGAAACCAAGATTATGGATACCACATTGCAGATTCTTCGTACTGTTAAGATTGAGGAGCTGGATGCTGCTCGTCAGGACGATTTGAAGAGCAGAATTAAGTCTGAGCTGAATAAGGTTCTTGGCGAAGGTTCTGTATATGATGTATATATAACAAGCTTTATGCTTCAGTAATGAGATGAGATATATTTTATGGGAAAGGGGGATGAAGCTTGGCAGATGATGTATTATCCCAGTCTGAGATAGATAAACTGTTGGCGGCCTTTTCAACAGGCGAGGTTAGTGCTGATGAGATGAAGGCTGAGGAAGAGCAGAAAAAGGTTAAGACCTATGACTTCAAGAGACCGGATAAATTCTCAAAGGACCAGATTCGAACCCTTAATATGCTGCATGACAACTTTGCCAGGTTGTTTAACACCTATCTGTCCACTTATTTGCGGGCTTTGGTAAGTGTTGAGGTTGCCTCGGTAGAGCAGACGACATATCAGGAATTTGTACAGTCCATAGCCAATCCATCAGTAATTGGTATTTTGGCTGTACCGCCTCTTAAGGGCAATATTATCATGGAGTTTGACACAGGAATCTGTTTTGCTATCATTGACAGAGTCTTTGGCGGTCAGGGAGAGAATAGTCTCAAATCCAGAGTATTGACGGAGATAGAGGAAGCCGTAATCCGCAGAGTATTTGATAAGGCTATGAGCCATCTGCGGGAGGCTTGGGCCAATGTGGCGCAATTTACGCCAAAGATAGAGGCAATGGAGTCAAACCCTCAGTTTGCTCAGATTGTGCCCCCTAGCGATATGGTGGTTATTATCACCTTGCAAATGAAAATCGGCCCTGTAGAGGGCTTGATGAATATATGTATTCCTTATCTGGTGTTGGAACCTATTATGTCGAAATTGACAACCACCTTCTGGGTGGCAGCCTCTGTAACTAAGGAGGAAAATCCTGAGCATGAGGCTATTATTCGTCGTAAGCTGAAAAATACCAAGGTTCCTGTTATTGTTCAGATGGGAGCATTTAGTATAACCTTGCAGGAATTCCTATCCCTAAGCTATGGGGATGTCCTACAGATGGACACCAAGGTTGATGATGAATTAAAATGTATAGTAGGCAATATGGAAAAATTTTATTGCCGTCCTGGTACCTCTGGCAATAAAAAAGCAATACAGATTACCAGAATAATTTCGGAAGGAGATGAAGATACTAATGGCTGATTTGACGCAAGAGGAAATTGATGCGCTGCTGAAGGGTGGTGCATCAGAGCCTGCTGCCAGTGATTCGGCATCTAATGAGGAAGCTTCTTCTGTATTATCGGATGATCTGCTGTCCAGTATGGAGAAGGATGCCCTGGGTGAGATTGGTAATATCTCTATGGGCAGTGCTGCAACAACATTGTCAGTATTGTTAGGACATAAGGTTAATATTACAACCCCTACTGTAAGTGTGGATACTATGTCTACAATTCAGAATCAGTATCCAATGCCTTACTTGGTGGTTGAGGTAGGCTATGTAATAGGTATCAATGGCAATAATATTTTGGCAATCCAGGCTTCTGATGCCTCTATTATTGCAGATTTGATGATGGGTGGAGATGGATTAAATCCACAGGAAGAACTCAATGAGATTCATATGAGTGCTGTGGGTGAGGCCATGAACCAGATGATGGGTACAGTGGCAACCTCTCTCTCTACCATGTTTAATAAAAAAATAGATATTTCCCCACCAAAGGTAAATCTTATTGATTTAGGGGCCGAAGATAAAATTACAGATTTGGTGAACAATGATGAGCCAGTGGTAAAAACCAGCTTCCGCATGGAGGTAGATGGTCTTATTGACAGCGAAATCATGCAGATTCTTCCTTTGGATGTGGCTAAGGAAATGGTGTCCTTCCTAATGGGAGGCGGTGCAGAGGCTGAGGCTCAGGAAGCTCCAGCACCAGCACCAGAGCCTGCACCAGCTCCAGTGGCTCCAGAGCCTGCTTCGGTAGCAGTAGCTTCAGCCCCAGCTGCACCGGCTCCACAGCCAGCAGCACCTCAGTATGCAGCACCTCCGCAGCCACAGTATGCGGCACCGACACAGCAGCCGCAGTATACGGCTCCGCCTATGGGGGCTCAGCCTGTATATGCACCTCCTGCTTATGCTAACAATGTGGTATCTTCAGGAGTACCGGTGCAGAATGCACAGTTTGCACCTCTTACCAATGAACCAGTTGAGGTTAATGCAGCGAATATCAGCTTGATTCAGGATGTTCCACTGCAGGTTACTGTTGAGCTGGGACGCACTAAAAAATCAATTCGTGAGATTCTGGAATTTTCTACCGGCTCTATTATTGAGTTGGACAAACTGGCTGGTGAGCCAGTGGACATTCATGTTAATGGCCAGCTGACAGCCAAGGGCGAGGTTGTAGTTATTGATGAAAATTTTGGTGTTCGCATTACGGAAATAGTAAGTCCTATGGAAAGAGTTCAATCTTTGTAGGATAGCAAATTGTACTGGGACTTGAAAAATTTTCAGGTTTAAAGTACAATGGTATTGATTATAGACGAAATTTAGCTTGTTATACGTTAAATAGACAAGGAGAGATGACAAATGGCAGTTAGAGTATTGGTGGTTGATGACGCAGCGTTCATGAGAATGATGGTAAAGGATATCCTGACCAAAAACGGTTATGAGGTTGTTGGTGAGGCTGAGAATGGTATGAAGGCATTGGAGAAGTACCAGGAGCTGAAGCCAGATTTGACTACCATGGATATTACTATGCCTGAGATGGATGGCATTAGTGCTGTCAAGGAGATAAAGAAGGTTGATCCTAATGCAAAGATCGTGATGTGCTCTGCTATGGGTCAGCAGGCTATGGTTATTGAAGCAATTCAGGCAGGTGCCCGTGACTTCATTGTAAAGCCTTTCCAGCCAGACCGCGTACTGGAGGCTGTTCGTAAAGCAGTCGGCTGATGAGTAACTGGAGTCGTTTTTACTCCATGGCATCTGTCCTATGTATTTTAATTTTGGTGTTTTCAGTACTGTCGCCAGATTGTCTGGCGGCAGCTGCTGATACGGCTGGTTCAGGTGGCGGCTATCTGTCCGGCTATGAAAATACAGATCCAAAACCTTCTCAAATGTCATGGTGGTCAACATTGGCATATTTGGTCAGCCTTGTGGCTGTATTTGCCTTTGTGGTTGTCATGGCTTATTTTGCGTCCAAATTTCTGAGTGGTCGTTTCCAGAATCGTACAATATCTACAGGAGGACGATTATTGGAGCATTTGGCTCTAGGGCCAAACAAATCTGTCTGTGTGGTAGAAATTGCTGACAAGCTTTTGCTACTGGGAGTTACAGAACAGCAGATTACTCTGCTGGGGGAGATTGAGGACCCGGAAGAAATAGATCGGCTGAGACGTCAGGCTGTGGTACAGTCCGTAGACAATAGTGCCTTTGCTAGTCAACTGTCCTCCTTAGAGGAATTGACCAAGCGGGTACCGTCTCTGTTTCGTGAGGGATTGAATCGCAGAGGATAGGAGTTGTGGAGATAGTGACCAGAGTACAGAGGCTTTTGTGCCCTTGCATAATGGCTCTGCTATTAGCTTTTATGTGGGTGGATGCTGCTTCGGCAGCCCCCTTGATACCAAATGTAAATATTGATGTCGGTTCATCAGAAAATCCACAGGATGTAGCAGTTACCCTGCAGCTGATGGCCGTGTTGACAATCTTGTCCATAGCACCCTCGATTCTGATAATGACAACAGCCTTTATCAGAATTGTTGTGGTGCTTGGTTTTTTACGTAATGCTTTGTCAACCCAGACAGCTCCGCCAAATATGGTAATTATAGGCTTATCCCTGTTTTTGACCTTTTATATTATGGCTCCTTATTGGAGTCAGGCCAATGAGAACGGTCTGCAGCCCTATTTGGCTGGTCAGATAACCCAGGAGGAAGCTATTGACAGGACAGTAGAGCCTATTCGGGAGTTTATGTTCAAACAAACCAGGGAATCAGATTTGGCACTATTTGTAAATTTGGCAGATGGGCCAAGACCTAGTGGTCCAGAGGAGGTTTCAACCTTTACACTGATTCCTGCCTATATGATTAGTGAGCTGAAAACAGCCTTTCAGATAGGCTTTATGTTATATGTACCATTTATTGTTATTGATATGATTGTGGCCAGTACCCTGATGTCCATGGGTATGATGATGCTGCCGCCAGTAATGATTTCTCTGCCTTTCAAGATATTGCTTTTTGTTATGGTGGACGGCTGGCATCTCTTGATTAAGTCCTTGATTATTAGCTTTAAGTAGAAACAGGTGGGTATATGTCAGGTGATTTAGTAATACAGATGGCACAGGAGGCCCTGCGGATGGTGTTGATTATTTCAGCTCCTATGCTAGGACTGGGCTTGCTGGTAGGTTTGGCAGTCAGTATTTTTCAGGCTACCACCTCTATTCAGGAGCAGACCTTGGCCTTTATTCCAAAGATTGTGGCTGTTTTTGTGGCCATATTGATTTTTGGCCCTTGGATGCTGAGGCTTATGGTGGAGTATGTAACCAATGTCTTGGTTAATCTGCCTTATTACATAGGCTAAGAGGTGGCGCTGTGGATTTTTATGAATTGCTGCAGAATCACGCAGCGGTATTTCTGCTTTTGATGACCAGAGTCAGCGGGCTGTTTCTGATTGCACCATTTTGGGGCAGTCAGAATATCCCGGTCTATTTTAGAGCAGGTATTGCCTTTGCCATTACTTTGGTGCTTTTTCCTGTGGTGGATGCCAAGATGGCAGTAACAGCACCTGTATCCATATTGGGTTATACTCTGGCTGTAGTGTCAGAGCTGTTTATAGGCTGGCTGATTGGCTTTGTGGCCTATGTGGCTATGATGTCTGTGAATATGGCTGGTAAAATTATGGATTTACAGTCAGGCTTTGCGGTAGTTAATGAGATGGATCCTACCTCAAATCAGCAAAATCCTCTGATTGGCAGCTTCTTATATTATCTTACCTTGATAGTTTTTGTGGTCACCAATGGGCATCATATGCTTTTGGCGGCTGTGGTAGGCAGTGTGGATTCTATTCCTTTGCTGGGAGTGAATTTCAATACGGATATTGCTACCTTGATAACAGATTTTACCGCTGGGGTTTTTGTGACAGGGATGAAAATTGCCATGCCATTAACCTTTTCTATTCTGTTGACTAACGTATCTTTAGGTGTATTGGCTAGAACTATGCCTCAGATGAATATATTTGTGGTAGGTATTCCCATGCAGATTGTGATAGGTATTTTTACTGTTGCAGTGATTATGCCTTTTTATGTTATGTTTTTGGATGTGTTGTTCAATGAAATGTATGGTAATATTTCCATTGCCCTACGGGCATTACAATAGAAAAAAAAGTGAAGACAGTGGCAGTGGCCAGATAGATTTTGTTTTTGATTTACAGCTTTTTGCTGGTGAGAAAACGGAGGAGCCAACAGCCAAGCGTAAGCAGGATGCCATGAAAAAAGGCCAGGTTGGCCGTAGTCAGGAAATTAGCGCTGCTTTTGTGCTGTTGGCAGGATTTTTCGTACTGAAGATGTTAGGCTCCACAGCGGTGGAGGAGGTTATGAATTATACTGTTTACATTTTCGGTAATCTGAATTTCGATGTAAACGAGGAATCCATTATGCAGCTGTTTATTGGCATAGTGATTTTGTTGGCCAAAACAGCTATGCCTTTGATGGTCTTTATCATGATTATTGGCCTGGCTATGAATGTAGCTCAGGTGGGCTTTAATTTTTCCACGGAAAAGCTAAGCTTTAATCCTGGCAGGTTAAATCCTATTAGCGGTTTTGGCAGAATTTTTTCCAAACGTTCTTTGGTGGAATTGGTAAAGTCATTGTTTAAGATTGCCATTATCGGTTCATTGGTCTATATTTATTTGGCCGATGAGTTGTTTCAGATGCCTAAGTTGATTTTTACGGATATTTTCTCCGGAGCAGCCAAGGTGTCGGATATAGTTTTTGATTTGGCCTTCAAGATTATCGGCCTGTTTATGATTATGGCTGTTTTGGATTTTATGTATCAGAAATGGCAGAACAATCAGGATTTGAAAATGAGTAAGCAGGAGGTTAAGGAGGAATTCAAACAGCAGGAAGGTGATCCCCAGATTAAGGGTAAGATTCGTCAGAAGCAGCGTCAGATGGCTATGTCCAGAATGATGCAGGAGGTGCCCAAAGCGGATGTTATTATCACTAACCCTACTCATTTTGCCGTGGCCTTGAAATATGAAAGCGGCATGACGGCGCCAGTGGTGCTGGCCAAGGGGCAGGACGCAGTGGCGCAAAAAATTAAGGGCATTGCCAGAGATAATAGGGTTCCTATTGTGGAAAACAAGCCTTTGGCCAGAGCTCTCTATGCTGCAGTTGAGGTGGGAGGCAGTGTGCCTCAGGAGCTGTTCAAGGCAGTGGCAGAGGTTTTGGCATATGTATACAAGCTTAAACATCGCCATAGAAGGCGTTATGCATAGAATATGAAAAGTGTCAGGAGATAGAATATGGCTGCACCTGAAATGACTGCCGGCAAGATCGGCTTCGTAAAAAAATATAGTGACGTAATGATAGCAGTAGGCATCGTAACTATCATAGTTATGATGATTATTCCATTGCCTACAATATTGCTGGATTTGCTGCTGTGTATGAATATTACTCTGGCACTGGTGGTAGTAATGAGCGCAATCTACAATGTGGAGGCTCTGGATCTTTCCGTATTTCCTTCCTTGTTGTTGATTACCACCTTATTTCGCTTGGCGCTGAATGTTTCCTCAACACGACTTATTCTGCTGGAGGGCTATGCAGGAGAGGTTATTAGTTCCTTCGGTAATTTCGTAGTTGGTGGTAATGCAGTTGTAGGTTTCATTATCTTTGTTATTCTGATTATTATTCAGTTTCTGGTTATCACTAAGGGTGCTGAGCGTGTAGCTGAGGTATCTGCCCGCTTTACCTTGGACGCTATGCCAGGTAAGCAGATGGCTATTGATGCGGATTTGAATCAGGGTGCTATTACAGATGCTGAAGCTAGTGAGCGTCGAAAAAAGATTCAGCGAGAGGCGGATTTCTATGGCGCTATGGATGGTGCCAGCAAATTCGTTAAAGGCGATGCCATTGCGGCAATTATTATCATTATCATCAACATTACCGGTGGTTTTGTTATCGGTATGGTACAGCGTAATATGACAGTGGCGCAGGCCTTGCAGAACTACACATTGTTGACTGTAGGTGAAGGCTTGGTAAATCAGATTCCAGCCCTGCTGATTTCTACAGCTACCGGTATTATTGTTACTAGAGCGGCTTCCGAAAGCAATTTGGGCTATGATTTGATTCATCAGCTGGGAGCCAAGCCAAGGGTTTTCTACATTGTCTGTGGCGTGCTGTTGGCTATGGCCTGTGTGCCAGGTTTGCCGGGAGCTCCTTTTGCCATTTTGGCTGCTGTCTGTGGCCTTATTGGCCGTCAGATTTCCAATGGAGACAAGAAGGTACAGGAAACTGCTGTGGTGGAGAAAAAGGAAAAGACAAAAACAGAGGCCAACAAGCCGGAAAATATTGTTTCTCTGTTGCAAGTAGATCCTATGGAGCTGGAGATTGGCTACAGCTTGATACCTTTGGTTGATACCGGTCAGGGCGGCGATTTGCTGGATCGTATTGTGATGATTAGACGTCAGTGTGCTTTGGAGCTGGGACTGGTGGTGCCAACCATTAGAATCAGAGATAATATTCAGATTAAGCCTAATGCCTATATCATTAAGCTTAAGGGGGTTGAGATAGCCAAGGGCGAGCTTTTGTTGGATCATTACCTGGCTATGAATTCCGGTACTGTATTTGAGGAGATTCAGGGTATTGATACCATTGAGCCGGCTTTTGGCTTGCCAGCTTTGTGGATTCCAGAGGCATCCAGAGAGCAGGCTGAGCTGAATGGCTATACTGTAGTAGATGCTGTATCCGTATTGGCTACTCATCTTACAGAGGTTATTAAGGCTCACGCTGATGAAATTCTGGGCCGTCAGGAAACCCAGAATCTTATTGACAATGCTAAGAAAACTAATCCATCCTTGGTGGACGAAGTTATACCAGATCTTTTGGGCGTGGGAGATATTCAGAAGGTTTTGGCTAACCTGCTTAGGG
>OQVL01003081.1_pt1 | contig 10228 bp, 9 predicted proteins | sample 1691501 | NCBI WGS metagenome assembly OQVL01 (sample SAMN03418253, study PRJEB22391) | human gut metagenome | biome: human-gut; feature: organic feature; material: feces | host: Homo sapiens | place: Tanzania | collected 2013-01
GCTTACTGCAATACATTTATCATCTGTCGACAATCTGCTATTTAACTCATCAAACATCAAGGTAAACTGATGGAAAAAGGTTGTATAGCGAATCACATTCACGTAGGGATGATCCGCACAGTATTTGCGAAGACGCTCCAAGGAATATTTGTGGGTCTTAGGCTGTCTCACGTCGAAAGTAATCTGATGTTCAAAGTTTTTCCAGTCGTTGGTAACCGCATTGTACATATGTACCGGATCCCAGATAATGTAAGCCAGAAAGCTGACCGTGTATTCATGGAAAGGAATGGCATCATGAATGACCACGCAGCCCTTTTCCTCCTCATATTCCCAATGATCTGCGGACACAACATTACCGGTAGAACGGTCGACAACCTCCCACCACCGTTTTTTGTCGTCTCTGGTATTGACCATCATCAGTTCCTGGGATATACCTTTCATAAGGGGAATCTCCAAGTCAGTATCCACAGCAGTGTAAAAGGATGTCATCACATAGCACTGCTGTACTTCATCCGGGTTTGCCTTTGCCCACTCGTTGTCCTTCCGGGTAGTATAATAGGTGGCATAAATTTTTGCCCCGGTTCTGACCAGTTCCTCTGGAAACTCTGTACCGTCGCAGTCACGAATGGCATCAGCACCCCAGCGCGTCCGGCACAGCCATTAAGCGAGGCGGAAAAACAGCAAATCGAGGCGCTGATTCAGGCCTTTGGTGGCGAAGCGAATATTACGCAAGTGGACGCCTGTATTACCCGTCTGCGGGTTAGCGTTCGCCATCTTGCGGCCGTGGACTCCGAAGCATTACAGCAGCAGGGCGCGCTGGGGTTTGTTCCTTCTTTTTCCAAAAAAGCTTCCCGGCCCGACCTGCTGGGGCACTTGAAAGAACAGGCCTTTATCCGCCAACCGAAGCAAACGGTGCGGGCTTTATCGGCCCGGTATACGCGCAGCGGTAAGGTAGACGGCCGGGCTTTGGCGGCGATTTTGTTTGACCAAAAATACATCGCGGCATTAACCCAGGAAGAAGCCGCGACGCTGGTTTTTTTGGCCTCCGTGATCCGGGAGCCGGACACGGTGGTAGAGCGGCAGTTGCTGCGTGCGGCGCTTACCCCGCTGAAGGATTATGATGAAAAGGACAACATGAAGTTGAAAGGCTTCTATGCCCTGGTGGCGGCCGCGTTTGGGCACAATGCGTGGACCTCCCGCAAAGTGGAGGATTGGGCTTTTGCGCAAGTGAAGGAGGCCGCGTATGCCGCAGGCACGGGACGGCACGGAGTCTGGGCGTCGGAGGTGCTGGGGTATTTGGCCGTGCCGAGCGAAGAAAATCCCTGGTCTGCCCTTCGCCGGGATCAATTTGAAATGCGGCTGGAACAAACCTTGCGCCGCTTTGACTGGCTCAAAAACAGACCGGCCGATTATAAAATGCGCGGCGTGAAAAATGTCTTTGGCGACACCAATCAGGGCATATTGATTTCTTTGTTCACGCAAGCCAACAGCTTTTTCGCCATGAAAGACGATGACGGCTTTTTGAAACAAATGGTCAGCGCGGGCGGCTTAAACCCCGTTGGCCGTGCACTGCTGAACAACGGAGAAAATATTTCCAGCCGCTTTTCTAATGACGGCGAAAGTTTTTATCTGCACTCTCCTACCCCGGGGACGGACGGCAAGGGGCACTTTGTGGCCTCGGCTAACGGGCGCAATCATTTTATTGTGGCTAATTTGGTACAGGCTTTGTTCCTGTCTTATCACTCACAAAATACCAAAACCAGTTCCGCCAGGATGCAGGCCTTTATCCGCAGCTTTTTGACCACGGATAAAAAAGGCCACTTCGTACATTACCTGTATGTCCCGCTGCAAGGCATATGGCAGGGAGCCCGGCTGCACGATACCAGCTCTTTGTATGGTTGGGAAAGGGAAGAAGCCGCCCTGCAAAAAGAATTGTATGGCAAATTAAAGAAAGGTTATCCTTGGACCCGGGCTTGCACCGGAGTGCAAGGGGCGTGTGAAGTGGCCGTAGAGTGGATTACCCTGGGCAAGGTGTTCGGCTGGATGTTTAAAGGTTTGGGCTGGGGCGTCAGCAAGGGTACTTCGGCGGTGGTCAAGGTATTGCCGGGCCGCGCGCTGGTGAACTTGGCGGTGCTGGAAATTGCCGGCAAGCAGGGCCTGCGCTGGACGCAGCGCGGGGTGAAGCGTCTGCTCAGCCAATACGGTTGGAAGGCGGGGGTCGGTGCGGCAGCGGCTGCTGCGCTCCGCTCAGACCGCCGCCCCAATGCCTTGGCGCGTTAACAAAATTTTTAGAAAGCCCGGGAACTCCCCGGGCTTTTTTGCGCAAAAAAATCCCCGCTGCTTTAGCGGGGAAAAAAGAAAAGGTGCGGGCGGGAATCGAACCCGCGAATATGAGTTTTGCAGACTCACGCCTTACCACTTGGCCACCGCACCGTATACGTCAAAAATTGGGAACAACTTATTATAGCAAAATTTTTAATATCTGCAAATACTTTTCTAATAACCTTATTTTATCCCCTTGAAATTTTTCAAACCGCTTTTATACTACCAGTATGGGAGAGCCAAACAGACCCGCTTTTGGGTGAGCCCCGTATGGGGCAGGGCCTCCCTCCTTTTTATAAAATACCGGTTTTGCCCGTGCGGCGGCCGGTATTTTTTTGCGTAAAAGATAAAAAGACTATACGAAAGCCTTTTTATTTGCTACAATAACAGTACCTATCAAAGGCGGCCAAAAAGGGGTTGCCACGTATTACAGTAGGGTTATGTCCAAAAGAGGTCTTCCGCTGGAAGCTTTTTTTTGGTATAATAAAGTACTGTCTTAGTGCGGGCGTAGTTCAATGGTAGAACACTAGCCTTCCAAGCTTGATACGTGGGTTCGATTCCCATCGCCCGCTTTTGAAACCCGTAAGGGAAGTGCTGGGGTAGCTCAGTCGGTAGAGCATCTCCATGGTAAGGAGAAGGTCGTGGGTTCGATTCCCACTCCCAGCTTTTTGTTTTGGAACAACTAAACCATGCAGTAAAATTAGAAACAGGAGAACTAGACAAATGGCAAAGGAAAAATTTTCCAGAAGCAAACCGCACGTTAACGTCGGTACCATTGGCCACGTGGACCACGGTAAGACCACGTTGACCACGGCTATTACCAAAGTATTGGCCAAAGAAGGCAAAGCCAAAGCTATGGCTTACAGCGACATCGCCAAAGGCGGTGTAGTTCGTGACGCCTCCAAAATTGTGACTGTTGCCGTATCCCACGTGGAATACGAAACCAACAACAGACACTATGCCCACATTGACTGCCCCGGCCACGCCGACTATATTAAAAACATGATTACCGGTGCCGCCCAGATGGACGGTGCTATCTTGGTAGTGTCCGCCGTAGACGGCCCGATGCCGCAAACCCGCGAACACGTACTGCTTGCCAAACAGGTAAACGTACCCCGGTTGGTTGTTTTCTTGAACAAAGTAGACTTGATTGATGACCCGGAAATGTTGGAACTCGTGGAAGAAGAAATCCGCGATTTACTGGGCAAATACGATTTTGATCGCGACAACACCCCCATCATCCGCGGTAGCGCTTTGAAAGCCATTGAAGGCGACCAGAGCGAATTGGGTGAACCTTCCATTCATCGCTTGATGGATGCGTTGGATACCTGGATTCCCGAACCCAAACGCGATACCGACAAGCCCTTCTTGATGGCTGTGGAAGACGTGTTCTCTATCACTGGCCGCGGTACCGTAGCCACCGGTAGAATTGAACGCGGTAAGGTGCACGTGGGCGACCCGTTGGAAATTATCGGTTTCCGCGACACCTTGAACACCGTAGCCACCGGTATTGAAATGTTCCGCAAATTGCTGGACGAAGGTATTGCCGGCGATAACGTGGGTATCTTGTTGCGCGGTATTGACAAGAACCAGGTTGAAAGAGGCCAAGTTTTGGCTGCTCCTAAATCTGTGACCCCGCACAAACACTTCATGGGTCAGGTTTACATCTTGAAGAAAGAAGAAGGCGGCCGCCACACCCCGTTAACCCCGGGTTATAAACCGCAGTTCTATTTGAGAACCACGGACGTGACCGGTGAATTGTCCTTCAAACAAGACATGATTATGCCTGGCGATAACGCCGAAATTGAAGTGAAACTTATTACCCCCGTCGCTATGGAAGAAGGTTTGCGCTTCGCTATCCGCGAAGGCGGCCATACCGTAGGCGCCGGTGTCGTCACCAAGATTATTGAGTAGTAAAATTGTTTAGTTCACTGTTGCAGGGACATTGGTAAAACAATGTCCCTGCAGAATCCTTATAAAGTGGACTGTAAACCGGAGGGGCTAACCCCCCTCAATTATCAAGGAAAATAAGATGGCAACTGAAAGAATCACCATTGCGCTGGCCTGCACGGAATGCAAAAACAAGAACTACTATCAGGTCCGCGGCAAAAAGAAAGAATATAAGCTGGAACTGAACAAGTTCTGCAAAAAGTGCGGCAAAAGCACCAAGCACAAAGAAAGCAAGGCTTAATTTTAGTGGGAGCGTCGGTTAACTGGTAAACCACCGGTCTCCAAAACCGGGACTGAAGGTTCGAGTCCTTCCGCTCCTGCCAGTTTTATTTAGGAACAACGGATAAACTTTATGAACAAAGCAATCAGTTTTCTAAAGCAATCGGTAGCCGAGCTTAAAAAATCCACCTGGCTGACCCGCAAGGAAGTGGTGCAATCCACCATCCTGGTGGCTATTGTCGTGGCTTTGGTGGCCGCGTACGTCAGCATTATAGACTTCGGCCTTACCAAAGTGCTGGGTCTTATCGTTGGAGGACGTTAATGTCTGAAGAAAAATGCTGGTATGTTGTTCATACCCAAACCGGGCATGAAGATAAAGTAAGAGAAAAAATTCTCCTCAATGCGGATATCCAGAACTTTGGCGACCGTATCTTTAACGTTTTAGTTCCTACCGAAGAAGTGGTTGAAGTAAAACAAAATAAAAAAATTTTACGCAAACGCAAATTCTTCCCGGGCTATGTGCTGGTGCAAATGCTTCTCACCAGCGAGGCTTACTGGTTTATTAAAAACACCAACGGCGTCACGGGCTTTTTAGGTGACCCGAACCCCGTTCCGTTGCCGGAAGAAGAAATTGCCGGTATCGTGGAATTGACCGATAATTCTTCCGGAAAGCCCAAACACATGGTGGAATTTGAACGCGGCGAAAGCGTCCGTATTACGGAAGGTCCGTTCAAACATTTCATTGGTGAAGTGGAAGAAGTAAACGAACAGAAGAACAAACTGAAAGTAATGGTTACGGTCTTTGACCGCAAAACCCCTGTTGAAGTGGATTTCTTACAGGTGGAAAAGAACTAGATTTTACCGCAGTAAGCAGTAAAAATTACGGAGTACAAAAAAATGGCAAAAGAGAAAAAGATTAAAGGATATATCAAATTGCAGATTCCCGCCGGTGCCGCCAACCCGGCCCCGCCTGTGGGTCCGGCCTTGGGTCAGCATGGTGTAAACATCATGGAATTCTGCAAGCAGTTCAACGCCAAAACGGCTAAATTGGAAAAAGGGGTAAAAATTCCGGTCGTCATTACGGTTTACGAAGACCGCTCTTTCTCCTTTATTACCAAGATGCCGCCTATGGCCGTGCTGATTATTAAGGAATTAGGCTTAGCCAAAGGTTCCGGTCAGCCCCATAAAGAAAAAGTAGGCAAGATTACCCAAGCGCAGTGCGAAAAAATCGCCGCCGTTAAATTGCCTGACCTCAACACGAAAGACGTTAAACATGCCGCCGAAATGGTAAAAGGTACCTGCCGCAGCATGGGCGTAGACGTGGTGAAATAAATTTAGAAAATTTAAGGGAGGGCTGTTCCGGCCCGCAACAACCTTAAAGGAGATTTTAGATGGGAAAAAGAATGGAAGCAGCTAAAAAAGCATACGATAAAGCCAAGGTTTACACCTTAGCCGAAGGCGCCCAAATTGTAAAGGACAACGCCAAAGCTAAATTTGACGAAACCGTTGAATTGCATGTAAGCCTGGGTATTGATACCAGAAAGGCCGACCAATTGGTACGCGCGGCGGTAGTATTGCCCAACGGTACCGGTAAGACCAAACGCATTGCCGTTATTGCCAAGGGCGAACACGCCCAAGAAGCGCAAAAAGCGGGCGCGGACCGCGTAGGTGCGGAAGACATTGTGGAAGAAGTCCTCAAAGGCAAAATTGACTTTGACGTCTTAATTGCCACGCCGGACACCATGAGAGATTTGGCCAAAGCCGCCAAAATTTTGGGCCCGCGCGGTTTAATGCCTACCCCCAAAACGGGAACGGTCACCTTTGACGTTGCCAACACGATTAAGGACTTGAAAGCCGGCCGTGTGGACTTCAAAGCCGATGCCTACGGTATCGTACACACCATTATTGGTAAAGCGTCTTTTGATGCCGCCAAATTGGCTGAAAATGCAAAAGCTGTTATGGATGCGATTCTTCGCGCCAAACCTAGCACCTCTAAAGGGATTTATGTAAAGAGCGTTTCTTTAAGCTCCACCATGGGTCCTGGCGTGTTCATCACCACCAAGTAATAACTCTCTTTTGCAAACAAGACCCCGCCCATCCGGCGGGGTTTTTTGTTGGGGGAACGCGGCGCGCCCCGGCGGCCAGTCCCGCGCCCCGGCCAAACCCGCGCTTCGGCGTTTGCGGCTGGAACAGAAAAATTGTAGCGCCCCCCCACGCGGCGGAAAAAATAGGGCAAGGCGTTGGCAACGTGTGTTTTGGGCCGTGCGCTGTTGCCCCAACTCTCCTTTCCACCCCATAATTTTAGGCCCAATGGAAAAATAGGCCCAAAAGCCCTTTTATTTTAGGAAATATCTATTTATAATATAATTAGTAGGGCCGGGCAAATCTGCCCGGCGGGGGATTTATGCGCGTTTTAAGCCAAATCATTTTACTTGTTTTTACCAGCGTACTGGTGTTTAGTGCGCCGGAGCCTGTTTATGCGCAAGGCAACATGTGGAAACGCTTTTCCGGCGCGTGCCGCAAGTGGTTGCCGTCGCCCAAAAAAACACCCACTCGCAAAGAAGTGCTGGAACCGGAAAATATGGAAAAAATCCTGGTGCGCCGGGCACGTGTTTCCCGCAATCAAGCCTGGGACAAAATGGATAAAGATGTCCGGCGCCTGTTGCTCCCCGCGCAAAGCACCATTTTGAATAACCAAGTTTGGGTGGGAGAAAATTTAGACGAATTATATGCCGATAATCCGGTCCTGAAAAATGCCTCGGTTTTAGTTAAACGCCAGTATTTTCAAGCGGCCAATAACCGTTTGGTGCCCGGGGTGCTTAAAAAGCGGGTGCAAAATTTATTGTGGTTAAAACGCAACGAAAAACTTTTGTTGCAAGCGGCTATTGCCGTTAAGAACACGCCCCAAAATCTGGCGGCCCAAATCCCGCCGGATACCCAATATTGGTTCATTGGCGAGGAACACGGCCAGCCCAACGTGCGCCGCACCATAGCGGACACCTTAAGCGCCTTTGTGGAGCAAAACCCCGGCCGGGAAATCCTGTTTTTTACGGAGTTCTTGCCGCAGGGCGCCAATGCCCAAGACGCCGTAGCCTATGCCAATTTGGGCCTTTATAAAGGCCATGCTACAGTGTGGAACGTAGTGCATAAAGCGGGGATTGCGCTGATAGGGTTGGAGCCGCGTTTTGTCCACCGCAATCGCCTTTTGCAAACCAGATATGATGCTGTGCCCGGCGGGGAATCTTCCGAATGCAGTATTTGGATTTCTTTGGAGGGCATGCGCCTGCGCAACCAATCCTGGGTAAAATTAATAAAAAAATACCGCCAAAAACATCCTAACGCGCTTTTTATAGTACACTGTGGGGAGTTCCATTCGGATTATTTAGAGCCTTTTGCGGTGCCGCTTTCTTTCCCGGAGGAACAGACCTTTGTTTCGGCGGTTTACACTCCTGTTGCCGGCAACCAGTTTGAACAATTACTGCCTCATCCGTTTACTAAAATACCTGCCCTCAAGTGGGGTGCGCGCCGCTATGGCCGCGCCACCGGGTATGACTTGCGTGTATTTGTGCCCCGGTAAAAACGCTGTTTTTGCTATAATAAAACAGATAAACCGGGGGCAACCATGAAAAACCTAATTTTTTGTTTGGTATTGATGTGCGGGGCCGTGGCGCATGCGGATGTAAACATAATGACGGTCACCGACGAAGACCGCCACACCAAAAAGGAAGATTTCTACCACACTTTTGAATACCACATTTTGCCGTTGGGGCGCGGGAGCAGTGGCTCAAAATGCCAGGCTACGCGCATTGGGCGGCGGTGGTTTGCCACGGCGGCCCACTGTGTGGAACGCTGTGCGGCGGGCGGGTGCCGTATTCAAATGGATTTACTAGACGAACCTGTTTCCGTTTTGGCGCAAGTGGATTCCACCCCCAAAAGGCCTGCTGTTTTTGTACATTCCAAATATGATAAAAATGTCACCGCCCGGGACGATTTTGCCCTCATCCGCCTGGACCTAAACAAAGCCCCGCTGTTATATTATAAGCGCGTGAACCGCACCGGCCTGGTGGGTATTTCGGCTCAACAGTTTCAAACGTATCTGCGCACCCACCGCACGGCGGCCGCTAAATTCCGCCGGGTGATGAGCGGGGATTTGCCGTCTATCGTTGCGTTTGACGACGACACTTATTTAATAGACCGCAAACTGTCCGTCATTTCCATTTTTGACGGCGTGCGCGACATCAAGCAAAACCCGTATAAAGCGTATTATGTAAAAGATTTGGGCTTTGCCTATACCCAAAACTTTGGGATTCGCAAAGGGATGAGCGGCTCCGGCGTAATGACGAACACCGGGGAATTAATAGGGGTGGTATCCGCCAACCTTGTCTGGCAGCGCGAGTGGCCCGTCCAAGGCAAAACGGAAGAAAAAGATTTTTTCTTGTTTTTGGCGTTTAACAAATCGGTGCGTGCATTTATGGAAAGCGTTATGGGCAGTGATTACTATAAGTTAGATTTCAAAGATGCGTACCCCCAGTTTATTAAACACGGTGTGCGCGGCAACCACCGCCTTATCCGGCAGTGGGTGCGGGATATGCGCAATAAAAACAAAAATAAATAGGCCCTTTGCTGTATTTATATTAAAAAATAAAGGTTTTTTGTTTTGTTTTCCGGGGGAATCCGGCCGATAGGTCTAAATTCCCCTGGATTTTTTTAATTTTTTTTGTAAAATAAGTAAGAATATAGGTATTCCCGGCTTAAAAAGGCGGCAAAAAAGCCGTTTTAAGCGGTTTTAGGAGGACTGGTTATGAAAAAATTATTTCTGTTTGTTGTGGGGCTGTTGTGTGCCCAGGCTGTTTTTGCCGCATCAACTACTACCAAAAACACAATGAAAATGGTAGCCTATTTCCCGGTGCCGTATGTAGCGTACGATACGGTATCCGCCACCCAAGCGTTGGACGTGGGCATTTTGAATGAGTGCAGAATGTCTTTGGGGGAAAACCAATCCAATTTAGGGTACAGTAATTGTTCGCTATACTTGTATGGCGCGGCGGACGGCACGGATGATGCCCGGCGCGGCCTGTTGAACGTGTCTGCCGGAAAACTGGACTTGAACGTCACCGGATTTACGAGTATCCCTATTATCAGAAGCTCCAAAGTGTTCGTGGGCTCCGGCGGCACGGCCGGCTATGGTTTGTTGGAAATCGGAAAGCCCGAAGGTAAAGACCCCGATTTTAACGCTTTGTATATTAGCAGTTTGGCATACAGTGGGAATTCCGTGCGCGCCACCGGGGACAATTCGGTGGACGATATGGCGGCCACGGTGACGGAATTTAAGATGTTTGACGAAATTGCCAATAACTTCCCGGCGTGCAACGGCACCGTCACTTGGCAGGAGTTGGAACTGGGCGGGGATGTTTCCAGCAACAAAACTTATAAAGATGTATATTTGGTGTGCAAGAACGGGGAAGTATTGCCGCCGGACCCGTTTACCGGCTGTTCGGTCTGTTCGGATTATGATGTGGATTCCACCGAGTACGAAAACTGCGTACTGAACAATGTGACGTCCTGCTGCTCTTATGCGGATAGAATTTACACCAAGCGCGGGCAGAATGCCTTTGAAATGATGAAAGACACTTCGTGTTATGAGTGTGAAAAGGTAAATAGTTCGGACCACATACACGAGGAAGTGAATATGGGTGTAGATTATTTGAACTATATTGCCAATTATACGGCAGGCGGG
>OQVL01003082.1_pt1 | contig 10227 bp, 6 predicted proteins | sample 1691501 | NCBI WGS metagenome assembly OQVL01 (sample SAMN03418253, study PRJEB22391) | human gut metagenome | biome: human-gut; feature: organic feature; material: feces | host: Homo sapiens | place: Tanzania | collected 2013-01
GAATCACCCTGAACATCAATATATTGCAAATTTAAAGTGATGCAGGTTATTTTTTACATTTCACTTATTAGATTTAGCAACATGAAAAAAAATAAGTTGCCTCAGATTAAGAGAATATTTCCCGACTTTGACAGCCTAAGAATTCAGTTTTCTTACACGCTGATAATCAATATATTGTAAAAAAGCACTGATTTTTCAGGGTGAATCGCATCACCTTTTTGTGTCTTTGAAAGAAGCTTCGTACATAGGTGCAAACAAGTAGGGTGAATCGCATCACCTTTTTTGTCTTTGAAAGAAGCTTCGTACATAGGTGCAAACAAGTAGGGTGAATCGCATCTCCTTTTTGTGTCTTTGAAAAAAAGCTTCGTACATAGGTGCAAACAAGTAGGGTGAATCATTGCCAAAGCCAGGAAGAGAAGATTTTCGAGGATGGATCTTTTTTCGAAGAAGGTGTGTGCCGGTGGCACGTGACTGATGAGAAGTACCTATGTTTGATATCCAAATAAAATTGGAGTGATATAGACCGAAAAGATTCCTTAAGATGATGCGGGTTGTTTTTTGAAGGTTACATAAAGTGGGGAATTCGTCGCCCGAGAGTGTCAACGAACACCGTCAGGCAACAAAATGCGGCTAAAACGCCGCCGGTGGGTGATGGTAAGTTTGAAACGGGTGTTAGTCAACACGGATGTCGCGGACGCAGCGGGCTTTGGTGGCATTATTCTCCGAAAGTGTTATGTTATGCTCGTAAACAAAGCCTGTCTTGGTGTTGCTTTTTGAGTTAGTAATCTCACCTAAACTCTTCGCAACAGTTCCAAGATTCCAATAGGTACGTGAGAATGTCTTGTTGCCAACATCATTACCACCCTTAGTACCGACAAAAAACTTCATGACTGCCAATTCCAGCTGGTTCGGCACCCTGTAGCCCTCCGGGCAATAGCCGGCGACCACTGAACCAACTTTGCTGATAGCCTCATTATGGGTCACAAAGTTTCTGCCAGAGATTCCGCTTGCGGGGGTGTTCTCATGATAAATCTCAAACACCTTGTAAAGCCGGTTGGTCTCGGAATCATTGCTCGAATAGGCCAAATCACGGGAAGTGTAGTAGCGAAGAGCCGCATGGTTCAGATTCGTGCATTTGACAACGTAATGGTCATCCGCAGTTCCCTTTCCTGTCACCTCCATAAGAGGCTGGGGTGTTTCGTTTATGTTTCCGGGTTCAATCCCAAGATTGCGTACACACCTGATGGAGCGTTTGTTCAACTTATCGCCATCTGCCCACGAGGGATCATTGGAACCGGTCAAGTGAGAGGTGGCGACACCCTCCTCACCCCACAGAACCTCCGGATTTCTTATAGATGAATTTTTAGTACTTGAGATCACATGCTGTCTCCATCGTTCCGGATCGGCACTTTCCATATCCGATTTAGTCCTATTATAAATCCTTGTCTGGTGTGGCAGCAGCCCCTTGCCGATGTACATCTCAATCAATTGGTTGATGGAAGCAAGATACCAACGGACCTCACCGCCGTCTATAATCCCATCACCGTTGTTGTCGCGGTTTCTGGCCATACAGAAATAACGAAGAGCCTTATAATCATTTTCCTGCATTTGAGGCACTGAATTATCCACCTCAAAATTCATGTACGTTCCCCATTTAATATTATTCTTGATGGAAGCATTGGCATCATTATAGGATGTACCGGCGGATCCATCCGCCATTCCCCACTCAAAAAGACTATTGACAAGACCATTCGCATAGTTGGTGTTGCTGCCGGAGCATTCATAATTCGTCGGGGAGGTATTGTACGTGAATATTCCATTAGGGGAGGAAACATCCGAGAATTCGTCAGTATATTCAACGCCCCAGGCGGTCTGGAGGGAGGTGTAGTGTTCATCGGTGTTGTAGATGCACTGGATGGCGTGCTGCTGGATGGTGACCACGGAGCCGGTGGCGCGGGATTCCAGATCCTTGCTGATGTCCGAGTTGCAGAGGATGTGGACGGAGCGGTCGGGCTGGTTGACGAACTTTTTCCACAGGGTGGTGGATTTCGCACCGGTCAGCGGATGGGCCTCGTAATAATATTCATTGACAAAAACAGTCACACTGATTTTCGGATTCAGGTGGCCTTCCCCGTCCGTGCCTTGGTCGAAATCCGAAGTAGCCGGATCGACAAGGTACTTGTTCACCTGATCTTTCATGTACTTTACCAAGGCCACGATGTCGAAAACTCCGTCATTGTGGTAGCCGCTCAAACCAGCAGTTCCGTCACCTTCCTGGTTTCCTCCATTGGAGCGCGCAACCGTTCCTGAGCGCAATGAAGACGAATACTCGAAAGGATACTTGTCCGGATCCAGGAACTTGCGCCTCTTGTCCGAGTAGTAGTTCCCGGCATCATCTTTTTTGTTCAACCTGAAGTGCACCCACCTGTAGTCCAGTCCGGAAGTGATGTCGATGCCGTCGATTATTCGTGGTCCGCCAGTGCTGAACGGTGTATCCACCTCCCATGTAAGTTTGTCGATCACGCATTTGTCAGCGTTCTGAACCATTCCGTTGGCGTCCAGCAGAACTCCACCGTCAAAGAAGTTCGCCAGATGGAATGTCAGTGTCTTGGACTCGTAGTGGGCGTCGCAAAGGGCGATCTCCTCGCGGGCGATGGTCACGAAGCCTGTCGCTCCAGGCTGATTCTCAACAACATCGGACACCGCGCCACCGGAAGTCTCGACCTCCACACGGATGTTATTCACGGAGTTGACCGTGACGGTGTAGGTGTAGGAAGTGTTGCGCAAGACTTTGAAATTGTCGTAATTGGAATATTCATCGTTCTTGTCACCGGGGCCTGCCGGATCTATTTTCGCACCCCAATCTCCCAGATGAATAAGGTACGTCACATCGGCCGACAGCACCTGTCCGGCATCGTCATTCTTCAGATCCATCGTGACTTTTCCCTTCACCATGACGTACGTGGAGAAATCATTGGCGTTAGCGAACACACGCATGTCCCGTTCGTACGGCTTGCCGTCCACGACATAGCTCACATGCACGGACTGGTTCGTGCCGTCCGCATTCTTGGTCTGTCGGCTTCTGTCCTGATAGCCTTTGATGCCAGCCGGGTTCTTAGGGTTCTGCCTGTTCTCAAGCATGTAGAAAGTGAACGACTGTTCTCCGGTCTCGTTGTTGAACGTCTCGAAATTCACATATTCAGTGTCGAAGAAATTCTTAGCATGCTTGTCGTACTCAGAAACAGGTGTCTCGGCGGGAACTTTACTGTCATCCCCGTCTCGTTTTATGGCGAACGCTGTGCGCGGAACGTTGAACACCCTCCACTGAAGCGCCTGGAACGACTTTATTGTCTGCCCATGCTCATCAGTGCGTTTGCCGGTACGGAAATCGAATTTGATCTTGGCGTCAATGCGCTCCAAATTTATTACAACGGGTTGACCGCCAACAGTCATCGCCCCATCAGGACTGATCGTGACATCCTTCAGAACTCCCGTCATAGGAAAGAGGATGTTACGTGACACGATGTTCTGGTTGAGGTAACATTGGAATTTAATCAGATCCCCCTCATTCTGAATCGAATGGCTGAGCAGTTCCTCCGACACCCTAACCATGTCCGAATCCAGATTCGTGTAAAGGTACAGCTTCATCCCGTTTCCCGACGGCACGGCCAACCTCATCTTGCCGGTAAATGACTTTGAATCACTCTTGTAGCTTCCGTTCCACCATTTTACAGGCAAGTCAGCACTCTCATTCTCTTGCTTGAAACCATCAGAAAAGAAATGGCTCGCGACCTTGTTGCCATGTTCATCAAACACGAAGAGGTGCATGTTGAAGACCCGGGATTCAGTCTCCAGCGAATGCCCGGCGCGGGTCAGGACAACGTCCATCGGAGTGGTCCCGAACGCCAATGTCACAACGGCCTCTCCCTCGCCAATGTTTTCTGGTTCAACAGATTCCCTCACACACGAGGAAACAAGGCAAAGCTCAGCAAGAATAATGAATATGATGGAAGCGAATCTGTTGTTCATAAAGTGATTCTTTTAATCAAAGGTTGTCTCTGTTGTGACTTCTTTCCATGGTCCCAACTTAAACTCGCAAGCGCCGTCGGTGTCCGAATATGTCACCGTGATGTTCAGTTTCAACTGTTCGTTGCGCTTAAGCTGGGCCAGATTATAGGCGACACCGTACTTGTCCACATGAACGACGGCGTGGGAGTAGTTGAGGGATTTGACAGGATTGTCGAACACCCATGCGTCATTGTTTTCAGTCACTTCCACCTTTCTGAGGCTCCATGTGTTTGCCCCGGACGTGACTGAAACCGGATTGTTCGAGGAATTGGATATGTAGTAGGAAGTAAAATACGACTTATACTTGTACAAATAACCGTCTCTATTATAAGTAATTGACGACTTATTACCAGATGCGCTCACACCCCCACTGTCAACATCCAGATATTTCCCATGTTTAAGATTCTTAAAAGCATAATTTGAGCCACTGGATTCAACCCTCCACAGATACTCATCAATGTCCGGAGAGTTAATGACATTATTGTCCGAGTCGAAAGAGAACAAGTTAGTCGTACCGCCCGCATCCGCTCCCAAATAGAATGTGCTGGAAAGGTCGGAACGGATAAGGTAGTAGGATCCTGCGGACGGAGCGTCATGGGAACCTACACCCACATTTGACAATGTGTAATCCTTGCCCTGGATCATGCTTGGATCAGAGCCAGACTCATAAAGCGCCGCCTTGATCATGAATGTCTTGTCGACAATGCCGTCAGTCTCGAACATGTACAGGTCTCTCAAGACAACTGTTTTCCCGGGGGCAATCACGGTGTAACCTCCGTCTTTTACGTAAGGGAAAGCAATCTTTGCGTCATGCTCATCATGATCAGGTACTGCATTATCCCCCAAGGCATTCGTGCGAGGGAAAAGATAGCCACAAGCCTGATTAAACGCGGACAAGGTCACGCCATTGATCGCCAACAGCTTGTCCTTGGTGTTGTTCGTGATCGCCATAGTGAACCTCGCACAGATGCGGGACAGTTCAACCGAGATTTTGTTCTCACCCGGACCGATGGAGACAGTTCCCTTGTAGGAAAGAGGCATCCCGACATTGGTGTCATCTTTTCCGTCATCTGTAAAAAGAGGTTTTCTGACAAGATGGTCCGACGGAACCTGAGCCAACATCCCGGCAGTGGAATACGCGGGGCAACTTCCGGACTCCACCGGCCCGAAATATTTATCCATGAGAACGTTATCCGCTTTCAAATCCGTATTCTCAGGACACCCCTCGTCAAGCCCGGTGTAATTCGCGACAACATATATCTCATAATCGCCTCTCTCACAATGTCCTATTGAGCATGTGACCTTATCACTTCCACCATCTTCCGCGACATCCACCTTTGCGAACTTACTGACAATCCCGTCTTTCACAAGCCACACCCTCACATTCTTCATCTTGTCACCGTCGTCAAGGGAATGGTCGCTCTCTGCCGGAATCTCGCCAAGGTTATAGTGTATGCCCGCGCGGGTTGCCATCCCTGTCCCGACACTAAGGATCAAAGTGCCTTGACCGGAACTCCCCGGATCCGGTTCAGAAGCGCCGCACCCCGCCACGAAGAAAGCCACGGCGATTGACAAAAGAATATTCTTGATTCTGTCTCTCATTTCCTTGCTGTTAAAACTTCATCTCCGCGCCCGCCTCTACCAAAGTCCAAGGCTTTATTGTGACAACAACTGACACCGTGGCCTGTTTGACCGTTATGGTGTAGATGTACTTCTTGCCTGGTTCCCAACGGATGTCCGGCAACATGGCGGCATGAAGAACAGTGCCTCCTTTGTCTGTGCGGAAGTTGGCGCGGATCTTCGGCAATGTCTTCACAATGAACCCGTCCTTATCCTTGCCGTCCATCGGGATGGCAAAGACGAAACCATCCTTATCATAAACGGTGACCCCATCCGAATCTATCTCCTTGTACTCCGTCTCATTGGCCGCAATCCAGTGATGTACAGGATCATTCTCATCTGACACGCTCGGTATCCAGTTCAAGGTCTGCTTGCCTGTCATATTCGCGGCGTCAGAAGAAGTATAGACAAGTCCACCTGTCTGATACAACCCAGTGAGGTAGAACTCCTTGATCTTCTCGGTCTCGCTGGTATTTTCCTTCTTCACCACGAATTGCAGGGCCGACAAGGCATGCTTGAATTCCAACGCGACCGGGCCGACGCCACCTCCGGCAGGAAAACGCGTGGTGTAGGCGACCATCAGGTCTGAATCATCCTCCTTCAGCGAATAATCCAGCGCCAGAATCTCGGCATTGGAGGAAGAGTTCACCTTGCTGATCAATGAATATGGATAAAAGGCGCGGAAGCGGTAGTAGTCGGAGCGCAGCCACTTCACCTTATCCGCACCTCCGGTATAGTCGTAGTCCCACTTGGAGTCTCCCGCATTGCCACTGGACCTGTAATACACGCGTTTGGCCCCATCGGTCTCGAAAACCGGTGTCTTGCCGCTGTAGTCCGAAGCACCTCCGTGGTAACCGTAAACCGCGATCTCGGAGCCGTCCGTGTTCAAGGTTGTCACAAGTACGCTCCCGGTCGAGCGGCTGTCAGCGACCTTCTCCGCGGAAGCGGAAAAGGCAATCGCATCGCCGTAGTCTTCTGTCGCCTCGCGGCCACAGGACGATACCGCCGGCACAACCGCCCAAACCAGCATCAGTGCCAAGTACGATGTAGGATGTATTAATATATTCTCCTTTATTTTCATGCTCTAATCTCCAACTATTATGTCCACTCCCGAACCTGCATTCCATTCACTGACAGATGTGTCAAATTCAAGGAAAGCGTCTTTCGTGCTGAACGCTATTGTCAGGATGTATTTCTTGCCTTGACTCCATGACTGGGAAAGGCCGTCAATCTCCAGAAAAGTCTTCGTGACCCCTCCTTCGGGAGAGGTGTATGATGTTTCAGATTGCTTCTTATAGGAATAATCAATCGTGATGCTCGGTGCGGCTCGTCCATCTGTTCCAGTGACAGCCAACCGGTTCTGAGGGATCATGATCATCGCCGGGAACACTTTCACCGAGGTTTTTCCATCTGTGTTCAGAGACTCTCCGGAAGAGTGGCTGACATTTTTAAGATCCCGCTGATTGATCCACCTCTCGTTCGAGAATCTCGCAGTGGACCAGATGTTGCTCAAGGTTATGGAGTTCACTCTATAGTCAGCGTCAGGATCGGCATTGTCCAACTTGGCCCAGACTTCAATCTGACACAGGATGTGCTTGAACGCCGTCGGAACTCCCGCTTGATAGGTTCCCGAAGAGGAAACATTAGCAGTCTGGTTCTCGCTTTTGGCTATCATGAGGTCTGCCGTCTCTGTGACGCCAGCGTCTCCCGGCTCCATTCCGGCCGTCCATTGATCTATCTTCAGGCCGTTTTCCGGAGTACAGCTTATCTTGCCGTACAATTTATCGTACGGTGAGTACGAGAAAAATGTAAGACTTCCGGACTTCGGCCAGTAGTGGACGACGTCGCTGTGCCAGGAGTTGGCGGCGAAAGAGCCTGCGGTTCCGGCCCCATCGAACCTAACCTTATTGTTGTCGATGTAGATCTTAGCGTCCGCCTTGTTGTCACGCCATGTTTTGCCTACAGGCAGATAATAGGCGAATGAACCGAACGGAATGCCTTTCGGATATTCCGTTCCGGACAATACAGCGCGCGTCCCCATGCTCTTTTGCAGCACGGAGTACGTGATCGGTATGTCCTCGGCGACAGGCTCCGCCACCTCATTGCTTACGCATGAAGCGAGCGTTGCCGCCAACAATGTCGCTGTCAAACTTTGTCTCAACATTTTGTGAATATGTTAGTGCCCGGAGGCGGTTTCACCCGCCCCAAGGCTGCGCAGTGATTCAGACCGACTGCGACAGCGGTCAGAGAGTTTAGATTGTAACAGTCTGGTTATCTTCAGTCCAAGCCTCAACAGTCGGATCCCAGTAGATAATGTTGGATGACAGATCGATCTTTATATTGTATGTGATCTTTTTGTTGATTCCCCAGTTTCCTATCTCTTCAAGAGCTATTAATTCAGTCACTTCCTCTTTAGAAAAATTGGTATCGTCCGTGTATGTCTTGATGGTGTAGTTAAGTTCAATGTGACCGACAGCAGTAACCGCAGCCTTATACGCGGGAGTCTGCCTTTCCAAGGATTTTTCCAAAAGTGATACTCCGGTGTAAGTGTAACCGGAAGCCGTGAAGTTCTGAGGCAAAAAGATCTTCTGTTCATTGACCAACTCAGCGGCAGTAGTGTTCAACGCCTCTGATTTGCCTGAAACAGGAGTATATTCGTACGTTTTAGAATCTGACCGATTTCCCCAAGACTCTGTTCTTGTGACCGCATTATTTGTCATCGTATAATCGCCCTTAGAATCAGCCTTGACAATTTTGATGGATTTGACCTCAATCACTTTACTTCCTGCCGCAAGAGTGGCACCTTTATAATCATCCTTTGTCTCAACTTTGAAACCGACAATCTGCGTCAGAGCATGGCGGAAAATCGTCGGAACACCTTTTTCCGCTCCGGCTGCGTTCGTTGTGTTCTGCCTCTGATCGACCTTGATGTCAGCAACCATAAAATCGGAGTTTTTATTATCGGTTGCATTCACATCATAACCTACGAGTTTCAATCCTTCCGCCGCAGTGCATGTCAGGGTACCTGCAAAAGAAACAGGCTTATTGGCGAATGAGTATGAGAAAAATGTAAGAGAACCCTGCCTCGGCCAGTAGTTAACAGTTCCGGTGTGCCATGAATTAGCCTCAAATGGAGCCACAGCGGCGGCATGGTAGCTCACCTCCTGATTGTCAATGTAGAGAGAAGCACCCGTAGGCCATGCCGTTCCATTAGCATTATAGAAAGCAAATGTCTTAAAACTGTGACCCGTACTGAATGTAGTTCCTTCAACGGGAGCCTTGGTCGAATGTTTTCCTACCACTGCATTCCAAGAGATACGCGCAGGTGCCTCGTCCACTGACTTCACCTCGACTTTCGAGCAGCCGGCCAAAGCAGCGATCGCGGCGGCTGCGAGTAGAATTGATCTTTTCATAAACTTTACTTTTAAAAGAGTTAATAATACAATATTGATTCATTAAATGATCACATCATGGTGTTCCTCGTCCCAGTCATCCACCTTAGGGTCGAAACCGCCGCCGGTCTGCGGAGGGTCGATCTTTATGGTCTCGTCGAGCAGGAGCCAATGGTGTCTTATCGCATTCTCGGTCTCAAAAAGACCCGAAATGTCAAATGTCCTCACGACCGTCTTGCCGTCCGTTGTCTGGATGTTGAAAGTCACCTCAAGGTTGTTCGTGGAACGGTCGATGCGCCCGAATGTACCGAAGACCGTGCAGATCACAGGCACACCTTTGTCATCACTCTTCTGAAGATTGAACCAGATCGCCGCCTCAGGCTCCGTCACCCTCGTGTTTGTCGCGATCAGGTTAGAGCCCACCATGCCGGAAAGCACGGCTTGGGCCGAGGAGACATATTCAAGACCATCCACCTTGATCTGCAGGTACCAGCTTTCCACGACGGACCTTGCCTGAGCGTAGATGGTGTATATTCCTTCATGATAAGGAATCACTTCCCTCTCGCTTGCGGCAACCACAAGATGGTCAGGCTCTTCGAGGATGTTGAACGGCTCCCCGCTTCTGGAGCGGAAACGGTTCTGGATGCCCTTCGGCGCCGATTCCGTGTAGGCTTCCGCCTCGTCCCAAATGTTGTAGTTCCGCACGAGGGTGGCTTCGGTGCCGAAATCGTAGGCCAGGAGACGGTAGGTTCCCGGGGCGACCACAAGCTCCCCGGAGATCGTACGGCTGCCGTCGGCCCCGGTTGCCACATCCGTGATGAATGCCTCTGCGGCTGTGCTTGAGGCATCCTCGCCAAAGAACATCAGATGCATGGCCTCCGGCACGATCTTCGGAACCGGAATCTTGTCGTTGTAGATGTCACAGGTCACATTCGAAATCCCTGAAATGTCCACCTTGACCTTGACCAACGTGCGGTAATCCGGATCCTCCAACGGACGACGGCGACAGCCCGGAAGGACGGCGAGAAGCAGGATAGCCAGCGAGATATTCACAAACAATCTCCTCATCACTTGATCCTCCTGCTGTTATGGGAATCCTTCCCGATCGGTATCACCAATGAAACCTTGAGTTTCGTCGGGCCGAACC
>OQVL01003085.1_pt1 | contig 10225 bp, 6 predicted proteins | sample 1691501 | NCBI WGS metagenome assembly OQVL01 (sample SAMN03418253, study PRJEB22391) | human gut metagenome | biome: human-gut; feature: organic feature; material: feces | host: Homo sapiens | place: Tanzania | collected 2013-01
GTAACAGTAATAGTGCCTCTAAAATTCAATAATAGGGGGGGGGTTATCCCATAAGTTAACCACTAAAGAGGTGTTGTTATGCCTCTAAAATTCAATAATACCAACATTGAAAAAGTAGTATATAACGGTGTCAACTTAGATAAAGTGATATACAATGGTGTAACTGTTTGGGAAAACTGGGTGTATAAAACTGCTGAAATTAAAAAGTCACTTGGTAAAAGTGATGGTGGTTGGAATGAATGGGCTGGTTCAGACACTGGTTGGATAACATTTAATAAACCAATTAAAAACGCAACAGGAACGGTTTGGATGGAAACTAGAGATACATCGGCATCAAATGTTAGATTGTGGTTAAGATTTGAAGATGGTACAGAAGTACAACCTTATACAAAAAGCGAGGGGTATCACGGATCAAACGAATATGCTAGTGGAAGTGTTAATTTTAATACAGGAGCGGATTACAAGGATAAAGTAATAATTGCTTACAAGCTTTTAGTTGAACATAAAAAATTTAGTGGTTCCACAAATGGTTCGGTAACATTTAAAACATATTATCAAAAAGGTTAATAAGTCGAGCAATCGGCTTTTTTAATTTCAAGAAAGGAGAAAGAAAATGAAATTAAAAGATAAAACTTACGATATCTTATCATGGGTTGGTAAGATAGTACTACCTGCTTTAGCAGTACTTTATACAACTTTAGGTAATACATGGGGATTGCCTTATGTAGAACAAATTCCAGCTACTATCATGGCTGTAGATGTATTTCTAAATGCTTTATTAGGTATTAGTTCTAATGCTTATTACAAAGAAAAAGCAAATCAAAATACAGAAGTTTAGGAGCTAGAAATAGCTCCTTTAATATTGGAGGAATTTATGCAAAAAGCAATATTACCTTTACGATACATAGGAATAAGTCAGCCTATGTATGGCAAGACCTCACATATAGGACTTAAGGCTATAGATTTTGGGTGGAATAAAGACTACAAAAAAGAATCAACAGTATTATTAGCGCCCTTTGATGGTGAAATTGTATGGAAGAGTGGCTTAAGCAAGACAATAGCTTTTCAATCTAAAGAAAAAGTTGAATTTGCTGATGGCACAATTGATTATATGACTGTTATTACCGCTCATGACAATAACGCACCTAGCAAGGGTAAAACATTTAAACAAGGTGAAGAATACTCTCATAGTGGAACAGCAGGCGGAGTGCCTTTACATTGTCATTTGGAAGTACAAAAAGGCAAGTTTCAACCTTATACAGAAATAAGAAACACAAGTTATGATGGTAGGTTCAATTCTTATATTTTCCCTAACACAATTGAGCCTAACAAAGCATTATTTGTTAGAGATGATGTTATTTATTCTCAAAAAGAAGGATGTAATCCTTACAAATGGAAGAAGGCAGGAAAGATGAGTAATTTAATTAAAATTGAAAAAGACCCCAACTATGATTATAAATGGTCGGTTGATGGCAACCGTTACGGTGATAAGTACGATATCACTACACAAGGTGGCTTTGGTGACTTAAATCTTGAAAACGAAGGATGGGAATGTGTTTTAAAAGTCAATGCTAGTTTATTCTATGCGTGGAATGATAATGGTGTTATAAAACACTTTGCGTGTGGATTAGAGAAGTCTCGTGGTGTTAATAACCAAGAGCTTGAAATGGACTGCGTAAAAGACTACAACTCTTGTATGGCCATTGCATGTGTTAATGATGAACTTTACTTTGCATCTCAAAATTGGATCATTGCGAACAAGCTTGATGAAGCATATGGTGCTGTTACTGGATTAGGATTGATTCTAGCTGGTAGAGCAAGAGATGATATGCACAAAGGTTTTGATGGTCAATTTAATCAATTGGCTGGTAGAACTATCATTGGCGAAGATAAAGAAGGCAATATCTTGTCGTATTCAATCGAAGGTGATGACAATAAGGGTGGTTTAACAGGCAAGCAAGCTCAAACAAAGTGTTTAGAGTTGGGTTTCTACAACGCTATCATGCTTGATGGTGGCAGTTCTGTGTTTAGACAATATGAAGGAAAGTATGATATTTCCACTGGTAGAAAAGTTAAAAACGCATTATTGCTTTATAGAAGAAAGAAAGCACAAGAACCAACAGAACCAACTATTGATTATAAAGCAAAGTATGAAGAACTCGAGAAAACTTATAATGATTTGAATAGTGATTATAAAGCGTTAGAGAGCGACTACAAAGCTTTAAGCGTTGAGAACATAGAAATAACCAAGAAATTAAAACAAGTCTCTACAGAACTAGAATTGGTTAAAAACGATAATGCAGTCTTAACCGATAAACTAAAGAAGATTAAGGAGATAGTCAATGGGTGATTTAACAACAATACTTGTTGCGGTAGTTTCTTCAAACGCACTAGTAGAAGTCATTAGATGGCTTATTGGTCGAAAAAAAGAGAATGAAGAAATAATAAAAAGACTAGATAAAAACGAAAAGGATAATGTTCGTACCCAACTATTAGTTTTGATGTCGGATTATCCTGAGCGATTAGATGAAATAATGACTGCTGCTCACCATTATTTTGTAGATCTAAAAGCTAATTGGTATTTGACAACAATTTTTAAAGATTGGTTGAAAGAAAAAGGAGTTGAAATCCCTGATTGGCTAGGGAAGGAGGAATAATTATGGCAAGACAAAGTCAAGGTGGTAGTGTTTATAGACCAACCACCAACCCAAAACCTGTTAGACCCAATATTAACTTAACACCTGCGCAAAAAGCTCAGATGCAAAAAAATATAAGTTATGCTCAAAAGCAGTCTAATCCAAGTGGTGGCGGAGGCTATGGTGGTGGATATAGTGGAAATAGTTCCGCTACTACGACAACTGTAAATAATACTTTTCCAGGTTTTGATGCGTATGAAAAATATATATCAGAATATAGAACAATGCTAGAAGAAAATCAAAGAAAGCTTGACCAATTGGCTGAAGAGAATTATAAGGCACAAATTGCTTCTAATGAGCAAAACGCTAAAGACCAAAGAAATCAAGCTAATTTAAATTCAGCAAGAACTGATAGATGGCTAAATCAACAATACGGAGGTGGCATTAGTGGTAAAGGACTTACAAATCAATTAAGAAACCAAACAGCACTTAATAACCAAATTGCTACTATTAATCAAAATCTAGCAAGTAATAACTCGGTTGCTAACTTGAATAGATACAACACCTTACAAGGCAACCTTGATAACAAATTAACTAAAATGGCTTCGGTAGATGATAGCTATTTGAATTATTTAAAAAAATTAGCAGGTATATAAGAGAGACTAATCATCTCTCTTTCTTTTTCATAGGAGAAAACAAATGAATTTTTTTAATTTAACAGGCGAAAAAAAACAAAAGAAACAAAATAATGAGAGAAAAACACCTACATATGTACAAAATTATAACAATACCGTTAAAACTGTTAATAATGCTATTAAAAACAGTAAAAAGGAAACTCCAACTTATGTAAATAACTACAACAATACTGTTAAAAACACAAATAAGAAACTTGGTATCAACAATGAAGTGAAAAGAACTTCAAATACTCAAAAAAAAAATACCAACACAAATTTAAACAATACTAGAGAAAACATAACCCTTAATAAAGCTCAAGAATACAAAAACTCTAATAAAGCTCAAGAAAAAGCTTATAAGGACTATACAAGAAACGATTTTAAAAATGACAATGATTATGAACGCTTTCTAACTGAAAACAAGGTAAGTTTAACAAGTGGCAATGCGCTCAATTATATAAACAAAAAAGCTCAAGAACAAGGTGTTAGTGCAAGAGATTTTGCTAAAGGAATGCACACAAAAGTAAACAACACTCTTGAAACTGAAAAGCTTGAACAAAAAGCTAAAAATGGCGAACTATCAAACAATGATATGAATAGTTTAAGCCAATTTCATGCTTATGTGGATAGCAATAATAATGTTATTGATGATGAAAAACTTCAAAGCCAAGCTGATCTATATAAAAATACAGTAGACACTATCAATAACGATGTAAGTAAACTAAATGAACAATACCAAAAAGGAAAAATAAGCGTTGATGAATATCAAAACAAATATTCACAATTAGAAGAGCGTTGGAATACTAACCAGGAATTGGGTAAATATTTAGACAATGTTAGTCTAAAAACAGGTTTTGATTACTACAATTGGGCAAAAGAAAACAATCTCGATGTTAGCGAATTTGAAAAATACGCCGAGTCTTTTAACGATAGTGCGATTGAAAGATTAACTGAAGATTTTGCAGCTGCAACAACCGATTTAATCAATACACCAGTACAACTATATGACATGGCTAAGTCTATAGTTGATAAAGATTTTGATATGCTCGATGAAGACAATGTTTCAACACAAATGGCTAATGAATCGGCAAAATTAAGAAATTATGTAATGGCTGGTACTAACGGTGCAGGAAGAGTTACTGCTCAAATTGTTGACTCGTTAATGCCTATGGCAGTAAATGCTCTAACGTTTAATGTTTTAGGTACAGCGTTAGGGGTTGGAAGCAAATCATTAACAAGTTTTATCAGCAATCTTACTAATGTCTCTTTAGGCGCTCAAAACGCTGGACAAGTAATGAGACAAAGATTAGAAGAAGGCAATGATGTAGCTAGTTCTGTTGTAAATGGTATAGCACATGGTGTTATCACAGGGTTGGTTGAAGGACTAGATGCAGGAAAAGTCGCAAGCATTTTTACAGGAGAGGCTAAAAATTATATTTTAAGTACTGCTTTATTAGGTAAGGTAAGCTTTAATAATATAGCAAAGTTTTTAAATGCAGTTGGCACTTCGGAAGGTGCAGAAGAAGTAATTGAAACATTTGCTGATTGGGGCGCTGATCATGTACAAAATTTAATTGGTAGAACATTTTTTAAAGAAAATTATGACCCTGTTGAAGTGACACAATTAGATCCACAAGAAATGGCTCAACAGTTCGCTTTGGCATACGCTAGTGCTTTCGTGCTTAGCGCTTCTAGAGCTGTTGGAGTAGCTGTTAATTCTAAAAAAACTTATAACGCAGCAATAGAAGCTAGAAATTATGCTGAAAGTGTACTTAATAGTCCTATAGCTGATGAAGGTTCAAAGAGAATAGCGGAACTTACAATACAAGCCATTGATGATGATATTAATAATTACAATCAAACCAAGACACCGTTATCAGATGGTGTAACATTTGAAAACGAAAAAGCACAACCTTTAGGTACTTTTGATGAGGCGCTAGAAAACCTTGTACAAGCTTCTAGACTTGATATTAAAGATAATTTAGCTCAAACAGTAGGCTTAATGGAAAACCTTCAAAAAACAAGTGGTCTTATCCAAAAAGGACTTAATGAACGTGGTATTAATATCAATGCTTTTGACTACATGAATTTGCCAAGTGAAACAAAACAGAATGTTAAATCACTTATGAAAACCATCAACAATATGGATGGTGGTTTCCCTTATGAGGTTGCATTTGATGGAAGTCTTGATAGTTCTATAAATGGTTACATCAAGGATGGAAAGATTGTGTTAAATCCTAACATTGATAATAACTATCAATCGGTTTTATCTCATGAAATAACACATACACTAGAAAACTCTAAAAACTATCAAAATATCAAAGATTTAATTGAAAAGTCTAGCGATTATCAAGAATACTATGATAAGTATTCAAAATTGTATAAAGGGGTTGCTGATAATGTTGATAGCGAAGTAATGGCTAAATACATTGAGAACAATCTTGGTAACAAAGGGTTAATAGATAAGCTTGTTAAATATGATGAAAGCTTAGGATATAGAATTTTTGAGAATCTAAAAGCTAATCTATCTAGTGATTTAGACACAAAAGTTGAAAATTCTTGGCTAAAAGCCTTTAAAGAAACAAGAAAACAAAGATTAACACTTGAAGGAATTAAGCAATCTATTAATGATAATTTAATCGAAGAATTAGAAAATGTTAAGAACGGCAAATATAACGCTAAAGAAATTACCGTAGGCAAAACATCTGAAAATTTGGCAAACATATTAAATATGCCAAAAGAGTATGCAAATCTTGATGTTGTTTTAGATGTTGGAAAAGCAAAAAAGATAATGGATTATAATCCTGATAATTTTCACTTGCATAATCTAGATCCAGACACAATTTATAAAGCTTTGGTAGCTTCTGAAGACCCTGCTGCTATTTTTATATATAAAGATGCAAATGGCAATGTAAGCAAAAACAGGCTTACACTTGTTACTGATGTTATGGACTATAAAGATGATTACATTATGGTTTCTTTTGAAATATCTTCAGGTCCTAATGAAAAATATGATGTCAATAAGGATATAACGATTTTTGGAAGAAAAAACATTCTAAACCAAATGCAAAATGCTATTTCTGATAATCGAATGCTTCATTTAAACAAAGAAAAAGTTAGTCTTATCGCAGGGAGTAAGCACTGGTTGCAAACGCAACCGCTCATGACCGAGGTTTCGACTAACTTCAGTGATAATATATCAAGTTTTTGGAACAATTTCAAGCCACAAAGAGATATTGATGTAGAAAACCGCAAAGCAAAGCAATTAGAAATCATTCAAAATAATAATCCTGTTCATGATGACTATCATACTTGGATTAGAAGTGTTGAAGATATCAAAACATTCCAAGAAGCATTAAATGATAGTGATTATAAAGAATACTTTGATAGTGGTGAGGACTTTGATGAAAGCTATACAAATAAGATGGCAAGAGATGCTCTTGAAAAAGGAAGTATTAGAGTTTATAGCTCTTATCCAATCAAGGATGGTATCTTTGTAACCCCTTCTATAATGGAAGCACAATCATACAGTGGTGATGGCAAAGTTTATTCAAAGGTAGTTAATCTTAATGATGTTGCTTGGATTGACCCAACTCAAGGCCAATACGCAAAAGTTAGTGGAAATAATACCTCTAAAACTAAATTTTCTTTAAATGACAAGTATCAAGGAATTGATAACATTAATGAAGTAGAAAACCTTCAACAAAATTTTATAGATAATTTTGAACGCTTTGGGCTAGAAACAAAAAGAAATGATATTAATAGAGCTTTAAAGAAAGACTTAACTAATCTAACTCAATACATTATTGATAATGGCACGATCGATGAAACACTTAAGAATGATGTAATTGATGATCTAATAAAGGCTGGTAAAACAAGAGGCGTTGATTTTTACGGTTTAGAAGGTCAATCTAATCCTAGAGAAATACGAAATTATTTAAAAAAGTCTGGAACTATTTGGGATAGCATAAAAGATGATGTAACGGATAAGGGCGACTTTATAAAAAGACATTTTGGAACTTTTGGCTTTAGAGAAGGAAACTCTACAAAAGGACAATTGTCACAAAGCTGGGATGCTCAACTTCAAGAATTAATGAATTTATTTCCTGGTTTTATTTCACAAAATGAAGCAGAAAATATTAAAACTGGTTATGAATATGTCGAACTAGTCGATAATAAACTTACTGACCTTAATGAAAAAATGAATAGTTACCATTTTGATGAATTAAATTGGGGGATGAATGAAGCTGAGTTTGAAAGCAAAATAAGAGAAAGAGCTAGTGCCGTGCTTGAATTATATGCTCAAGAAATCAACCAAACAGCAGGCATTGATAAACAAATGGAAGACTTAGCTAATAAAACGGTTGAAGATAATTTTAATCAACTATTAGACAATCCTGAAGAATTAGAAAAAGAGTATGCATCTTTATTTGGTGATGCAGCGCCTAACGATATTACAAATAATGAACCATATAGAAATAGTGAAATTCCTTCATATAACGAAACTGGCAAAGTAAGTAAAGGTGCTAAAACAATTGCTGATTCATATCTTGTTAGTGATGAAACATCAAACAAAATAATTGAAAGAGCTAAACAAGGAAAACTTAACACTAGAGGCTATACTAATGAAAAGATGAATGGCCTTGTTGATGAGAAAATTAATGAATTAAAGACTTTTGATAATTGCTATGACTTTGTAATGGGAAAGGTTACTGTTGAAGATGGTGCTGTTGCTCATGCTTTAGGAACAAGACTAATTCAAAGCGTAGAAGCTCAAATTGATGATTTAAAGGCTAATAACGGTGATACAAAACAAATTGAAAGTCTTCAAAAAACCGTTGATAATTTAAGCGCTAGAACAATACAATTATCTTCTGCATCAGGTGATACAGTAAGACAACACGCTACATTTAAAGGTATGACAAAAGAAGGCCAAATTGAATTTATCAAAGAAAGCATTCAAGATATTCAAGACCAACTTAATCGACAAAGACCAGGTAAAGCTCCAACATTAGAACTAAAACAAGAATTTATTGATGAGTGGAATAATGCTACAACCGAAGAAGCAAAACAAGAGGTTGCCGAAAAGATAGTCAAAGATATTGGAAGTCAAATACCACCAACAATTGCTGATCAATTAAATGCGTGGAGACACTTGTCTATGCTATTTAATCCTAGAACCTGGATTAAGAACTATTTAGCTAACATTGTTTCAGGACAAGTCGCTACTTTAAAACAAACAGTTCAAACAGGAATTGAGGGCATAATGTTTGCTAGGGAAAATCCAAGCGAGACTAAAATTAATGATTTTATTAAAAATGAAGAAAACATTAAAAAAGCAAACGAGCTAGGTATTTCACCATCCGATTATGCAAAAATGGAACTTGGAAAGCATGCAGGCGTGTATAATCCAATTAGTGATAGAGCGTTACTAAATAAGCTTGTCAAAGATTATGACAATAATTACAAGAACTTTAAATCCAAGTATGCAGGTGGTGATATTAGCACTTACATAGGAAGTGGTGAATTTGCCAAGTCGGTCAATGAGGCTAGAAAACAATTTTCTTCTGATACACTTAATAAGTTTGTAGACATTCAATCTAAGTTTATGAGTGATGCACCAGCCATGAGAAAAGCGTATGCAAAAACAATGATTGGTTGGCTAAAAGCTAACAACCTAACATTTGAGAATCTAACAAAAGAGCAATTGGCTTATGCTAGAGATTATGCTTTTAATCAAGCAAGGATAATTACTTTCAATGAAGAGAGTAAAATGGCTAAAAATATAGTCGAGGTTTCAAACAAAAATCTTGCAATTAAACTTATTGTAGATTCAATGGTTCCTTTCAAGAGAACGCCTATTAATATTCTTAAACAAGGTGTTAATTATTCCCCTGTAGGCTTATTGAAGACAATAACATATAATACTTATCAATTGTCAAAAGGAGAAATAACAACATCAAAATTCACTAGTAATTTAGCTAGTGGTTTAACTGGTGCTGGTGTTATGGGTTTAGGATATATCCTAGCCAAGATGGGTATTTTTAGAACAACCGATGATGATAATAAAAAGAAACAAAATTTCGATAAAGACAATGGCGAACAGGACTATGCAATTGTAACTCCAAATGGCACTTATACTATTGATTGGCTAGATCCGTTTATTATGCCTTTATCAATGGGTGCTGAAGTAGCCAACAGTGACAGTGTCTTAAGTGCTGATGATGCCTTCAATTTATTTTTGGCTATGGAAAACCCTATTTTTGAAACAAGTATGTTATCAGGAATAAGAAAACCATTCCAAGGCTATGATGAAAAAGAATCTGGTTGGTTTAATAATGTTGTGGCAACCATTACATCAAATTATGTGTCTCAATACGTGCCTACGATTTTTGGCGCTGCTGCTAGAACTATTGATGATACAAGAAGGACAACTTACCCAAATGAAGGAACTATTGATAAGGCAACTAAAACAATAGTCAATAAAATACCGTTCTTAAGTAAAACAAATCAACCTTATGTAAATAAACAGGGGCAAGAACAAAAAAATGAAGACTTAGGAATGGGTGCTTTGGGTAGAGCGTTTTTAAATTTTGCAAGTCCTGGTTACTATTCATCTAAAAAGATTGATAAATATGATGAAGAACTTTATAGATTGTATAGTGAAACAGGTGTTTCTACCGTTTTACCTAGTGACTCTACAAAGTCTGTAGAATATGGTGGTGATACGTACAAATTATTAGGCGAAGATTATACTAATTGGAATAAAACACGATTATCAACTGAAACTGATTTTGTTAATAAGTTTATTGATAGTGAAGAATATTCTAATTATGATGACTCCCAAAAAGCTAAAATAATCGGTGCCTATCCATAGACGGCCACGAGAGTCGGTGAACAGACATGTTATAAAAT
>OQVL01003087.1_pt1 | contig 10220 bp, 11 predicted proteins | sample 1691501 | NCBI WGS metagenome assembly OQVL01 (sample SAMN03418253, study PRJEB22391) | human gut metagenome | biome: human-gut; feature: organic feature; material: feces | host: Homo sapiens | place: Tanzania | collected 2013-01
GATGGATGCAACATGGGAATCCAGTCCATCACCGAAGCCCTGCACCAATGTAAAGACGCATCCGCAGAAAGCATCTCCTTCGTGCCGCCTTCTGTTTTCTGAGCAACTATACCGCTGCATCGTCCATCCTGTACTATAATTTCCAACACCCTTGTATGGAGACGGACGGTAACACCTCTTTTCTTCACTGCCTTTTTTATAAAATAGTATTTTCATTAAACGAAAAAGATGTTATACTGTTAAGCAAGGTAAAATACCGTATACGCATATTCTATACTATTTTTTGGGTGTTGTCTATGAAAAAATTACTGATTTTTATATTTTCTTTAATTCTTGCTTTTTCTTTACCTGTTACAGTGTTTGCCGAAAGCTCTGCATATGACATTGAGCCGCCCGCTTACGCTACCGAAATCGCGCTTCTTGTCAACGCCGACACAGACACCGTTGTTTTTTCAAAAAATGCCGATATGATTACTGCGCCCGCTTCTTTGACAAAGCTTGTTACGGCGCTTTTAACGCTTTCAAAGTGCAGTGACCTCACAACAAAGATTACTTGCTCAGAAGAAGCCATTGAAAGCATTCTCGGCACGGGAAGCTCTGTTGCGGGGCTTTATGAGGGCGAAACAATAACTCTTGAAATGCTGCTTTACTGTTTGCTTCTTCCGAGTGCTAACGACGCCGCGGCTGTGCTTGCATACCACTTCGGCAACGGCAGCGAAGAAGCCTTTGTTTCCGAAATGAATGAATACGTAAAAACGCTCGGCTGCGAAAATACTCATTTTGCAAATCCGCACGGACTTGACGACGAATCCGTTAAGGGCTATGACTCCGACACGCAAAACAGAACGACGGCGTGGGATATGTATCTTATAGCAAAAGAAGTCTTAAAGAATGATACTCTTGTAAAAATGACTTCAAAATACGGCAAAACAATGCCCGCAACAAACAAAAGCGATATAAGATACCTTTATAACACAAACGCGCTGCTTAACAGCTATTCTTACTATTATTACGAAGATGCCGTCGGCGTTAAAACGGGAACAACCGACAAGGCAGGCTCCTGCCTTATAAGCTCCGCAACGAAAAACGGCTATACATATATCGCTGTCGCAATGCGCGGAAAAAGCGATTATGTAATAGACGGCGAAGAGCGCAACACCGCGTTTTTAATGTGCAGGTATATGCTTCGTTGGGCGTTTTCAAATATGCAAATGAAGGTGCTTGCCGACAAAACGCACAATATGGGCGAGGTTGCCGTTGAATACGGCAGAGGATGCGATTATGTGGCGCTTGTTCCGTCGCAATCGGTTACTGCCGTAGTTTTAAATGACATTTCAATAGACGATATGCAGTTGGTTTTTGAAGAGAACTTCCCGAAATCGGTAAAGGCCCCCGTAACGGCAGGGCAGGAAATAGGCAAGGCAAAGCTTATGTACGGCGATATTGTCGTTTCGGAAATGACTCTTGTTGCCGCGCAGGACGTAAAGAAAAACCATATCTGGGCAATGTTCAGCGCGATTGAAAAGTTTGTCGGCTCAAAGTATTTCATTATTGCGGCGGCGGTTATCGTTTTTGTTATTATTGTTCTTCTTAATATTACAAAAAAGAAGCGCCGCGCAAATAAACGGCGAAAAGCAAGCGTAAACGTTGTTAACGACTTCAGCACACTGTCAAAAAAGTAATTTGGCGAATGAGAAAATGATATGATTTAAAGAGAAAACAGAAGAAAACGAGAGTTCCCAAGATTTATATTGATTTTTATCAAAAAAATTGTTGACAAGCCCTTTTTGCTGTGATAATATATCAAGGCAATAAGGGCTTTGCCCAACTATTTTACGGAGGTAACTTTTATGTCTACTTATATGCCTAAAGGCGACTGCGAACGCCAGTGGTATGTACTTGACGCAGAAGGCAGAACACTCGGCGAGGTTGCCGTTGAAGCTGCTACACTTCTTCGCGGCAAGCATAAACCGACTTTCGCACCTCATGCAGATTGCGGCGACAACGTTATTATCATTAATGCCGCCAAGGTTGTTCTTACCGGCAAAAAGCTTGAGAAGAAGTTCTATTATCATCACACAGGCTATGTCGGCCATCTTAAAGCTGTTAAATACGGCACTCTTATGAAAGAGAAGCCCGAGTTTGCAGTTGAAAAGGCTGTTAAGGGTATGCTTCCCGACAACACCATCGGCAGAACAGCCATTACAAGACTTCGCGTTTATGCAGGCGCTGAGCACAAGCACGAGGCTCAGAAGCCCATCGCAAGAGAGTTTTAAGAAGGAGGCAACTAATTATGTACGAAAGCAAACCTTATTTCTACGGAACAGGCAGAAGAAAAAAATCAGTTGCCCGCGTTCGTGTTTATCCCGGTACAGGTAAAATTACTGTTAACGACAGAGATATAGACGATTATTTCGGTCTTGATACACTTAAGCTTATCGTTCGTCAGCCCCTCGCTCTTACAGAGTCGGTTGACAAATACGATGTTGTTTGCCGCGTTGCAGGCGGCGGCGTTACCGGCCAGGCAGGCGCAATCCGCCACGGTATCGCAAGAGCTCTTCTTCAGTCCGAAGACGATGTTCGTCCCGTTCTCAAAAAAGCAGGTCTTTTAACCAGAGACCCCAGAATGAAAGAAAGAAAGAAATACGGTCTCAAAGGCGCTCGCCGTGCACCGCAGTTCTCAAAGAGATAACTTTCAAATTATTTGCCCGTTTCTTACGAAGCGGGCTTTTTTCTTACAGGAAGTGTTAAAATGCCTATTCACACTATTCCGCCCGTGTTCGATGAAAACTCAAAGGTTCTTATTTTGGGCAGCTTTCCGTCTGTCAAATCGCGTGAAGCCGATTTCTTTTACGGTCATTTGCAAAACAGGTTCTGGCGTGTCGTTTCGGCTGTACTTTCGCACCCCGAACCGCATAGCGTAACAGAAAAGAAAGCTATGCTTTTAAATAACGGCATAGCTCTTTGGGATGTTGTCGCTTCATGTGACATTTCGGGTTCTTCTGACAGCACTATTAAGAACGTTGTTCCAAACGATATAAGGGTTATTACCGACGTTGCCGACATTAAAAAAATTTATCTTAACGGCGGCACCGCTTCGCGCCTGTTTTATAAATACATAAGTCCGGATATAAAAATCGAAGCCGTGACGCTCCCGTCAACAAGCCCCGCTAACGCGCGCTTTTCACTTGAAATGCTTGAATGCGAGTGGGGTATAATTAAAGAATACATTTAAAAAGACTGTGCAGAAAAATCCTCGCACAGTCTTTTTATAAATAACATTTTATATATTTTTTTGAGCTTCTTTTACGATTTCTTCCATTTCGTCGAAATGGTCCTCAATTTCTTTAACAAGCTTTAATTGCGTCCTTGCTCTCACAAGGTTGTGGTCCGGGTAGTCTATTTTAAAATAAGTATCGCCGTTTAAATAATCGCCTAAAAAGCGCATTCCGCATTCAAGCGTCAAAAGCTTTGCCGAAAATGAAAGATACTTAATTTCGTTTGGCGTAAGCGATGTTCCCGCCGCGCCGAGATAGCCCTCAACATACGCTTTATAAAGCTCTAAGCTGAGCGTAACTTTTGAAAGGTCTTTTTCATCTTCGGCGGCGGTGTTTGCGCCGAAACGAATGCTGTCGCCGAAGTCGTAAAGCGAAAGTCCGGGCATAACCGTATCAAGGTCGACAATGCAAATACCCTCATTCGTTTTGTTATCAAATAAGATATTGTTAAGCTTTGTGTCGTTGTGAGTTACTCTTAACGGGATTTTCTTTGCGGCAATAAGGTCGGTTAAAACAGAGCAGTCTTTTTCGCGGTCAAGAACAAACTGAATTTCAGGAAGAGCAGTTTCTTTTCTTCCTGCCGCGTCACAATCAACGGCAACTTTAAAATCGTTAAAGCGCGAAACGGTATTGTGGAAATTGGGTATTGTTTCATAAAGCGTTTCAATCGGATAATCCGAAAGAAGCTTTTGAAAATTACCGAAAGATTTTGCGGCGTTATAAAACTCTTCGGCTGAATTAATCTCGTTTAAAGTGTAGGTATCGTCAACATAGTTATAAAGCCGCCAATATCCGCCGTCCTGCGCAATATAATAGCTTCTGCCGTCCTTTGTTCTGTAAACGGTGAGTGTTTCGCGCGAAGTATCTCCGCCGTTTGCACTGATTTTTTTCTTTAAAAATTCGGTAACGCCGATTATATTTTCCATAAGCTCAACCGGCTTTTTAAAAACGTTTGTGTTGATGCGCTGAAGAAGATACTGAAGCGTTTTGCCGTTTTCATCCTCATACTCTATGACAAAAGTGTCGTTAATATGACCGTTGTTTACGGGGTGAAAACCGATATACTTGCCGAATTCGGGGAACGCCTTTATTATTTCAATAAGCTTTGTGTCGTTTGTGATACTCATAATTAAACCCTTTCAATTAATTTGAATTCTTTAAAGCATTCGGGATTGTGAAACCCCGGCGGTAAAGTCGTAACAGGGAACATTGCGATATAATGCGGTGTTTCGCACTCGTCGCCGCATTTATAAAAATTAGCTCTGACTGAAGAAAAATCAATATTTTCTTCGCTTTCTTTATAAAGAGCCGATAAAAGCTTTTTTGAAATACGAACGTCAACGCCCCAAAAAGCTCCTGATTCATCTTCACCTTTGAAGCTTTTAACATCGGGAGCAATATCGGTAAGCGTCTTTAAAAATACTCTGTCGTCTCTTGAAGCGCCGAACTGCGAAAGGTAAGCGCCGCGTGAATTAGTTTCGATGTTAATGTATTCGCTTCTTGAAGAAAGCGGAGCGACAAAAAATTCAAGACAGCTGTCGCACCAAATCCGTTCGTCACGGCTGTTGTATACGGCTTTCGGCGAGCTTTCATAGCAAATAAGCCGCGCCGACAGCTCATTATTCAAAACAAACATTTTTGCAAAAGTTCGCGGGCGATATGGTACAGGCGCTTCCCAATGATAGCTTTTAAGCTCAATAAAAGGAAGCTCGTCTGCCGAATGCCCGTCGTGAACAAGAAAAAAATTCTTTTTATCCACAAAATACCCCCTGTAAAAGGTTTGTAAACATTATAATAAATTTGGTTAAAATAGTCAATAAATACTTTACAAGCGGCACCGTTTATTGTAAAATATAGATTGTATAAATGGGTCTGCCAAATGCGGACACAGCGAAATATAAGAAGGAGCCGATTTTATGGAACCAAAATTTAAAAGAGTGCTTTTAAAGCTCAGCGGCGAGGTGCTTGCAGGTGAAAAAAAGCACGGTTTTGATTTTAATATCGTCAACAGCGTTTGCGGTGCGGTTAAAGATATTGCAAACGCAGGCGTAGAGGTCGGAATTGTAGTAGGCGGCGGCAATTTCTGGCGCGGCCGCTCAAGCGGCGAAATGGACAGAACACGTGCCGACAGCATCGGTATGCTTGCAACCGTAATGAACTCACTTGCTTTGCAGGAGTCTTTTATTCGTCTCGGAATTGACGCGCGCGTTTTATCGGCAGTGCCGATGCCGAGCATTGTCGAAACGTTTGTCCGCGATAATGCCGACCGCTATTTAAGCGAAGGCAAAGTCGTTATCTTTGCAGGCGGAACCGGCAATCCGTTCTTTTCTACAGATTCGGGCGCGGCTCTCAGGGCGGCTCAGATAAACGCCGACGTGCTTTTAAAAGCCACCAATGTTGACGGCGTTTATGATAAAGACCCCAACAAATTTTCAGACGCCGTTAAGTTTGACGAAATCACTCACAACGAGCTTCTTGAAAGACACCTTGCCGTTATGGATACCGCCGCGGCGGCTATTTGCAGTGAAAACGGCATTCCGATTCTTGTTTTTAACCTTAACAAAACAGAAAACATAATGAAAGCGATATGCGGTGAAAACACCGGCACTATCGTCAGATAAATAATTTTAATCTAATCTAATCCACGGAGGTAACACTATGAAAACTGTATATGCTAACACCCGCGAGAGAATGGATAAAACAATCGCTTCTCTTAAATACGAATACAATTCAATAAGAGCAGGCCGCGCAAACGCCGCCGTTCTCGACAAAATCACCGTTGATTATTACGGTTGCCCCACACCCATCAATCAGATGGCGGCTATTTCCGTTCCCGAAGCAAGGATTCTTGCAATTCAGCCTTGGGATACCTCTGCGCTTTCGCTTATTGAAAAGGCGATATACGCTTCGGACCTCGGCATTAACCCCTCAAACGACGGCAGAGTTATCCGTCTTTGCTTCCCTCAGCTTACGGAAGAACGCAGAAAACAGCTTTCAAAAGAGGTTGCAAAATACGGCGAAGAAGCTAAAGTTGCAGTCCGTCAGATTAGACGTGATTCCATAGAAAAAATCAAAGCTATGAAGAAAAATTCCGAAATCACCGAAGATGACCAAAAAGACGGCGAAGAACAGCTTCAGAAAATCACCGACGAATATGTAAAGAAGATTGACGAGGCTGTTGCCGCAAAAACAGCCGAAATAATGGAAATCTGATTATGAATACCGAAATCCCGAAATTTGAAGTTTTACCCCGTCACATAGCCTTTATTATGGACGGCAACGGCCGTTGGGCGCAAAACCGCGGTCTTAAAAGAAGCGAAGGTCACAAAGAGGGCGCAAAAGTATTCAAAAAAATAGGCGAGTACTGCGCCGATATAGGCATTGAGTATATGACTTTTTACGCCTTTTCCACCGAGAATTGGAAAAGGCCAAAGTCCGAAGTGCTCACGCTTATGAACCTTTTTAAAGAATATCTCATCGACGGCGACAAGCGCCTTGAAGAGAACAAAAAAAGGCAAATGCATCTTCGCTTTATCGGCGAAAGAGCGGGGCTTCCGTCTGACCTTTTAAAGCTTATTGAAAAAGCCGAAAGAGAAACAGGCGAATATAACAAGGTTACCGTTAATATCGCGCTCAATTACGGCGGCAGGGCAGAGATTGTTCATGCGGCAAAAGAGATGGCACAGCGCGTTAAAAGCGGCGAAATAGACGTTTCCGACATAACAGAAGACAGCTTTTCGCAATATATTTACACCGCAGGTCAGCCCGACCCCGATATTATCGTAAGGCCGAGCGGAGAGCAGCGGCTTTCAAACTTTTTGACTTGGCAGTCCGCTTATTCGGAGTTTTGGTATTCCGATGTTCTTTGGCCCGATTTTTCAGAGGCTGACGTCAATAAAATGCTTTCGGACTATCAAAACCGTCACAGACGTTTCGGAGGTATCTGATTTATGAAACAGCGTGTAATAACAGGCGTTCTTGCCGCAATTGTGTTTATCGGGGCACTTTTCCTTATGAACACAATCGTTTTTCCGATTTTTCTTGCTTTCCTTTCAGTCGTAGCGGTTTTTGAGGTTGAAAAAGCCATGGGGCTTAAAAACAAGGCGATATATACGGCTTCGCTGCTGCTTTCTGCCGCTATACCGTTTATATTTCACTTCAACTTAAAATTCCCCGTTGCGGCTTTCGGCGGCATATATGTCGTGCTCATACTGATATTTATGCTTTTGCAGTTTGAAAAAACAAAGTTTGAAGAAGCAATAACGGCGATTTTCGCTTCGGTTGCAATTCCTTATTCTTTCTCGCTTATGATAGCTTTCAGGGATATTGACGTGCATTTTCCGATGTACACAAAAACCGACGGCGTTTATCTTATTCTATTTTCATACTTTGTCGCTTGGATGACCGACATTTTCGCTTATTTTATCGGCAGCAAATTCGGCAAGCATAAGCTTTGCCCGAAAATCAGCCCTAAAAAGTCGGTTGAAGGTGCAATCGGCGGCATTGTAGGCGAAATAATTCTCAACCTTTTACTTCTTTTCGTCTTTAATAAATTCTTCTTTAAGGGCGAGTCCTTCCTGTCATATCCTTTCGTTTGCGTTTTAAGCATTGTTCTTTCTGTAATAAGTATGTTCGGCGACCTTGCCGCGTCAACAATCAAGCGCAATTTCGGAATCAAGGATTTCGGAAAAATACTTCCCGGACACGGCGGTATAAGATGGAGCGGAGAAGAAAGCGGCGAAAGCAGCTGGGGCTACGGAGACAGTCCCAAAACCGTTGAAGAATTTGTCAAAAGATATAAAGGTCTTACCGATGTGCTTCTCGACAATCCGTACATCAACGGCTTCTGCTATACTCAGCTCTACGATGTAGAACAGGAACAAAACGGCTTATACTACTATTCAAGAGAAGAAAAATTTGACGCAGAAACTATCAGAGAAATCAACTCACGAAAAGCCGCTATAGAGGATTGATAAAATTCAACCGATATTTCATCATACAACATACGGCACCGCTTTCTTTGTGCCGTATGTTGCTTTATTTTATACAAATCTTTGCGTATCGGGAATATTATCCGGCCCGTCCCACTGTCAAAACAACCTTACCGATATTTTCACCCCTTTGAAGTACAGCGTGCGCCTCTTCCGCCTGTTCAATCGGGAAAGTCTTGTAAATAGTCGGCTTTACAAGTCCTGCTTCAATCTTGGGGAACACATTTTTCACAAGCTCCGATAAAATCTGCGCTTTAACCTCCGGTGTTCTTGAGCGCAGCGTTGAGCCGATAATTCTCACATTTCTGACATAAATATTTTTAAGGTCGATTTCCGTTTTTTGCCCGGCAAGCGCCGCAATCATTATCCATCTTGCACCGTGCGACAGATACGAAAGACACTCTCCCATATGCTCGCCGCCCAGGCAGTCTATAATCACATCCGCGCCATGACCGTTTTCAAGCTCTCTTTTTAAAACATCTGCTGTTTTTTCTTTTGAGGTATTTATCACAACGTCCGCATTAAGATGCTTTATCGAGTCTGCAATTTCATCAGATAAGACAGAGGTTATAACCCTTATTCCGAACGCTTTTGCCATAGGGATAATCACGCTTGCAAGTCCGCTTGCTCCGGCGTGCATTAAAAGTGTGTTGCCCTCTTTAATTTTACCCTCGATAAAAAGATTTAAATATGCCGTTGCGAACGCTTCGGGAATTGCCGCCGCCTCAACCATAGTGCAGTTTTTCGGCACGGGCATGAGCATATCGTATTTTACCGCAGCATATTCGGCATAACCGCCGCCGCCCAAAAGTGCGCAAACCTTGTCCCCTATTTTCCAATCCGACTTTTCCTTTGCTTCATTACCGATTTCAACAATTTCTCCGGATATTTCAAGACCCATCCATTCGGGAGCTCCCGGAGGGGGCGGATAATCTCCCTCTCTCTGCATTAAATCGGCACGGTTAAGCGCAGCCGCTTCAATCTTTACAATCACCTCGTCCGACTTGATAATCGGGTCGGGTACATCGCTCCACGATAATGATTTATCATTGTTTACAAGTATTGCTTTCATTTTAATCTCCATTCTGCCGCTAAAGCGTCAGCACAAATAGAAATGAAAGTGCAGACAAGCGGCTGTTAAATTTCTCGAAAAACGAGGTTATTTAGTCAGTTAGCTGTAATTTTGTTTCTGCCTTGCAAAATTTTCTTTATTGCAAGGTTTATTTGTTATGGAATTTTTTCTTTTTCCACTGTTTTTAGTTCTTTCACGTTAATCCTCCATATTTTTTACTCATCAGGTTTATAATCCATACAATCCGTAACGTACCGCACAAACCTCAAAGGCGGCTGTGATTTTGTCGCAAGCTCGTCATACTGCTGAACGCAAAGACTCATACAGCTGCCGAGCATTGGCGAAACAAGCCTGTGAACCTTATAATGCGTTCCTCCCGATAAAAACAGAAACGGTATTTTAAGCTCTTTTTTCAAAAGACTTGTTATTCTTATATTCTCTGCTTCTTCCTCTGCGCTGTTTGCAGCGGTCACAATTTTTGAAAAATCCTGCGCCTGCGTTCACGCCGATAACTCCCGGCGAAGCAAGAGGATTTCCGAGGACAGCCTGAATAATCGCACCCGAGAGTGCAAGTGCCGCCCCTGCAAGCATTGAACCCAGAACTCTCGGCAATCTTATGCAGTAAACTATCCTGCCGTCGGGTGTGCTTTTTCCGCTTGCAAGCGCAGAAAAAACTTCGCTCGGACTTAGCCGAACCGAACCAAGACAGATCCCTGCGAGTGCTGCTGCAAACAGCACGATGAGAAGCACAAGCAGAGTGATGAGTTTTTTATTCCTCTCCGAAAAGGATATCCGCAAGCTGCTGATATGCTTCACCCCATTTCGCATTCGGTCTGTAGTGGAAAAGCTGCTTCGGGAGGACAACGAACCGACCGTTTT
>OQVL01003088.1_pt1 | contig 10219 bp, 9 predicted proteins | sample 1691501 | NCBI WGS metagenome assembly OQVL01 (sample SAMN03418253, study PRJEB22391) | human gut metagenome | biome: human-gut; feature: organic feature; material: feces | host: Homo sapiens | place: Tanzania | collected 2013-01
GTAGTGGTGGTTGACTGCAACGACAAACAGAGCGACAAGGGCGTGTTTACCTTCACACTGAGAAAGACACTTGCCGACAAAGGCATGACTTGCAGCATCACAAACATCACAAACAGCGATGAAAGCTTTGCAAAGGCTTTCTCTACTACGAAACCGAACATCGTGGTACTGAACACCGCACGCTCGCCGGAGCTGAACGCCGTGATAGCAAAGCTCGACAAATACAAGGCGACGATGCCAAGCGTGAAGGTGTCGCTCTTCGGATATACTGAATGGCTGATGTATGCAAAATACAACATGGACAAGTTCTGCAAATACGACACCTGCATACCGTCACATTTCTATTATAACCCTCTGTCAACGGCAACAAAGGATTTCTCAACGGAATATCTGAAAAAGTTCGACCAGAGCATGATGGACTATATGCCACGCTTTGCCATAACGGGCTATGACCATGCCATGTTCTTCATACGGGGCATTGGCAAACAAGGAAAGCTCTTCAATGGTACGGAACCGGATGCCAAAGCTCTGCAGGCACAACTGAAGTTCAGAAAAGCTGACGGACAGAACAGCGGCATGCAGAACCACAATCTGATGTTCGTACACTACAACACGAACAAGACAATCTCCATAATACAGTTCTAAGCCACATGCAAAGGAGACAGCAAAGAACAACGATGAACAGAATAAAGCAATACGCAGCAACAATACTGCTCATGATAACAGCTCTGACAGCAGAGGCTCAGATAGGACAACACCGCAACGATCTCAGCATCGGAGTGAACGGCGGTTACATGCTCAGCAACATCGGCTTTACACCTAAAGTAAACCAGAAGATGCTCGGAGGCATAACGGGAGGCGTTTCCTTCAGATACGTCTGCGAGAAATATTTCTCTACCATCTGCTCGGTACAGGCAGAGGTGAACTATGCACAGACGGGATGGAAGGAGGATATACTGAACCTGAACGATGAACCCGTGATAAATCCGCAGACCGGCATGGCTGAGGAATACAGCCGCACGATAAGCTACATACAGATTCCTGTGTTCGCCCATCTCGCATGGGGAAGGGAGAAACAGGGCTTCCAGTTCTTTTTCCAGGCAGGACCTCAGTTCGGCATCTATCTCAGCGATGATGTCAAGGCGAACTATGACCTTGCCACCCCAAACGTTGATGACCGCTCCAACAAGAACATAGCACAGGAAACGATGCCGATAGAGAACAAGTTCGACTATGGCATAGCGGCAGGACTCGGAATGGAATACTCCCATAGAAAAGCGGGACACTTCCAGATTGAAGGAAGATACTATTACGGTCTGGGAAATATATACGGTGACTCAAAGAAAGACTACTTCGGAAAGTCAAACCACGGCAACATCGTCGTTAAACTTACTTATCTCTTTGACCTCACCCACTGAGAATAGAAACAATAAACAAAATTTGAAAATAACCAATTAACCAAATTAATAACTTAAAAAACATCGTTTATGTTTGAAAATCAACCAAAAGGTCTGTGGGCCTTAGCTTTGGCAAACACGGGTGAGCGTTTCGGCTATTACACCATGCTTGCTGTGTTCTTGCTTTATTTGCAGGCCAATTTCGGTTTTGAAACTGGATTGGCAAGTACTATTTATTCTACATTCCTGATGATGGTTTATTTCCTTCCTATCATCGGTGGTATCGCAGCCGACAAGTTTGGCTTTGGACGTATGGTTACCACAGGTATCTTCATCATGTTCATTGGCTATCTTGTTCTCTCGCTTCCTCTTGGCAAGGACACCGTTGCCATTGCTGCCATGGGCATTTCACTTATCCTCATCGCTTTGGGTACTGGCTTGTTCAAAGGTAATCTGCAGGTGATGGTAGGCCGTCTCTACGACGAGCCACAGTATGCCAGCAACCGTGATTCCGGTTTCTCGCTCTTCTATATGGCTATCAACATCGGTGCTATGTTTGCTCCTACTGCTGCCATCAAGATTATGAAGTGGGCGCAGGAGAGCCTGAGCGTGTCGGTGGAAGATTCATACCACTTCGCATTCGCCGTGGCATGTGCTTCGCTTATTGTTAGTATCGCTATCTACTATGCCTTCAGCTTTACATACAAGCATGTTCTTGCTTCTGAGACCAAGAGTAAGGATGATAAGACTTCTGCCAAGGAGACAAACGAACTTTCTAAGGCTGAGACCAAGGAGCGCATTATCTGCCTCTGTCTCGTATTCGCTGTGGTTATCTTCTTCTGGATGGCTTTCCATCAGAACGGTAATACATTGACACTCTTTGCCCGCGATTATACACAGAAGACTTCAGAGGGGCTGCAGTCAATGGCGTTCGATGTTACCAACCTCGTAGCCTGCATCTTCGTGGTCTACGGTTGTTTCGGTCTGGCACAGAGCAAGACCGGCAAGGGTAAGGGCATCTCTCTTGGTGTTATTGTTGCTGCCATCGCTTTCCTCTTCTACAAGTACAGCAACCTTGAAGGTGCCGTAGATGTTGAGGCTCCTATCTTCCAGCAGTTCAACCCATGCTATGTAGTGGCATTGACACCAGTGAGCGTTGCTTTGTTCTCATGGCTCCACAAGATTGGCAAGGAGCCTACATCGCCAGAGAAGATTGGCTTGGGTATGCTCGTTGCAGCTCTCGGTTTCGTATGGATGGCTGTAGGTTCAATGGGTCTGGAGCTTCCTTTGACACAGGGCGATCCTGCTACAGAGGGTACACGTGTAAGTGCTAACCTCCTCATCTCTACATACCTCATCCTTACATTCGCAGAGCTTCTGCTTTCTCCAATTGGTATTTCATTTGTATCGAAGGTAGCTCCTCCAAAGTATGCTGGTTTGATGATGGGTCTCTGGTTCGGTGCAACAGCCATCGGTAACCAGTTGGTTATGATTCCTGGCATCATGTGGGGTCAGAACTTCAACCTCATTGCCATCTGGGGTGTTCTCGCAGGTATCTGTCTGGTTTCCGCCCTCTTCATCTTCTCTATCATCAAGAAGTTGAACCGCGTAAGCTAAATCAAAAATATCATATATATAATCTTGCTTTGATACGTTCAAAGCAAGATTTTTTTATATTTTCTTAAAAAAGTAACTTTTTCTTTGCTAGTCTGAAAAGAATATTGTATTTTTGCAATGTTTTAAATATAAATGCGTATGACAGCTCGGGAAGATAGAGAAAAGTTAAAGTCTAGCCGTGAGAACTTGAGTAAATTCTTCTATGATTTGGCTAAGGCTACTTTCACAGCTATGGTTGTGGGAGATGTAGTAACTATGTTTTTAAAGGAAGATGTAACAACTACTGCTGTTTGGCTCTTTGTTGCTGGTTTAGTTACTACAAGTTTGTTGTCTACGATTGGGTACAGAATTTCTAAATTGTAAAGATATGGAAGCATTAATTATGACATTGGCTGGTACGGGAGTAGTAGCTTTGATATTAAACATTTGGTTAAGTACCAAATCTGGTAAAAAATGGCTTAAAAGTCTTTAAGGAAAAAACGAGGTATCAGGCGTAACCTGTTACCTCGTTTTTTTCGTTTTTAATATATTATTTCTTCAACCACTTGTCTAACCAGCCGAAGAAAGTGCGCTGCCAGAGCACACCGTTCTGTGGCTTCAATACCCAGTGGTTCTCATCAGGATAGATGAGGAGCTCGGCTGGGATGCCACGCATGCGGGCTGCATTGAAGGCGCCCATGCCCTGGTTGGCATTGATGCGGTAATCCTTTTCGCCGTGGATACAGAGGATTGGAGTATCCCACTTGTCTACGAACTTATGAGGACTGTTCTCGTAAGTCTTCTTGGCATTCGCTGTCTGATTCTTGTTCCAGTAAGCATCGTCATACTCCCAGTTGGAGAACCAAGCCTCCTCGGTATCGGTATACATGCTCTCCAGATTGAAAGCACCATCGTGAGAAAGGAATGCCTTGAAACGCTTGTTGTGATGACCGGCAAGATAGTATACTGAGAAACCACCGAAGCTGGCACCTACACAGCCCAGACGATCCTTGTCTACGTAAGGAAGATTGTTGGCAGCATCATCAATAGCTGAAAGATAATCGTTCATGCACTGGCCTGTCCAGTCGCCAGAAATCTCCTCGTTCCATGCACTTCCGAAACCAGGGAGACCGCGACGGTTTGGCAATACGATGACATAACCATTGGCAGCCATAATCTGGATGTTCCAGCGGTAGCTCCAGAACTGGCTTACCGGACTCTGAGGACCACCTTCGCAGAAGAGAAGGGTAGGATACTTCTTGTTGGCATCGAAATTAGATGGTAACATGATCCATACTAGCATCTGCTTACCGTCGGTAGTCTTCACCCAGCGCTGCTCACACTTACCTAGGTTCAACTGGCTGAGGATGTGGTCGTTCTCGTGGGTAATCTGCTCTACCTTGGTACTCTTGGCATCCTTGCCTGGAGTTACGATGTAGATATCAGTAGGATGGCTCATGCTAGCCTTGGTAGCAAGAAGCTTGTTGCCGTTGTTGGCAAGCGAGATGCTTCCGTAGTCAGCCCACTCGTTGGTAATCTGCTTTACTTCGCCCTTGAAGTTAGCCTGATAGAGGTTCAGGGTTCCATGCCATACACCGATGAAGCTGAGGCTCTTATTGTCCTTGTTCCATACGAAGCCCTCTACGCTAGAGTCGAACTTCTCTGATACATAGTTCTTCTTGCCGGTAGCGAGTTCGTAAACACAGAGGCGGTTGCGGTCGCTCTCATAGCCATCACGAGCCATGCTCTGCCAAGCGATGTACTTACCGTCAGCAGAGAATTGAGGGTTCACGTCGTAACCCGGATTGTTCTTCAGATTCTCAGGAGCGTTGACAGCCTGGTTCTTCATGCTCTTGGTAGCATCAATCTTAGGCTCTACATAGCCAGCCTCCTTGCAGAGGTTCTTTGTCTCGCGCGTACCTATATTATATAGATAGATATCAGAGTCGGTAGAGATGGCATACTGAACGCCCTCCTTCTTGCGGCAGGTATAGGCGATGGTCTTGGAATCCGGACTCCATGCCAGCTGCTCGATGCCTCCGAATGGTGCCATAGGGCACTCGAATGGCTCGTAACCATTTCCGAAGCGCCGTTTCCCATGGAATAGAGAAGGTTTCTGCCCATCCATGCAGGCTTTTCGAAATGCAGAATGCTTTTTTTGTTAAAGAATATGAAAAGCGGCAAAAGTCCCGCAACCATCATTCCTGCCATGGATGCATACGCCGCCCCCGCAATGCCGAAGTTCATGTATCCCACAAGCAGAATATCAAGTCCCACGTTCATTACTCCCGCGCCGATCGAAAGCCAAAGTCCCAGATGCGGTCTGTCCGCAGTTACCAAAAATCCCTGAAACAAAATCTGGAGCGACCACACAGGCCCTGCCAAAACCATTATCGTTCCGTATTCCATGCAATAAGGAAGCAGTTCTTCATCCGCTCCGATGTGCATATAAATTTCTTCGCCCCATGCAAGAAAAACAGCCATCATGATCGCCATGACAGCCATGTTTATAATCATAATAAGGCTGAAAAAACTGCATGCCTGCTCCTTCTTTCCCTCGCCGAGCAATTTGCCGATAAGGGCGTTTCCACCCATTTCGAAGACGAAAGTTACCGCCATGCAGATGTTCAAAATCGGAAACACAATGTTAATTGCCGAAAGTCCCAGACTCCCGACATAATTGGAAACAACAATGCCGTCAACGATTGTGTACATCGAAACGAACAGCATACGAATCATTGTCGGCACAGTGAATTCCAGTATATTTCCGATATTTATCGGTTTGTCGTAAATTAAAGTGTTTTCCATCCGTAATCCCTTTTCGAATCACAAGGCCGCACGGCTCACCGCCTCGGAAGGCTTATGTATGAGCTTCTGCAGTTCCAGGAGCTTTGCCCCGTCCATCGCGGGTACTCCCTTCAGCCTATAAGTGATTCCAAGCTTCCCATACTTTTCTACTGCCATAGTATGATAGCCCAAAAGCTCCACTTTGTCAACATATCTTATCTTTTTGACAAACTCGTTGAGGGCTTCCATGTCCTCAGGGGTATCGTTTATATCCGGAACAACGACATGGCGTATCCATACATGCTTCTTTTGACGATTGATGATGTCAATCAGCTCGTAAAGAGTCTCCTGCTTTCTTCCGGTTATAATTTCGAACCTCTCCGGATCCGGATGTTTGATGTCAAGAAGGACCAAATCGCAGATGCGGATTGCATCTTCGGTGTAATCGTCGATATAAGTTCCGCTCGTATCAATTGCGCTCTTTATTCCTTCTTTATGCAATGCATGCATTGCCTCTGTGAGAAATTTGGCCTGCAGCAAAGGTTCCCCTCCGCTGAATGTCACGCCGCCTTTCCCGCCGTAATACGGTTTGCCTCTGAGCGCCCAGTGCACAATTTCCTCAACCTCGATCTTTTCGCCGCCGTCATAAGGCCACGAATCCGGGTTGTGGCAGTACAGGCACCTTGCCGGGCATCCCTGCATAAAAAACACAGTTCGGATGCCCGGTCCGTCTACGGCGCCAAAGGTTTCTATTGAGTGAATTTTTCCAATCATCGCTTATTGCCTTTCCCATTTGGGATCACACTTAGTAGATAGACTCGTGGAAAGTTCTTGCGATTACCTCTTTCTGGTGGTTCTTTGACAGTGCGTTGAATCTTACTGCGTATCCGGAAACTCTTACCGTAAGGTTCGGATATTTATCCGGATTTTCGTATGCGTCTTCCAATACCGCTCTGTTGAGTACGTTTACATTGAGGTGATGTGCGCCTCTCTTGAAGTATCCTTCGAGAAGTCCCTTGAGGATGTCTGCTCTTTCTTCAGGGTTCTTTCCGAGTGTCTCCGGTGTGATGGAGAATGTGTTGGAAACGCCGTCCTGGCAAGTATCCCAGTCAATCTTGGATACGGAGTTTAAGGATGCGATTGCTCCGTGATTGTCTCTCTGGTGCATAGGGTTTGCTCCCGGTGCAAACGGAGTTCCTGCTCTTCTTCCGTCAGGCGTGTTTCCTGTCTTCTTTCCGTACATTACATTTGAAGTGATTGTGAGTACGGATAATGTGTGAACGGCATTTCTGTATGCCGGGTGTTTTCTTAATTCCTCGATGGTTCTTTCGGAGATCTTAACTGCGATTTCGTCTACTCTGTCATCGTCGTTTCCGTATTTCGGGAATTCGCCTTCTGTTCTGTAGTCAACGATTACGCCATTTTCGTCTCTGATAGGATAAACCTTTGCATATTTGATTGCGGAAAGCGAGTCTGCAGCAACGGAGAATCCTGCAACGCCGAATGCCATAAGTCTCTTCAGTTCGGAGTTGAGGAATGCCATCTGGGAGCTTTCGTAATCGTATCTGTCATGCATGAAGTGAATGATGTTCATGATGTTTACATATAATTCGCAGAGCCATGCAAGGTAGATATTGAATCTTTCCCATGCAACTTCGAAATCGATTGGGCCGTCGCCTACCGGTTCCATCTGCGGACCAACATGTTCGCCTGTTCTTTCATCGATACCACCGTTTAAACCAAGAAGAAGAATCTTAGCGAGGTTGCATCTTGCGCCGAAGAACTGAATCTGCTGTCCCATCTGAATTGCGGATACGCAGCAAGCGATGGAGTAGTCTTCGCCGTAGAATGGTCTCATCTTGTCGTCGTTTTCGTACTGGATGGAGTCTGTATCGATGGAAACCTGTGCACAGAACTTCTTGAACGGTTCCGGAAGTTTTTCCGACCATAATACCGTAAGGTTTGGTTCCGGTGCAGGTCCGAGGTTGTAAAGTGTTTGAAGGACTCTGTAGGAGTTCTTTGTTACTTTATGTCTTCCGTCCATGCCTACGCCGCCGATACCTTCTGTAATCCACATCGGGTCTCCGCCGAATAATTCGTTGTATTCGTTTGTTCTGAGGTGCCGAGCCACTCTGAGCTTTAAGATATAGTCGTCAACGAATTCCTGAATCTGTTCTTCTGTGTAAGTACCGTTTGCAAGGTCTCTTTCTGCATATATGTCAATGAATGTGGAAGTTCTGCCGATGGACATCGCTGCACCGTTTTCTTCCTTGATGCCTGCAAGGTATGCAAAATATGTCCACTGAATTGCTTCTTTAACGTCTTTTGCCGGTCCGGAAATGTCAAAGCCATAGCTTTCTGCCATCTTCTTGATTTCCTTAAGAGCGTTAATCTGGTTTGTGATTTCTTCCGCTGTTCTGATATTTTCTTCGTTCATCACGTGTCTGGACGCGATTGTTTCGTGGTCTTTTTTCTTTTCTTCGATCAGGTAGTCGATTCCGTAAAGGGCTGCTCTTCTGTAGTCACCGATGATTCTTCCGCGGCCGTATGCATCAGGAAGACCTGTGATGTATCCAAGGTGTCTTACCTGTCTCATTTCGTTGGAATATGCCTTGAAAACGCCGTCGTTGTGAGTCGTTATGTAGTTAAACATATTGTCGATTTCTTTCGGCAGTTCCTGTCCGTATTCCTTTACTTCTTCTCTTACCATCTTGATTCCGCCAAACGGGCAGATACCTCTCTTGAGCGGTTCGTCTGTCTGAAGTCCCACGATGATGTCCTTGCCCGGAACGATGTATCCCGGTCCAAACGCGTTGATTCTCATGATTCTGCTTGCGTCAACCTTTAATGTGCCGCCTGCTTTTCTTTCTGCAACAAGAAGTTCCTGAACTTTGTCGAGACATTCCTTTGTTCTTTCCGTTGCTCCTGCGAGGAAACTTCCGTCTCCGTCATATGGATGATAGTTCAGTTTAATGAACTCTTCCACGTCGATATTTTCTGTCCAATTTCCGGCAATAAAACCTTCCCATTCTTTTCTCATTCTCTTTGTGTCCTCCTAATGTTGTATAATGTATACATAAACCTATATTAGAATACATCTTGTATACAAAATAGTCAATGAATTTTTTGCGGATTTTGTGCATTTTTTAAGGTACATAACCGATTTTTCGCACTTCCTCCGACAGTGATAAATCTCTGTGATATTTCTTCGGCACGCAGCATATATTGTCTTAACGAATAAGCAAGGAGTGTGTGTCTGCCAATGAAGGATTACATAGAGGAAAGAGTACTTGAGCTGGCTCATTACATCATAAGCACCAATTCCACCGTCAGAGCGGCAGCGAAGAAGTTTCGCGTAAGCAAATCAACCGTCCATAAGGATGTAACCGAAAGACTCCTTGAGGTCAATCCGGCATTGTCCCTCGAAGTAAAAAACGTTTTGGAAAACAACAAAGCCGAGCGTCATCTGCGCGGCGGCATGGCTACCCGGGAAAAATATCTGCACGCACACAACGGTTGAAACATGCAAAACAGGCAGCCCGTCACTTGAGTCCGTCTCAAGGTCAGGCTGCCTGCCGTCTTTTAGATTTTAAGCTTTTCTTTTGGTTTGCTTACTTCGTCTTGTTATATGCCTTTTTCATTCCGAATGCTGCTCCCGCTGCCAGCACTGCAAACAGAAAAAGTTCCATTGTCATAGCGTCACCTGTCTTCGGAACCGGAGTTTCATCCTTCTCTTCCGGCTGTTCTTCGACATCCTCATCCGGCTGCTCAGGCTCTGCCGGATCTTCCGGTTCTTCAATAACCGGCTCTTCTACAGCTGTGTCTTCATATACAGCGGCCAGCTCCACATCTGCGCGCGGCATTATGAAGGAGAATTCCGAAGTCTCGCCTGCGTTAATTCCGCCCTGTACAACTTCCCATCCTTTAAATACTTTGCCTTCAGCAGGGGCGTCCGCCTGCACATCAATTACGCTGCCGGAGCTTGCACGATTCACTTCGTTTCCGAGAATGTTCAAAGCCTTTCCGCCGTTTACCTTGATGTCATAGTATTTCGCATGGCTTCCGCCGCCACCGCCACCACCGCTGTGACCGCCACCGCCGCCACTGCTGGTGTTCGTCTCAATCTTATGGGTGACCACGCTCTTGCGCAGGAACCGATCCTGCATCACTGTAAACTCAGGCTTATGCCCTGCTACGTAAGTAACGGCATTCACCGTCTTATCGCCCTTCTTGGAATTCCAGTTGACAATCAGGAAAATCACTGCCGCGATGAAACCTACCATCCAAGGAAGTCCCTGTGGAATCTCAGAATCCAGCGCCCTTGTTCCCATCATTCCATGGTAAAAGCTGTTTACATAAGCCTTATAGGCCCGGTAAGGATTGGTTTCTATATAGCGATACACAATGTCCAGAAGATGATAGCTGTCATCATAGGAATA
>OQVL01003089.1_pt1 | contig 10219 bp, 7 predicted proteins | sample 1691501 | NCBI WGS metagenome assembly OQVL01 (sample SAMN03418253, study PRJEB22391) | human gut metagenome | biome: human-gut; feature: organic feature; material: feces | host: Homo sapiens | place: Tanzania | collected 2013-01
GCGTAAATATGGAAAGAATGTCTGGCTCCGCATGTCATTTGGTATTGTGATAGGAATGGCGATGCTGGGTAGAAAGCTCCCGGAAGCCAGGCGAGATTATTTCAAAGCAGTTACCGACGAACTTTTCGATTGACAGCGGTAACGTGATTACTCACTGTCATAATTTTCTGCGATATCCTCATCATCTGCATAATCGCCGGAGAAGATGTCTTTGTCAGTAGCTGTGCACATATCATCAAGACACATGATATTACTGATTCTAGGCCTGCCATACTTATCAGGCACCACATAGTAATACTAACTGAGTTGAATATAAATGGAGAGTCCGCAGCCCTCCCTTGTCAATTTCATGCCAAGCACCATAAGATAATCCTCATATTTCATGAAGAACTCATCAATAGTTTGGCATTTCTTAGCTAATTCAGAAAAGAAAGCGTGTCTCTTCTTAGGATATTCTTCCCATTGCTCAGGGGTCAGTTCACATACTTGCATAAGATTACAATTAAAGATTCTTCAAAGGAACCTGTTATGGCGCAAGATTAATCTCAACATGACGCAAAGAATGCTCCACCCTGAATTTAATTTTGCCAAAAACAAAGAGTGATGAATCATACAACGAAATACAACAGTGCTTCCGAAGAAACGATAAAGTCGTTGGGCTCGGTGATTCCGGCGCAACTGGAAGAAGAGACCCGACACGCCATCGGGAAGTTGAAGGAGGCATTGGGAGGAAAGATTACAAATTATGTGGCCAGTCGTCTTCAATTGTCTCCCGAACAGCTATCGGTCGCATTGGCAGCCGAGCAGGTCGACGGTGTCGCATTCGCAATGTACAATATTGAAGCCCGAGGCCAGTCTGTAATCATTGGCGACCAAACGGGTATAGGCAAAGGGCGCCAGGCTGCCGCGATGATCCGCTATGGAATGCTCGCCGGTTATCTTCCTATATTCATGACCGACAGGTACACCCTCTTCAGCGATATGTACCGCGATTGCAAGGCGCTTGGCCTCGCTGACGCGCGACCGCTCATACTGAATCAGAAAGTTGCCGTCGTTGACTTTGACCATCCTATTGAAAACGTCCCGGAGACACCGACCGATGAAATTTGGTCACCCGATGATGATGCCGACGGTCAAGCGGCAGCAGGTCTTTATGCCCGGCAGTATGAGGAGGTGTATCGTTCCCCCAAGAAAGCACAGCTTGAGTTGATGTATCAGTCGGGCGACATACCCGAGAACCGATTCGAGTATGTGATGCTCACATATTCTCAGCTGAAGGATGCAAAGAAGGATAAGACTCGCCTCGATTTCCTGACATCCTTGTGCGAGAAACATCGCGTCCTTTTCATCTTCGACGAGGCTCACAAGAGCAGCAGTGTGACCGCTGGGAAAATATCGACCATCACGCAGTGTATCAACTCCATCCTAGAGGAATGTCCTCAGACGCAATGCGTGTTCCTCTCCGCCACTTTTGCCAAGCGACCCGAATGTCTGATTACATTCATGAGGCAGACAATGTTGAGTTCGTTGGCTACCAGCGAGACTCTTCAAAAGGCATTCGCCAGCGGAGGTGTTCCGATGCAGGAATATGTATCGTCCAAACTCGCAAACGAGGGGCAGATGATTCGCCGGGAACACTCCACCGAGGGTTTGCCCGAACCTCAATACACCTACCTTGACGAGAAGCTGCCGTCCCATGCCGAGTTGTTCGACAAAGTGATGTATTGGTTCCGGGAGTTGGTCAAACTCTCCGATATGGTCAAGGAGTTCATGGTGGCAGCCGAGATGATGGAGATTTCTCCTTTCCGGCCATATCCAACACGCTCCCAACTCTTTTATGTCAATAAGATCCTTCTCCTTTCCCTTAAGGCAAAGGATGTGGCCGAGGCGGCTGTTAAGGAGGTACAGTCCGGCCGCTCAGTGGTTATCGGCATGAGCGATACCCTTGAATGCGTCTTGCGCAACAGCATTGACGCAAATGTCGGCAACGCGGTGCGGGGAGACTTCTCGGCCGTGCTGTTGCGTTTGCTCGACAAGACCATCCGCAATCCTCAGAATCCGGAGAAGACGGTGTATGATTTAATCAATGAGGATGAGCCCGCAGCTTCCGACCTGAAACTGAAAGCAGAGGCCATAAAGGCTTATGCCAATCAGATAAGGGCTGACATAGAAACAGATGTTTTCCATCTTCCCATGTCGCCCATCGATGTTATCCGTCAGCTTATCACTCAGGAGAGTTTCACTGACCCTAAAGGTGTGAAACGAGAAATCCGATTCGAGGAATGTACGGGCAGGGCGCGCCAGTTGGAATACCTTTCACCGGAAGGCAACGATGAATTTAGAAATGCCACTCTGACACCCCGAAAGAAACGTCATTCCAACCTTATCTATAATGACTTTCAGAACAACAAGCTTGATGTTATCCTGGTTAATGCCTGCGGAGCCATTGGAGCCAGCGCACATGCGATACCGACAACAGAGGTGCCGGCCGAAGAAGTGCGCCAGCGCAAGATGCTGATAGTTCAGAACGATCTCGACGTGAACATCGACCTCCAGAAGCGAGGCCGCATTAACCGCACGGGCCAGATTGAGGAGCTGCCGCCTCTCTATGAGTATATCATCACGGCGATACCATCGGAGAAACGCCTCAATATGATGCTTCGCGCTAAGCTCCGGTCGCTCAGCGCCAACACCACTGCAAACCAGGATCAGGACAAGCACCAGGCTGATTTTATTGATATTGCCAATAAATACGGCAATCTTGTCACACAGGAATTTCTTGCCGCCAATCAGGAACTCGCCTTTGTGCTCGGCATAAGCAAGAGTGCCACCGCCAGCCAGCTCCTGGCCCGAATCGCCATGCTCAGCGTGGCTGCCCAGGAAGTTATCATCGATGAGCTCATAGAGGCATACCAAACCAAAGAGCAGGAACTTCGACGCATAAACCAATGGGATCTTGAAAGAGAAAACCGCGATTTTGAGGCAGAATTTGTGCGAGAAGAACTCTTCACAGCTCCGGTAGACGCAACCGTTTTGGGAGGCTCGTCGATGCTGGCTACTTTCATGTGCCGACATAAAACTTATCCCTATGATTCTTCGGCTCTGCAAAAAGAGATTGAACAGTCGTCGCAGCCATATGGAGCAAAACTCGGAGAATCCGAGCTTCTCAAAAAAGAAATCCGAAGTTATTACAACGCTGAATATCGAAAAATTCGCGCAAGGATTAAAGAGCGCAAGGAGAAACTTCTTGCAACCACTCTAAGCGTATTGGAGAGATATGGCCTTGATACCAAAAGCGCCCAGCAAATACTACAAATGGCTCAAGAGAACTCAGGAACCTGGAGTTCCTCCGTCGGCAATCTGATTAAAGACGTTCCAAACGCTAAAAGAATCAAGCGAAAAGTCGAATCATATAATGTCGAGTACCTGGACCTCGAAAAACGCGAGCAGGAGGAAATCAATCTTAAGTCACAGCAAAGAGCACGCCTCATGGAGGTCATTAAGAAAGCCATAATCGGTCAGGGATACTGGAATATTCTTCCTCAGATGCCTGTGGAAGACAACACACCCCGAGTTATGGCTGTATTGAAGGAGGTGCGTTTCGCAAAAAATCCGGTTCACCGTTTTCTTCCTGGCAAAGTGCAGTTTGTCTTCGCCCTATCCGCGGTTCATAAAGAGCTTGTGCTGAACTTGGTCAACAAAGGGCGGCAGAGCAATTATGAACGCCTGACGGGCATTCTCGACTCCAGCCCCTGGAATTTCCGGGCCAAAGTTTGGGACGAGGAGATAGCCAAATACAACAATCGCATTCTTGAGCGCAAAATCATCACGGGCAATATCCTTGGGGCTTTTGCCAATCCTCTGATTGAGAAGGTAAAGCCACATTTCATCTCTTTTACACTGGCTCCTGATGAAAATGGAATCAAAAAGTCTGAAAGAGGCCTTTTGCTCCCAATGTCAGGTGAAAACATCGAAAAACTTCTCTCGGAAGTGACGCTGCCGATTGGCGACGGACTTATGTTTGCCAATGCAGTCAACAGAGTCTACCGCATATCGGGAATCGGCTTGGACTTATCCCTTATACCTGTCAGGCCGAATTGGGAAGGGGAACTCAAGTTTGTGATTCAGGTGAACGAGAAGGATTCCCGTGCTTTTGAAGCCGACAGCCGGTTTGATCCAGTGCGCGAATATTTCAAAGAATCGCAGGTGACATCCATTCATAACAAAAACACTACTTCAAAGCGTCCCCTCAAAAGCTATGCCACTGATGCACTCGTTTCGCAGTCGCTGGAGTTTTGGCAGATCATGAGCTTGTTGGTTTCATTGCGTGCCGTAATTCTCATCCCACGTGAATATATCACCGTTGGCCAGATGAAAGAATTTGCCTGCGACCGCAAAGTGGAGGACAACAGCAACTGGCCTAAACTTGATTGGAAAACTGCTGTCGTGATGCCCCCGGTGAAACCTCAGATAGAGATAAGGATTTCCCCACCTGTGGATCCGGGCGCGGACGTCGAGTATGTCGACGAGTTCTCTCCTTTGGATTTGCTTTGTACCCGTACCTTGAAATGCGAAGGAATGTCTCTCGCAGATGGAAATGTGGTCATGGAATTGCGTTCTCTTTACTTCGAATGGCAGAAGTATTCCAGAGATGGAAAGGCGCTGGAGACTCTTGGTTATGCAATCCCCTCGATGATAATCAATACCATCCAGAAATCGATGGCGAATGCAGCAGCGCTTCAGACATTTCATTTCGATGCATTCTTGATTCGCAAATTAAGCCAACAAGTCAACAAATATCAGTTGTCGACGTATGGCAAATTCATAGAAAGATATCGCAAGGAGATGTTTTTCCAGTCTCCTCCGAAAGAGAAAGCCGAGCAGTTCCTCGACGAATGTCTCTATGACTCACGCTATGACTCGATTCGCAAGAGCCTGGAGGATTACATAACCGGTAAAACCGATATTATACTATGAGTTTCATTGGAGAAGTCGGAGTGTCGAGGCTTGATCCGGAGGGCCTATTCAATCTCTCTCAGGCAAAAGAGATGCTTGAGAAAGAAATCAGCCCTGTCACCATTAAAAGCCGGACAGGATGGGAAAAGGGCGTAGACGACAAATGGCGTTACGAGATAGAGGATCCTTTCCTTGATACTGACGCCATTGAGGACTACGTGAAACCTCGTTACGGAGAACCCATTAACATCCGGATGATTGTGAAGGATCAGACAATTCTGGAGGCTTATCCTGAATTTGAAGACCTGACCCTGTACGTGATGTACTCGCCTCGCAAAGGCACAGCCGGGTATTACAATCCATCGACCAATGGAATGGTTCTTTCAATGGGGAATAAAACCGATGGCTTTGAATTTCAGATAGAAGGTGTCCTTCTACATGAGGTTCAGCACCTTATTCAGCAGATTGAGGGTTTTGCCAAGGGTGGAGACCCCAAGACTGTTGGTCGGCGACGTTATCATCGTCTCGCCGGTGAAGTCGAAGCGCGTAATGTGTGTGCACGTCATTCTCTTACTCAAGATGAACGACGGTTGTCCCTTCGCACGCTGACGCAGGACGTTCCGGATCAAGACCAAATCATTTCTTATTCTTAGAAAAATGAATACGGAAGAGAATTATTCCACCAGGAGTCACATCCGTCAATTGGTCGAATGGATGGCGAATGGAGTTTACGAGAAGGAGCAGATAATAGCCATGGCGTTGCTCTGTGCAGTAGCCGGAGAAAATATATTTCTTCTCGGCCCTCCCGGCACTGCCAAAAGCCTTGTGGCGTCCAGGCTGAAGGACGTGTTCAGCGAGGCAAAATCTTTTGATTATCTGATGTCACGCTTTTCGACGCCGGATGAAATCTTCGGTCCCATTTCAATCTCACGCTTGAAGAATGAAGACAAGTACGAGCGCCTTGTCGACGGGTACCTTCCGTCGGCTGACGTGGTCTTCCTTGATGAAATCTGGAAAGCTGGGCCTTCTATCCAGAACACTTTGCTGACTGTCATAAATGAGCATATCTATCATAATGGTTCTATCACTATCCGAACACCGATGAAAGTGCTGATTGCGGCTTCCAATGAGCTCCCGGCTAAGGATGAGGGACTGGAGGCCTTATGGGATCGCTTTCTTGTGCGAATGGTGTCCAACTGTATAGTCGACGACAACTCCTTTATCAACATGATAAGGGGAGAAAAATCAGTGGTTGTCTCATCTAAACCAAAGCTAATCCCCGAAGAGCTTTATCATCATTGGCAAACCGAAGTTGCAGGGGTTTCTTTGTCTGATACAGTCAGATATGCCATCCTGGAGTTGCGCAAAAGACTGTCGGCCAAAGACCAAGAGGACGGCAATCAGTTGAGATACTATGTTTCTGACCGTCGATGGAAGAAGGCTTTCAGATTGATGCAGACTTCCGCGTATCTCAACGGACGTGTGGAAACAGACCTCAGTGACTTCCTGCTCCTAATCCATTGCTTTTGGAATGATGTGGAATGCAGGGAGGAATCAATCAATATGATTCTCGATTCGATCATGGATATGTTGAAGAAGAAACTGGAGGCTGTGAATAAAGCTTTGCGTCAAATAGGCAGGAGCGGCGCCTCTCACACTCAAAACCGTCCGGAACCAGAGATGTCGTATAAGGAGTTTAACTCATTCTACTATAAGCTTGAATGTTATCCGGAAGGTGAATTCTATTTTTCTAAAGTAGATTATGCCAATCTTGAGTTAAATGCTGCTAAAGAAGGTCTGCAATACTTTGACAAGGCCCGTAATGCCGGCTTAATTCTTGTCAAGACGCCTGGCATTCCAATGGGAGACAAACCCCTTAATGGCAACAAATCAAAGTCAATCGTAATTCAGAAGTGTAACGGTGGAATCATGATTGACGGAACAGCTTACACTTTCGTGAGTAAAGATAATGGAACAGCCCTCGGGGCTCTGAACGACAACGCATCGGCGGGGAGACTGAATCAGATCAATTTGGTTCAGCAGCAATATGACGAATGCCAGAAGTTGTGGGAGAATATTTCAGCCACCCTTTGGCAGGATAATATCTTTCTCTCATTATCAGACCTTCAACTATTATCCTTGAAGTTGAAAGTGCTCGAACAGCAGTTAAAGGAAACTGAAATTAAAATCCAAAATAAAGCGATGTCTCTATGAAAGACGAAGAATCTATAGAAAAGCGACTTGAGATATACCGCGAAGCATTTGATTCACTTGTGGAGAAAGGCACCTTTCCGGAGAGCTTCCCTAAGGATGATCTGCTTGGAGATTATCTGCAAAAGGTTATTGCCGACAATATTGACCTGTTGCAAGACGACCTGGTTTGGAGAGAGGTAATCTGCGAAAGTCTGCTCGCATATTTTTATGTTCTGCTCCAGCATATTCAAGAGATTGAACGTCAACAGAAAGAAGAACTTGATTTGCTGAATCAGTTCACGCAAGCCGATCTGGTGCAGAAACGTGCTCTATGGGCACAGATTTGCGAATTTATTGAAGGGAAATATGGGGCGGATGAAGTGAATCTTGAAGGCTACAAGCAACAACTGGAGGGGGAAAGCAATGACGCTGTTTTCGGAGCACTCGCTTCTGATTGGGCCGCGGCTTGCAAGGGAAGAGCCGACAAACTGAAGAAGTCTCTGATGAAACATTCCTTTGAGCAATGGAAGGGTTCAAGCCGAGAAGCCGGCAACCGGGACTACGCCAAGCGTCTTCAGCTCGACCAATTCATCGTTCAGTATCCTGCATTAAAGGAGATTGTGCGGATAATGGGTCGCGAAAAAGAAGAAGACCTTCAAGAAAAGGACAGCATTATCAGGAGATATCTTCCTTCAACTATCTGCCGGTATCCCTCCGTGGAGGAAATTGACCGGGTGGAGCAAGGTGACAACATTCCGAGGGCACTCCCTTCTGAGTTAGCCTTACTCGGTGAACCCGACACAGAGTCGCTGTTCTATAAACGCTATGCTGTCAAGGAATTGCAGCAGCTCTCTTCTCCGGGCAGAGACAAACTCGCGAAGAGCGATGAGGATAAAAACAAACCTCGGCTCACCAAAGGTCCTATAGTCGTGGCCATTGATACCAGTGGCTCCATGTCTGGCAATCCAATCAAGATTGCCTTCTCTCTGCTGCTCCAACTCTTGCGCATGGCAAAGAAAGAGGGCCGAAAATGCTTCCTCATCTCTTTCTCCGTCCGAGCCAAGAGCACTGACCTTTCGCGCATAGGAAACTGGAACAAACTTGAGTCCTTTCTTTCTGACGGTTTTTCCGGGGGCACGGATGGGGAACAAATGTTGAGTCAGGCAATGGAAGTCCTTGATGAAGGCACATTCGAGATGGCCGACATTTTGATTATCAGTGATTTTGAATTTCCCAAGCCCATTGCGACTACACAAGACAGAATGGAGAAGAACAGACAAAAAGGCACGAAGTTCTATGGCCTTCAAATTGGCGATTCTTCCCGGACTTATGATAAAATACTTGACAGGCTATGGCAAATCTAAAAGAACCTTCATTCCTTATCAATCCGGATTTCAGCCTTACGGCGGGAAATATCTCAGTGCAATGGCATGAAGTCGGGCAGACAACCCTCAATGCCGAGGCGGTCTATATGCCTCCGGAAATGATTTTCTCATATAAGAAAAAGCCAGTTGTTCTCATAATCTGGAATGATCCAGTCATCGACATCATCTATACTCCCGAGACTGACTTCGGATGTCGTGGCATTCAGTCCTGGCTAAGAACGCATCTCCGAGATACAATCTCGGAGAAAGCCAAACTCATACTGCCTCAAAGAGTTGAATATTGGCTGAAAGAGAAAGGATTGGAGTGCAAATGTAAAGGCACAATCATTAAGAAACTTAGGAAATACCGCTTGGGCCAATGCACTTTTGATAAAATCATAGAACTTCCTCCTATGCTTCTTATATTCAAAACGGAATGGCTTGACGGTGTCATCCTTCACGAAATGGCTCATTTCACCCACAAGCATCATCGGAAATCCTTCTGGAACAAACTGACAGAACTACTCGGCCAGGACTCCAATCTTGCCAAAGTCAAAGACGACATAGCCCTCGCCCCATACTACGCCTACTATCAATACCTGATGAAATAGGGATTCTATTCAATCCGAATATGAAGGTATTACAAATCCGAATATGAATGTAGAAGGTATTACAGACCCATAATTTGACTGATTTTTCCAATATTGTCCTAAATTTATTTAGGACAATATTGGTACGAACCACATTATATGTGATCCACTTCAGCAAAGCGCGGCATAGAACTACTGTTGCGAACTACCCGTTCGAAGAACATTTGCTCGGGACGTACCCAGTATCCTCGGTTGCCATAAAGTGCCTGATATGTAACCTGACGGTCAAGGGTTTCGCTGTCTTTGGCATGGCAAACGAGGCGATACGAATTGCCCTTGAAATGTCGAAATAGCCTTTGGGATGAGCGCGGGAATTGCGCCAAAGTCGCCCTCGCCACAGGAGCCAACGTTGACTTCACATTATCGGGGGTCATCGTATGCGGACCATCATACTCGATGACGGTGCTATAGTATTTAAGGAACTCGTCTTTGGTTTTGGCAAGAGTGTCTTGCGAGCCGTAAAATCCCACGACCTTATCCCGATACCATTCATCATAGCAGTCAAATTGATGCTTTTCCATTTCGCTATAGACGTCAATCAATTCCGACGTTATCTCATAGCTTTGGATGCCGTCGGCGCGGCGTGATTTGAAATTATGAGCTCCTATACGCGTTCTCAAGAAGTCCGTCATCCGAAACATAGGGCTGCAGAGCAGCGCCGGCACTCCGACAATCTTAATCAACTGTTGCCCAAGGAAAGCGCCATAACTGCTACCTATAATCAAATCCGGCTGTAATGTATCGCATATATCGAGAAGCATTTTTAGAGCATCTTCAGGGTTCACCGGCAGATCGGGAGCCGAAATTTCAGCAACATCTTCCAGCTCCTTGCGCAGAGTCAGTGCCGGCGGACACTCGCCGCTCCAGTTTAAGCCGTGTAGAAACAGTATCTTCTTCATTTCTTTATACTTGTCAAAAATTACTTGTCAAAAAATCCGCAGTCAATTTCACAGCCTTCCCAAAAGCTGTAGACTGCCCTTTTACCGTAATAAACAAGTGCACAGCGCCCGGAAATTCCACCCGTGTCACATTGGGATATTTTTGAGCAAATTCTTT
>OQVL01003092.1_pt1 | contig 10208 bp, 12 predicted proteins | sample 1691501 | NCBI WGS metagenome assembly OQVL01 (sample SAMN03418253, study PRJEB22391) | human gut metagenome | biome: human-gut; feature: organic feature; material: feces | host: Homo sapiens | place: Tanzania | collected 2013-01
GTGTAGGTCTGCGCCGAAGTCTTAGTGTATCCGCAAAGTTTGCAGGTCGATACAACCTGTCCGTTTGATGTTGAATTTGTGAAAGTGTGACCTTCATAGCTCACCGATCCAATGGTCGAATTACAGTCAGCACAATAAGAATAACGCTTATGCTGACTTGCGGAATACTGCTCGTAACGGTTGGAAGTATTATGACTTGCGTATTCTGTGGTGGTATAGTCGCCGTGAATACAGGTTTTGTACCTACTATGCTGACTGCCACTGTAAAATACCCAATCGCCATAAGTGTACGGGCCGTGCGTGGTGCCGGACGAAACCGTCACGCCGCAATTGTTGCAGACTTTTCTCCATTTGCAGCCTGTGTCCCAAACGGTTTTTGTGGACGCATGGTTACACGACCACACTGCGTATAACGTGACACTTGCGTTTGCCGTATAACTGCCCCCCGGCTGATAGGTTGCGCTTGTTGCACTCGCAGAAGTTGCCCATCCAAGAAAAGTGTAACCGCTTCTCGTGGGCTTTGTGCTTGAAAGCGTGAGAGTGGCATCCTGCGTCTTGGTCTGACTGCCCGGCGCACCGCTGCCGCCGTTTGCGTCATAACTTACTGTATAGGAGGTCGGCGCGTTTTTCTGCCAAACAGCATAGAGAGTACGACTGATATTGGAGTAATACCACTCGCCGGGCTGATACGTCGGGCTGGTGCTGGTTTTACTCACTCCCCATCCGAGAAAGGTATATCCGTTTCTTACCGGTTCTACCGTAGGAATCAGTATTTTTATATCATGAGTTTTTCTCTGCGATCCGGGCGCACCGCCGCCACCGTTTGCGTCGTATGAAATGGTATAAGTTTTGGAAGCCCAGACTGCATAAAGAGTAACACGACCATTATTGGTGTAGGTATCTCCCGGTGAATACGTGGCGGTCGTTGCGGTTGAACTCGTGCTCCATCCGAGAAATGTGTAGCCTGTTCTTCTCGGTTTTTGCGTGGAAAGTTTCAACGGTGTGAAATGTGATTTGACCTGATTTGCGGGAGCACCACTTCCGCCGTTTGCATTATACGCAATAGCATAGGTGTTTTCGTAATAATAGACGGTATCGGAAACATCCCCACTTGGAAAGTATCCGGTAACGGAATACTTATTGGGCGTATAGCCGGTGATTCGCGGAGATGAGATATAATACTGATCTCCCTTTTTACCCGTTGCGGTTTTGTCCCCTGCCGCCGAGCGTCCGCTGTCGCCATACAAAAACCGAACCGTCGCAGTATAGGCGGGCTCGTAGTAAACGGTATAACTTCCCGTGCCGTGACGGACATAGTTTGAAGCCGGAAAATTCCATGAGATCATAGAGCCGGTCACTGTAGAATCCTTATAGTTGGAAAGTGCATATCCGGCATAAGACGGAGAGGTGATTCGGAGCGCATTTCTTGTTTCTGCTGCACCGTCGACGGTTCCGCTGGTTGAGCCAAGCACTTTCCCGCTTTTGGTTTTGTAAGTGATGGTGTAGTTCATCGGATAACTGTACGCCGAAACCGGGAGCGAAATCACCCCGACAAGCGTCATGACCACAAGGAACAGCGACAGAATTCTGATTGCGTTTTTCTTCATTCGGTATCCTCCTTAACGCCCGGAATAACCGCGACATCGCCGTCAATGCCGGGTTTGTCATCCCGACTGCCATCAACGGGCAGTTCCACATCAATACTCACATCTCCCGGCTTCGGGGCAGGATCCGTTTCCTTTCCGTCATCGGTAATGGGCGGAATCTCCGGGGTTGTCTGATCCGGTATTGTATCTGTTGTGTCCGTCGTCTGCTCCGGAGGCTTTACATCCGGATTGTTTCGGTTGCTGTTTCGGATAATCCCCATCACGATGACGCAACCGATCATCAGCAGGGTGATCGCAATGACAGCGATCATCATAACATTATTTTTCTTTTTCATGTTGGTTCTCCTTTAATACTTTTCATTGAGCATTGCATTGATCTCCACCGGAATCGGAATCTCCGCCACAACTCTGCCGAATGCGCGGAACGGTACGGTCATGGTGTACCGGACAGTCACACCGATGCCCCCGCTGTCCGCCGCTGTAATCTCCGGGCGGCTGACGGTATAGGACGCATCGCCTTTGGAAACAGTCTTTTCGGTGATTCCGGCATCCGCAAAGCCAAGCATTCCGTAAGCGCGGCGGACAAGCTGTGTGCGGTCGATATGACTTGCATACGCTTCTCCCTGTTTGAGTGCGTCATACTGTTCCACCGCATATTTGGTCACAAGGCTGTCCAGCGCCAATCGGCTTGCTTCCTTCTCGCTTCTCACAAGACTGAACACGAGTGAATACTGCACGGACACGGCGATCATCATCACCACCGCAAGCACCAGAACACAGGTCAGGATATACGAAAAGCCCTTTTTGTTTCTGAGCATCTTCATATTCCGCCTCACTTCCAATACACACGCGACAGCCCCGACTGCGTGACCGTAACCGAGAACGGGAGCGTAAAGGTTCCGAAGCCCTGCAAGGTAATCTCATGCGTCAGCGTACAGGTGATAATCTCTCCGAGCTGCACCTGTTTCTTTGTCGCATTATAATAGGTCGTGTTCCAAGTGACCGTTGGCGTGATGCCCGTTTCCTCGCAGAGTTCCGCAAATCGCTGCTCCACTTCCTCCCCGACTTTTCCCGTAGAGGTCGCTGTGGCGATCAGTTCCTCGCACATATACCGCATATCCTGCTTCAGGGTGATTGCCGACCACAGAGAGATGGCGATGACCAATACAAAAACAAGAACAAGCACCGCAACGGCAAGGTCAATATAGCCCTCGCCCCGGGTGCTTTTCATAATCCTTTTCATTTTCATCCGATCACCGCCTTACATAATGCCGCCCAGAGAATTCATCAGCACCTGCCCGATGACTGCAATGTAGATGAGCAAAAAGCACATCATCAGCGCCATCGACAGCTTCTTGACCTTGCGCGGCACGGTGTTCGCCTGTGCTTTGAGGTTCAGTCTTTGCAATTCTTTGAACTTCATCGAAAGTGATGTCCAGAGAGCTGTTGTATCCGCAGAATTCTCCACGGTTTCCAATGCCCTTACGACCTCGCTCAGCCACGCCGAGCCGATGCGCTTGTCAAGGGAATCCAAGGCGTTGCGGATATTGCCGCTGCTTCGCATTTCGGCAACCGTAATGAACAGCTCCTCTTTGAGTTCCGGATGAGCTATTGGGATATACGACTCCAGAATATAGATGATGTCACGGCTGTGCGTGAGCAGTTTTTCAATGTGTCCGACCAGCCTCGGCAGTTCGTACTCGATATTGGCTCGTTTCTGCCTGATCTTCCGCGTCACCTTTTTGGATTCCGAGAAATACACGAAAAGCGCGATACCGAGAATGAGAAAGCCGAAGAATACGGAAATAAAAAATGCCGGAATTGCAAGAATTCCGACCATGAGCGCCTTGACAATGGCGTCTGCCATATACTGCTCCGGTGTGATCTCCATATTCGCCGTGCGCAGGTCAATCACAAGATTTGCGCGTTTGAACTCGTTCAGATGCAGCTTCCCTGCCAGCTTGGTAGCAAAATCCCGTCGATAGAGTTCGATGACGCCCGTCTTTTTCTTGCCCTTCCGTCCGACGCTGTTTGCCGCTTTGGAGGCTTTCAGTGAGGGAATCTTCATCAGGTCCGCCAAGAGGAACCCGACACCAACTGCGGCAATCACGCCGATGATAATCTGTAAAACAATCATACGCCCTCCTTATCTCCGGTACTCGACCGGCTTGCAGTATTTCTGCATCCTCAAAAAGGTAATGAGCATAACCGCGCCGCAGATTGCCAGCGTGATCTTGCCGAAGGTCGTATACATGAGCGCTCCGTACCACTCTTTGTTGAGGAAATACAGAAGCGGGATGTTTGCAACAACCATCAGTGCCATGATATAATATTCTCTTTTGTTCTCCGAGATCATGACCTTCAGTTCGGCGTTGACGATACGCATATCCGTCAGTTTTTCGACTACGGGATAGAGCGTTCCGATCAGTTGGCTATCGTCCTGACACGAGATCAGGGTGTCGCACCATTCCTCCCACACACAGTCCTTTACCCGTTCCCGCAGGTGACAGATTGCCGCTTTGACATCGGGATTGATGACCGAGATTTCCACAAGAAAGCTCTGAAACAGTCCCTTGACAGGCGGCTTGAGGTTGTCGATGTTCTCCTCCACCGCGCTTTTGAGGTTCATAGTGCGCTCATAGGAAGAAGTGATTGCGGAAAGCCCGGTTTCCAGCTCTAACTTCACCTGCTCCTCGTACTGCTCCACGGTGCGAAGCAGATAGAGAAACGGGATCATGGCAAGTGCGATTGCCAGAACGGGAGCCAGAAACGGATTCCCGATAACGATGGCACCGACGCAGCCGAGGATCATCAATAGCAATGCCACGGCACACGCCACACCGAAAGATTTTTCCTTTCCCGTATCGGAAAGTGCGCGGCGGATCTTATCCAGCCACAGCACCAGCTTGTTGGTTCTTTTCTTGCCTCTCGCGCGCATTGCATTGTCGCGGAGACTCTTTTTTCGGTCCAGGATAGCGGAAACATCTGCGCCGATGCTCTCCGGCGTCAGTCCGAGGATGCGGACAATACCAAAGGCAATCAGCAGAAAACTGATTATATAGACAACTGTCATTCTGTTTGCTCCTTTCCGGTGTACTGTCCCAGCAGTTCCTGCGGTACACCGCCGCGCAGGAGCTTTAAGCGGAGAGAGTCGGAGATCGGGTTGACACGCTCAAATTTTCCCTCCACGCGGAATCGCCCGTTCTCATACTCGTTGCAGAAGATTCTGTACTGCCACAGCTTGCGGTAGATGAGTTCCCCGTCGTCACCGACCACGCACTCGGTAATGTCCATCACCTTACGGGAGTTATCCTCCAACTTGTGCGCAAAGACAACGACCGGAAAAGCAAGCGCCGCCTGTTGCAGCGACTGCTTCTCAAAGTTCTGATAGGCAAGCGAAGCGATTCGGCGATGCGCAAAACGCCCGCCCCCGCCGTGCACGGTAGATACCACCGTATGGTCGGTAGAGCTGGCTTCGATGGCACTGTATGCTTCCCGGTCGCGCATCTCTCCGACACAGATAATATCCGGGTCGAAACGGAGTGCCGCCATAAGCAGTTGTGCCTGCGTAATGTTATATGCCTCGTTATCCGACGGGCGGGAGATGGTATGCACCACATTGTTGATAACCTCCCCTGCTCCGTTCCGCTTGACAAGCGACAGTTCCCTTGCTCCCGATTCGATGGTATAGATACGCTTATTGTCCGGAATCCCGGCAAGCAAAGCATTGAGCAGTGTGGTTTTACCGGAGGAGGTTCTACCCGCAACGACAAAGGACACGCCGTATCGGATGCAGGTTTCAAGGAAACCGAGCATTTCCTCCGTCAGTGTGTTTGTGCGGATGAGGTTGTCCCTGTCCACTCTCTGCGGGTACAGTTTACGGATGCTGACGGCAATCGCGCGTTCTTCATCGACCACGGGCTTTTTCACCGCCGTGATACGGGTATTGTTCGGCAGATGTCCCTGTGCTAAGGGTGAGGCGTTGTCGATAATCATACCCGAATGCTGAAGCAGCTTTTTGACCACATCCTCCGCGTGCTGCGGGGAAAAGAAATGCTCTTTGGTCTTTTCAATCCGACCGTCGAGGTGTGTAATGGCGATGTCGTCCCAGCCGTTGATGTTGATCTCCTCCACATCAGGATCGTCGAGATAGCGCGTCAATACCGAATACTCCGCCATTTCCGAATACAGTCTTTCGGCAAGCGTCTTTTCGGTATAGCCGTCCACCGTAAATCCGGTGTCATAGAGGTACTGCGCGATATACGCTTTGAGTTCCGCCACCTTGGTGCGGTCAATGAGTGCCGCCGCATACTTTCTTGAAATATACTGCTGCACCATGCCTGCAAGGGAGGCTAAATCGATTTTCGGCATACGCTCACCTCAATTTCTCGGCAATCATCCCGACCGCCTGCATAAAATGCCGATCCTTCAACACCTCGCTCATACTGCCCTCCAGACTCTGTTCGGCAAGCGCCGCAGAAAACGGGAGCGTGACCGCAATCTTTCCGAGGTGGCTCCTTGCGTCCGCAACCGGCATGGCAAAGGTCTGATTCGGGGTGTTCATGACGGTGATCTGTGTGGGCGGCATATATCCGCGTGTCATGAAATGTCCCGACTGCGACAGCACATAGGAAAGGCATTTGAGGTCGGGCGTTACCAATCTGACGCTGCTGTCGGCGGTTGCAAGTGCGGTCTGCGTCAGAATACTGTCCTCCGGCTCACTCATGCAATCGACCAACACATAATCCGTATTGGCGGCAAGGATATTGAGAAAGGACAGCGCCTTTTCCCCGGTATATGCCGGGTGGCTGTGGGCATTCTCTTTGTCACGATAACCGAGAACACCGAAGTTTTCCCTGCCGCGCAGAAGCGTGGTATAGGAAAAAATATCGTCCGCCGTGATCGTGGTCTTGGCAAGCAGTTCACCGAGCGAGTAAATGTCCTCACTGCGGTATAAGGGAAAGACAACAGGCATGGAGGGGGCAATGACATCGGTGAGGACGGCAACGACCTTGGTCTGTCTCCGTCTCCCCGTCTCATACAAATGCCCGGCGAGCTTCATGGTGAAAGCCGTCTTTCCGCTATTCGGTGTCCCCCATACTGCGATAATCTTACCCATTGGTGTCCTCCTGCGAAGTGGTTTCCGACGAGTGGGACGCAAGATAATCTTCCTGCACCTTCAGGTACTGCTCCGCGACTGTCTTATCCCCTCGGCATACAAGAGAGAAATGCAAGGTCGTTGTGGTATTCAGGTAGGCAAGCAGCTTTGCCTGATCGGGAGAGGCAAGCAGTGTGACCGTGATCGCCTGTGTTGCGTCGGTTTTCCGGTCGCTGTCCACCGAATCGCCGGTCGTGGTCGTAATGACCTTTACATACCGGAGTTCGGGCGGCACATGGGACTGATTCGTCTCCTTGTCATAGACAATGACGCTGACAATATCTCCGTTCTGGAGCTTATTGGACAGCCCCTGCGCAAAGGACGCGATATTGACCGAGATGGCGACCTTGGTTCCGTCGAGAGCGGACAGCACATCATCCGCGCTGTTGCTTTTCTCCGCAACAAGGTCGGCAATCATAATCTGCCCGGCGTAAAGGTTGGTCGCGGCGTACTTGCCGACAACATATTTTTTGTTTTTCACCGTTCTGTCCGACAGGTTCAAGGCTCCCACCTTGACAAGCTCCACATCGTCCTCGGTAATCAGGTGTCCTCGCTCCACATTCTGTTTTACCTGTACCACTTCCACTTTTCGGTCGGTGAAGCGGTTGACAAGAGGCGCAATCCCAAATGTGATACCGAGAGCGAGGACAATACAGATAATTCCTATCACCGTTCGGTTGCCGGTGATTCTCATTTTACTTTTCATGAGTACCTCCAATTTTCGTTCAAATCAGATAGCCGATCCAAAGACCGACCGACAAATACGGAAGGAGTGCAAAGGGCTGTGTTCTCTGCTCTTTCTTCCTGTGGGTAATGATAAGTTGTGCAACCACGGCAATCAGGAGTCCGAGCATAAAGCCGATCACGCCCTTGTAGAATCCGAGCAGTAGCGCGGCAGCCGTGGACAGCTTGATGTCCGCACCGCCGATTCCCATGCGTTTCTTTCCGCACAGGGCGATGAGCATCTGCACACCGCCTACAATGGCGGCACCGAGAAGTTGTGAAAGAACAGTCGCCTCGGAGATGTTTGTCACCGCCATCATCAGCATCATAACGGACAGAATATCGTCCGCTTCGTGAGTTGAGTGGTCCTGCACGGACGCATACAGAAGCACAAACAGAAATGCGATCCCGCAGAAAGTCCACGGGGACAGTCCGCCAAGCAGGAACAGCATCGCTGAGCCGCACCCGGTCAGCACATACGGAAGCCACGGGACAAAGCGAAAGTCCCGTTTCTTCATGTTTTTGCAGAGAAAGCGCGTACAGATGAGTGTGAACAGGACGGTTGCAAGCCCCTCGCACAGTATCCGAATCATTTCCGGCATCATATCCTCCTTCCGTTAAGCGGGGAGAGTGAAACAATCACTCTCCCTCAGCCATTTTTTACTTATGCGGTGTAATCCCAGAGATTGCCGATCTCGGTGTCGAGACGGGTCTGAATGTTGCCCTTGATGAACGCATACACGATACCCATGAGCAGAACGCCGACCACAACGGCAATGATGATCCCGACGGTCTTGTCGATATAGAACTCGGCTTTGGCATTGGCAACGGCAGTCTGCGCCTTGCAGTAGATTTCGTTGCACTTGTTGTCGATGGCTTTCTTAGAACGGTTGAAGAAATTCTTGATTTTGTTGAACATGGTTTTTTACCCTTTCGTTTTTGAAATTTGATTTTGTTTTTTGTTGTGCGGAAAAAGAAAAACGGATTCGCCTCCGCTGATCGAATCCGTCTTAGCTGAACATGGACTGAATCTTATCCGTCAGTCCCGGCAGAACCGTATTGTTGAACAAGGCGTACAGTCCGGCAAGCAGCAAGCCGCCGAGAACTACGGCAATAATCATGCCGATCACCTTGTCCACATAGAATTCGCCGCGTTGGTTTTCTGTGACCGCCTTTATCCCGGTCTGTTTTCGGCGTATCCACGCCTTGATTTTTCTGAACATGGTTCCTCCCTTGAAGTGAATTTTGAGCGTCCTTTACACAGTCATATCTGTCACCAACTCCTTTTTGGAATATATATAACTTAATCTCTTATACTCTCTCCTGTCAGTAAACTGATCGTATAAGGGGTTAGAGTGTGAGGAAGGGGAAAAGAAAAAGACCTTACCGTTTGCTTTCGGGTAAGGTCTTAACGGGCATCGTCACGGCTTCGGCGTATGATCGTTCTTTCCGTCGCTTTTGACTTCTGCCATGCGTCGAGCAGCTTGAGGATGGTCTGCCGGATCAGTTCGGGCGGGGTGCGCTCCGGGAAGAAACGCGAGAGTTCGTCCGACTTGAATTTCACTGTCTCTGCCTGGTTGGGCTTTTCTTCGGTCATGATGGAGAATATCTTGTCCATATCCAGCTTCCCCTCCTGACTGAGCTTTTTCATGCGGATCGCCTGCGATAGTGACGGCGTTGCTTCTTCGCTGTCGATGGTTTCAACGAGGTTGCGCTGTTCGTCCTCCGAAAGATACGAAAGTTCCACGGCAGGACGGAAAGCGATGCTCTCCCGGTCAACCATTTCAAGCAGTTCGGGTACAAGCTCGTTGAGACGGATATATCTGCGGACTTGATCGGGACTCTCCCCTGCTTCTTCTCCGACAATTTCTCTTGTTTTCTTCCCATCAGACTTGTGTGCCAATGGCACACAAGTTAAATCGGTTCGCTTTCCTTGCCTTTTCATCGCATCCATCTTCATTTTATAAGCTGCCGCTTTCTCGCTCGGCAGGATATGCTCCCTTTGCAGATTGGCATCCACCATAGCAATGATGGCTTCATCACGGGAAAGGTCACGCACAATCGCCGGAATGAGTTTCAGCCCCAGCCTGCGGCAGGCATGAACACGCCTGTGACCCGAAATAATCTCGTATCTCTGATCTTCCTTGATTCGTGCGACAATGGGCGACTGCACCCCAATCTCCTCGATGCTGTTCATCAGCTTCTGCATACTCTCATCATCCAACACCTTGAACGGATGCCCAGGAAACTCGTCAATGTATTCCAGAGGAATCACACGGACTTTTTCTTTCTTCGGCTCGTCCTTTGAGGGATTGGAAGAATAATTCGGTTCATTCGCCATGCTTCCACCCGCCCTTTCTGCTCTTTCTGCGCTTGTGTTTTCTGAATCGCTCAGACACACGGATGGCATCATAGCCATAAACAGAGATGGCAATCGCGGAACACACCACGCGGAATAGGTCGAAATCCACGACTTCATCGTTAGACAAATCCTCTATGTCCGTATGCGATGTTCCGTTTCCGATGTCGTAGGCAATGCAGTAGAAAAGATAGTCGTTCTCCGAAAAAGCGCGGAAGTCAATGTCAAGATAGGAGACACTACTTCTTGCGACTGCCGCTTCCGATGCACTCCACAGGCTTTCGGTTGCGGTAAGGACAAAAAGCTGCGCGATGAGCGATTTATCGTTTCCACGCACTCGGTGAAGTGCTTTCTGAAATCT
>OQVL01003094.1_pt1 | contig 10206 bp, 6 predicted proteins | sample 1691501 | NCBI WGS metagenome assembly OQVL01 (sample SAMN03418253, study PRJEB22391) | human gut metagenome | biome: human-gut; feature: organic feature; material: feces | host: Homo sapiens | place: Tanzania | collected 2013-01
TACTTTATAGAGAGGACACAAAAATGTACCAAGTTATTTTTTAATCATTACTAAAACAGAAAAAATATGCAAAAGTTGATAATGACAGCAATTGTTTTAATGTGTACTTTAGTTATAAGCGCACAGAATATTTTTACAAACGTTGCAAAATTTGATAAGTTTGATGATGTCGTGTGGTATAAAGACAAAAAGACACTTATAACAATGGCAGATTCAGCTATTATTATTGAAACTAAGGGGCAAAAACCTGTAGAGTATTATATAATGGGCGGTCAGCCATTGTTGGTTGTTGGCAGTAAGGATAGTATAGTTAATCTTGCTGATAATTTATATGGCTACGAGGAACAATATGTTACATATACCAAGAAGGATTTTGAGGATAAGAAAAAACAAATAGTTAGTAATAACCCTGAATATATAGAAAAGGGTGAAAATTATATTGATTTTTTGACAGGACTTGGATTGCTTGATGACTTCAAAAACGAAAAGTTACCAGTAATTACAATCAGAACTCTGTCAGAATCAAGATTCTCTTTTATATATAGAACAGAATTGGTTTGGATTAGATTTAATGATGGCTCAAGATTGGTATATTCAAAACATTAACCCAAATAACTATGGATACATCAGAAACCGGACTCGAAAAGCTTATAGTGGACTGGCTGCGCGACAAGAATGGTTACGAGCAAGCCTGTCCACACGATTACAACAAAGACTTCGCCTTGGTGGATGCATGGGTGGAGCGTTTCATTGTGGCTACTCAACCCGACAAGGTTGAGCAGAGCATGTGCTTTGCCTCACCGTCTGAGCGACTGAAATTCTTTACTCGCCTGGCTAACGAGATAACCAAGCGTGGCGTGGTTGACGTGTTGCGCAAAGGATATAAGTTTAATGGCTCTACGTTAGACCTCTATTATCCGCTTCCCGCCGACCTCAATCCGAGTGCCAAGAAAGCCTACGGGCAGAATATCTTTGGCGTGATAAGACAGGTGATGTATTCGAAGGCTAACACCAACGAGATTGACTTTGTAGTGTTTGTAAACGGATTGCCGCTTGCCACATTCGAGTTGAAGAACAATTTCACGGGACAAACCTATGAGAACGCCATAAAGCAATATCAAACCGACCGCGACCCTAAGGAGCTGCTCTTGCTGAAGAAACGTTGTGCCGTACATTTCGCCTTAGACGACCAACAGGTGTGGATGTGTACTGCCTTGGCTGGAAAGGATTCGTGGTTCTTGCCATTCAACCGTGGCGTGAACGGAGGAGCTGGCAACCCCGTCGTTGAGAACGACACAATGACATCTTATCTTTGGAAAGACATCCTTACAAAACCAACCTTAAGCAACATCATCGAAAACTTTGCACAGGTGGTTGTAAACGAGGTGAAAGACAAAAAAACTGGGAAGGCAAGAACAATAGAAAAGGTGATATGGCCACGCTATCATCAGTTGGACGCTGTGCGTATGCTGGTAAAGAGGACACAGAGGTGTGGCATAGGCAAAAGGTTTCTGATACAGCATAGTGCAGGTAGCGGCAAGTCGAACACTATAACTTGGCTTGCCTATCAGCTTGTTATGCTCTTGAAGAATCAAGAGCCATTGTTCGATTCGGTTATTGTTGTTACCGACCGTGTGAATCTCGACCGTCAGATACGCGACAATATTAATGCCTTTAGGCGATTGAGCAATATTGTGGGGTGGGCAGACAAGTCGGAAACCCTAAGGTTGATGCTGCAAGGAGGCAAGAAGATAATTGTTTCCACTATCAACAAGTTTAGCTTTATTCTCGACGAGATAGGCAGCACATTGAAAGACCACCGTTTTGCCATCATCATCGACGAGGCTCACAGCAGCCAGAACGGAGCAATGTCTGCTAATCTTGCCACAGGTTTGTCGGGCTATGCTACGCCCAAGCCGTATGTCTTGCCCGAAAATAGCGATTGCGCAATGGCTGCGTCGAGCGGACCTGACGTTGACTGCGACCTCGAAGAAGAGGATGTGGACGATAAGATAAATCGTATACTTAAAGGAAGAAAGTTGGCTAAAAATGCCAACTATTATGCCTTCACAGCCACACCCAAGAACAAAACTTTGGAGATGTTCGGCGAGAAGACAACTAATTCCGAAAGCAAGGTGAGCTTTGTGCCATTCCATGAATATACGATGAAGCAGGCCATAGAGGAAGGCTTTATTCTTGACGTTCTGAGGTATTATACACCGTACAGTTCCTACTATCGCATATTGAAAACATCTGCCGACGACCCAGAGTACGACAAGAAGAAGGCTCAAGGCAAGCTGCGTGCATACGTGGAGGCCCAGCCTGAGACTATAGAAAAGAAGGCTGAGATTATTGTGGAGCACTTCTGCAGCAAGGTTTATATGAAAATAGGAGGCAAGGCACGTGCCATGCTCATTACGTCGTCGATAGAGAGAGCCATTGAGTTCTACAAGGTTATAACACGTATGTTGGAGGAACGCAACAGCCCTTATCGTGCTATAGTGGCTTTTACGGACAAGATGATTGACGGAAAACTGGTTACGGAGTCGAGCCTTAACGGTTTCCCGTCTGCAGAGATAGAGAAGAGAATGGAGGATGAGCCTTATCGTATCTTGATTGTGGCAAACAAGTTTCAGACTGGCTACGACCAACCGTTGCTCCACACAATGTATGTGGACAAGCAGTTGTCGGGAGTGAAAGCTGTGCAAACATTATCACGCTTAAACCGCTGCCATCCTAAGAAACAAGATACCTTTGTACTCGACTTTGCTAATGATCCGGAGATAATACAAAAGGCTTTTCAGGATTATTACAAGATGACGGTGTTGGTGGGTGAATCGGATGTGAACAAGTTGAGCGACTTGTCCGGGACTATTGAAGGTTTCAACTTCTATACCCAGACTGACATAGACAGGTTGGTGGAGCTGAAACTCACAGGCGGTGACGACGACCGTCCTGTCATGGATGCTGTTTTGGATGCTGTTGCGGAGAGATTCAAGGATGAACTGAATGAGGATGAACAGATTGCTTGCAAGAGTGCGATAAAGAATTTCAACATGATCGTTCTTGGAGGTCTCCTTAAAGTTCGTCCGATCGTCCAGATCGACAGCGTCCTTGCAGCTCTCCGCAAGACTCTCCCTGCACGTCACCACAACCTCATTCCACAGAATGAGGAGGCTATCCGCAAGGGTATGGAAATCATCCAGGAAGTCAAGTAATTTACTGGTAATATATTAAGGGCCCGTTTCCAGAACATTGTTCAGGAGACGGGCCTTGTTTTGCATAAGCGGCATCAAGAATGAATAAAGTTCCTAATATCCGCAGACTCGATGGCAAAAATCGTCACAACACGACTGTTACCGGCAAGACCTTCATGGCCACACTCTTGCTCCCTCTGCCAAAGGGGTTTTCAACGCTTCAAGATATAGATTCGTTAAGATGATACGTTGCGGAAATTTCGGACAACCTGGCAGATAACAAAAGATGGATAGTGCTGATTATCAGCACGTTGCAGTAAATAATAGCCGCCAGGTCCTATGAAAAAACATACAACCTGGCAGGTCTATTAATAAGATAAATACTCGTTATCGAATTGTTACCCAGTAGGTTACAGTGTTTATGCTATACTTATTCTTCTGCCAGGTTGTCTGGCATATAATTGTAACGTCGCATGGCCGGTCGGCGGCGGAAGCTTTTCATAAACAAGTACTTGTCCGCGGCCACTTTAGGATGAACTTGAGAAGAAAGTGGTTATTTCCAAAATGGAAACAACTGCCACTGACGACAAGACATACGAGACATCGTACTATTCTCTATATGCCATCATTTCTGTGGGATAGCGCGAGTTGCCCTGCGACGCCAAATTGTTGCATACTATCCCTCTTCATGCAGACGCCAGGCTCGTGGGGTCTTACCGGTGTGGTGACGGAAATAACGGGTGAAGAAGGAGGCGTCACAGAAGTTGTAGTCCCAGGCAAGCTGCTTCAGAGACTTGCCGGTACCGGATAATTCTTGCTTGAGTTTAAGAATAACATAATGATCTACAAGAGTCTTGGCACTGTTTCCTGATATACCTTTCGTGATGATATTCAGATACTTGGACGTAATATTCAACTGACTTGCATACCATTTCACATCACGGAACTGCTTGTAATTCATCTCTATCAGCTTCATGAACGAATTGAAAATATCACGTTTCCGTTTGGAAGATGAAGCAGGCTGTACCATATCGGGGAATCTCGAGATATAATCATGAAAACCTATGAAAAACGCTTTCAGCTGACAAAGTACAAGTTTGTCAAGACAACGGCATGTACTCTGGCGGAAATACAATCCAAGCAACATAAACATGGACTTGACAATATCGGAAACCACCTGGGAATCACTGCGGCAGCGGTCCTCCCGTAACTTCTCATAGATACTGTGCTCGATGTCCAGACTCGCCTCCCTCAGAATATTCGGACTGTACACCAGCATATCCACGGAAAAATCAGATGACTTATTGCCGACCGAGACCACATCCCCAGGAAAAATCGTAATCACACCGCCATACGGCAGAGCCCAAGCATGATAATTCACATGGACAATCGCATTACCGCAACGGCATAAAATAATCATACCGTTTTCTGACAACATATCTGCACCATCTTGCTTGGAATACTCACGACGCTGCTCCTCGCCATGCCGTATTCCTATTCTTATATCTGAAACGCCTTCAATCAGCGCCGCGGTCATATCCCCGCTGATAACATTATCCATATCATTCCCTTTTATACCGCAAATATCGGTAAAAATGTTTCAAATAACCACATCATTTCCAATTTATCCCATTTTTGTATCTATTTGTCCAACGTCTTTCTGCCTAGACAGCGATACCTTTGCAGTCGAAAAATCTAATAGAAATGACAACAAAAATCAGAACACGGGCAACAGAGTCAGCTGCCGCAGTTTTTTTGTCAATGCTGCTGTGCGCAAACCAGCAGGCAAGAGCAAATGGCATAGACCAGACACTCCAGCGACAAGAAACCACCACGACAGACACTCTGCGACTGACATTGACAGACGTATTTACAAGAATTGAAAACGAAAACCAGACCATGACCATGCTTCGTACCGCTCAGCAAGCAGCAGAAGAAGGAATCAAGTCTGCAAAGAATGCAAAATATCCCGAAATCAATGCAGAACTGAATGTCAGCTATATCGGCGACTGCTTCCTGACCGACAGGGACTTCTCGAACTACACAAAAGCCCCGTCACCCCATTTCGGAAACGGATTCACGCTGGAGGCCCAGCAAGTAGTCTACGCCGGGGGCGCTGTCAATGCTGCCGTAAAAATGGCCGAACACGAGGGACGCATGTCAGAAGCCGTGATAAACAAAAGTCGTCAGGGCCTTCGCCTCATGGCCGCCGGAGAATATTTGGACCTCTTCAAGACAGACAACAGCATAAAAGTATATAAAGAAAATATAGCATTGACCACCAAACTGATAGAAGAGATTAACGCCAGACGGGAACATGGACTCGCACTCGCAGCAGATGAGACCAGATATGAACTCAGACTGGAAACCCTGAAACTTGAATTGGTCAGACTTCAGAACACGAGAGAAATCATGAACTACCGGCTGGTCAACTCTTTAGGACTGCCAGAAGGAACCGTAATTTCATCTGAGTTGGGAGCTGAAGAAGACCTTCGCGACAAGAGCCGCGAGAGCTGGCAAGAAATCGCAGCGGACGCTTCGCCGGAAATGAAAATGTCTGGGATCAATGCCGATATGGCATTGACAAAACAAAAACTTGTGCGAAGCGAAAGACTCCCGCAGATAGCGGTCGTGGCATACGAAAATTTCAACGGCCCGATAACTTTCGAGATTCCGCCCATCGACAAGAACCTGAATATCTGGTATATAGGTCTGGGAATCCGATATAATTTAAGCTCGCTGTACAAATCCGGTCATAAAGTCAAACAGGCGTCGATTCAGGTCAGACAGGCGGAACAAGCCAGGAATGTCGCAGAAGAAAACATAAGAAACGACGTCCAGAAGGCTTACGCCGACTACATGCAGTCATACGTCGAACTGGAAACAAGCGAAAAAAGTCTGCAACTGGCGAACGAGAATTACGAGAGGGTTCACGACAGATATATGGAGCAACTCGTCCTCGTGACAGATATGCTGGACGCGTTCAACATGAAACTAGACGCCGAGCTCGGAGTCTCCGCCGCAAATGCCGGAATCCAGTACCGCCTCTGCTGCCTGAAGTACGCTGCCGGAATATTGTAGGTCAATGACAAACAACATGTCACTCAAATCAGGCAAGTCAGACAATTAGCAGAACCTGAACATATATCCATAAAAACATACAATCATGATCAGCAAGAAAACAATCAAAAGAATATACAACGTAATTATCATCCTTCTGCTCATCTGCGGAATCGGATACGTTTGCTCACGATTCATACACCTCGGAAAGGTGGAATACACAGATGACGCGAGAGTCGAGCGCCACATCACCCCTGTCAACACCAGGATTCAGGGTTTCATAAGCGAAATAAGGTTCGAGGAGTATCAGCATGTCGAAAAAGGCGACACCCTCGTCGTCATTGACAATACCGAATATCTTTATATGCTGGCGCAGGCGCAGGCAGATTTGGCGCGCGCGACTTCGGGGAAATCGGCGGATGCGGCGAGTCTCAGGACGACCGCGAGCAATGTGACCGTCGCGGAAGCCGGTATGGAGGAGGCCAATGCCAATCTCAAGAATGCCAAAGACGATTATGAAAGATACAAGGCTCTGCTTGCCAAGGATGCTGTAACAAAACAGCAGTTCGACGCAGTGGAGACGCGATACAAAGCAGCTCAGGCCAGATATGACCAGGTCAGCCGCCAGCGCAAATCCACCGAGCTTGTCGGACACGAACTGACAGGACGACTCGGACAGAGCGAGGCCAATGTAAACCTTGCGGAGGCTGCCCTCGAGCTTGCCAAACTCCGCCTTTCATATACGATTATCACTGCGCCATGCGACGGATATGTGGGACGTAAAGACATCCACGTGGGACAGTTGGTTCAGCCGGGGCAGCTGATGGTAAAGGTAGTGGAGGACGCAAATGTCTGGATCATGGCAGATTACAGAGAGACTCAGCTTAAGCATATTGCTGTCGGTTCAGAGGTCAAGATTTCAGCGGATGCCCTACCGGATGCTGAATTTACCGGACACGTGGAGTCTATCGCATCGGCTACAGGAACCGCATGGATGGGAACTCCGGTCAACAACGCTACCGGAAATTTCGTAAAGGTAGAGCAGAGAGTTCCAGTGCGCATAAAGATTGACGGCAAACCAGAAGAACTTACTGCGCTCAAGGCCGGTCTCAATGTAGAAACTGAAGTGAAGTATTGATATGCCAATGCCTCCTATGGTATTCTCGATGCCGATGTATCGGGAATTTGTTCCAAAAAGTATCCGTCCATGGATATATGTGTTCTTCGCGATAGTATTCCAGCTCAGCGGCGGAATCTATCTGGGGACAATGTCCAATTTCATGGGTACTACCTCTTTCATGAGAGAGGATGTACTTATGATCGGTCTGTGCGGAGTCGTAGGCGTCTGTATGCCGTTCCCGCTTCTGTTCAGATTCAAGTTCCGTTTCAGCAACCGCCAGTTGCTACTCAATGCTGCCCTGGGAATAGCCCTGTGCAATCTGTTGTGCATGCACGTCCAAAGTATTCCCGTACTTTGCGTAATCTCGTTTGTGGCCGGATTCCTGAAGCTTTGCGGCACATTCGAGTGCATGTCCAATATCCAGCTCTGGATGGCTCCTGGGCGCGATTTCTCCATATTCTTCCCGCTCCTGTATATGATAGTCGTCGGATGCATGAACATGTCATCATGGATTGCAAACCAACTGACCTATCATCTCGGAAGTTGGATGATGATGCACTGGTTCATGATTGGGCTGCTGCTCATCGTAGCACTTACAGTGTTCGTTCTTACAAGAAATGTCCGTCTGATGCCTAAGGTGCCGATGATCAGCGTGGACTGGCTGGGATGCGTGCTCTGGTCACTCGTACTGCTCGAAGGTATCTGGATCTTTACTTACGGTGAATACTATAACTGGTTCGACAGCAATATCTTCCGTACCGTTTGCGTAGCCTGGCCGATAACATTGGTAATCTGCATCGAACGAATGCGGCACATACGTCACCCCTTCATCGACCACGCAGCATTCAAGTACAAGAACCTTTATCCTGTGCTCGGGCTATTTCTCGTACTGGAGGTCATGTGCGCGACTCCGAAATCACTCCAGAACGTGTTTACCTCGGCCGTATTGGGCTATGGTGCCATGACAACCGCCCGCTTCTCGCTCTGCGAACTGTTCGGCACCCTGTTCGGATGTTCGTTCGTCCTCTGGTGGGTGAAGGTCGTGCGCCTGAAATACACCAGCCTGCTCTCTGTCGGCTTCGCCGCCATCCTCGTTTATCAGCTGATAATGTACTTCGGACTTTCGGCTTATGTCAATGTCGAAGTGTTTTATCTGCCTACGGCCCTCCGCGCATTCGGCTATGCGATTTTCTTCGCAGCGCTGACTATCTATCTGGAAGAAATAATGCCGTTCCAGCATTTCTTCATGGGGCTTACAATCTGTGGATTTATCCGCAATGGTCTTGTGGAAACGATCGCTTCCGCCGGATATTCACACGCTGTAAGGTATTATACAGCAGAGTATTCCACTCATTATTTCTCATCGCCAGTCCATGCGGGCCTGGATCCTTCCGTAACCGGTTACGTGGCCAAGATGGATGCGCTTGCACCGCTGATGTCCAGTATAAAAACAGTCTTCGGCTGGTCTTGTTTCATCGGAACTGCAGTGCTTCTGGTTTTCCTGCTCTATGATGTGGAGCCTGTCCGCAGAACGCTGAAGAAAATGCCGTCCTGGAAGTCAGTGGGAATGACACTCAAGCGGTCACTCGGCATCGCATAAGATTGGACATAAAGTCAGTTTTGTAGCATAATCTGAAAATGAGACAGGGCCGCGCAAAGGGTAATTATCCTTTACGCGGCCCTGTTTCACTTATATACTGCTACCTGAATCAGGCAAACTATTTCAGATAAGCATCGCTTACGACCTTCTGGCTACGTGCGATAAAGTCGCTTAGTGCCTTACCCTTAAGAAGTCCATTTGCAAGAAGGGCAAGATCAGTAACCTGCTGGAGAATCTCGTTCTTGGAAGCAAACTCCTCTATGTCAGCTTTATGCGCTGTATGGGCAGCCTCTTTAGCCTCACGTACGGCAGTCTTCGCATCCTCGGCAGCTTTCTTCTGCTCGTCAGTTGCGTTCTTGTCCTCGCCTGCCTTTATTATCTCAAGATCTGCTTCAGCAACTTTCTCCTGAGGTTTGACCTCTGCCTTCTCGGCTTCGAGAATCTTGGCAATCACAGGATTCTGGACATTGACCGTAATATTGTAAGACTCAGGCATCTGGCCGTAGAAATTCATACCACCGCCCATGGCGCTCATCTCTCTGTAACGGCGCATGAACTCATTCTGGGTAATCAGAATAGGTGCACCGTTCTCACCGAGGTTGTCACCTTCTACGTAGTATTCATATTCCTTAGGAAGAACAGACTTGAACAAATCGCTCATGTCGCTCTTTTCCTCCTCGGTAAATGTCGGCTTCGTCCTGTCCTCTTTAGGGATAAGGTTATCGATAGCGTCAGAGTCCACACGGCTGAAACGACAGTCTTTCAACTTCTGCTCCAGCAAGTTGACGAAGTGAGAATCGAGTTCGCAGTCCATAAGCAGGACATCATAACCCTTATTCTTGGCACCCTCAATAAACTGATACTGAGACTCCAGATTAGTGGCGTACAAATAAACGACCTTCTTATCCTTGTCAGTCTGAGTTCCTTCGATAGCTTTTCTATACTCATCGAAACTGAAGTATTTGCCGTCAGTATTCTTCAGAAGAGCGAAATTCATAGCCCTCTCACAGAACTTCTCGTCTGACAACATGCCATACTCGATAAAGAGTTTAAGGTTATCCCATTTCTCTTCAAGAGACTTTCTCTCAGTGTTGAAGATTTCTTCCAGTCTGTCAGCCACCTTCTTGGTGATGTAGCCTGAAATCTTCTTCACATTGGAGTCACTCTGGAGGTAACTTCTGGAAACGTTCAGCGGAATATCCGGAGAATCGATCACACCATGAAGCAGC
>OQVL01003095.1_pt1 | contig 10205 bp, 15 predicted proteins | sample 1691501 | NCBI WGS metagenome assembly OQVL01 (sample SAMN03418253, study PRJEB22391) | human gut metagenome | biome: human-gut; feature: organic feature; material: feces | host: Homo sapiens | place: Tanzania | collected 2013-01
AACATTAAAAGAAGTATTAGAGAACAACGAAAGAAATATAGAAGAAGAGGTAGATACTCATATACGCCAAAGGGCGTTTGTTCAAGAGCAATCGAATTTGAACTGGATAACGGAATTGTTAAAAATATTCATTTTACAGGCGGCTGTAACGGCAATACACAGGGTATTTGCAGACTTGCCGACGGAATGAAAGCTGATGATCTTATCGCAAGGCTCAGAGGTGTGGACTGTAACGGCAGAGGTACGTCATGTCCCGATCAGCTTGCAAATGCAATAGAGCTTGCCGTTGAAGAAGAAAGCAAATAAGATGTGCAAAATCAACAAGCAAAAAGCTGTGCAAATTATTCTGCACAGCTTTTTTCGTTTTATTGCTCTTTGGGAATTATCGGGTACAGCTGTATTGTGTTTCCACCGTCAACAACGAGCTCCGCACCTGTAGTATTTCTTGCGTGTGCCGCAAAATACCACACTGCGTCCGCAACGTCAGATCCGACGGCTACATCTCCGAGAGGAGTATATCTTGACGGAACATTCGCATAAAATTCAGGGTTTTTATCCCAACGGTCTGTTTTTATCATTCCCGGCAAAACTGCGTTTACTCTGATATTGTATTTTCCGAGATCCAGCGCCATAGCACGCATCATTCCGAGCTGACCGCTTTTTGACGCCGAATACGCAATCCTGTTCGGAATTGCTCTGTAGGCAGTGTTGGAATTGACAAAAACAATGCTTCCTCTGCCGTTTTCTTTCATTCTTCTTGCGGCATGCTCGCAAATGCAGTAGTTCCATGTCATATTTGTGTTTATCACACGCATAAAATCCGTTAAAGGGTTTTTGAATATTTCCATTCCGAGTCCCTGATCTGCAGCGTTTAAAACAACCGTTTCCGCAAGCATTTTTTTGCCGTCCATAAAGGCAAAGAGCTTTTCGACAGCTTCTTCGTCTACACTTCTCTCGTCCTTAAGACTGTTGATACAATAACCGATAACGGCTGATTCGGGAAATTTTTTCTTATACTCCGTTTCTGCCGATTTTACCTTTTCGGGGCTTCTTCCCGTCAAGTTCTTTGATTTTTCCATCAGTATCAAGAATAAATGCCCTTCTACAGTCAAGGCAAGCGAAATTATCTGTCAGTATTGGGTTTTTCTCCAACTGCGTATGCCCGAAAATCGGATAATCTCCGTTTGGTAATATCTTTTTGCCCATGACCGTCCTCACATCCGCCCACACAATGGAGCCTGCATCACCATATCCCCCGCGATAGCCATCAACACATGCTAATGCTGCAAAAAATTTGGCGTCTGTAGCATACAGTTGATTGTTAAGTGTATCCACAATGTTTCCCTTGTAGAGCCCAAAATCATCATACCATTTCTCAAGTATCGGAGCGTGCGAAAATACATATTTGCGTTTTCCAATTTCCAACTCTTCAGCAAGGGCAAACAATTTTAAATTTTCCTTGAATATATCATGAATTTTGCTCCAATTTTTAATGTCTGCACGGCAATTACAAATATCCTGCCCTCCGTTATAAACATACGTACAGTCATGGTTTCCTATCAGTAGCGTCACATTCTCAGGATGAGCCCTCTTGAAATCAAGAATATCCTTAAAATTATCCAATGCCATTTCGTAGTTAATGCCCTCGTAACAATACGGGTCAAGGTAATCCCCAAGAAATATGATTTTCCAATCCTCTCTACCCTTTATGGCATCCTTCCAAAAGGTTCTGCCATGAACATCGGGTATAATTAATACTTTTTCAATTTTTTCCATTATCATTTTTTTCATTATCATTTTTTTATTGCCAACACAAGGAGGTTCTTTCCTCTATGTGGAGTTAGTTTTGACCTTATTGCCAAACCATAGCATAGGCAGGAGTTGCCCCTTGGCATCAATGAGGCTCCATTTTCCCCTTAGGTTAACCTCAGCAAATCCATTGCTAAAGCCTCCTGCATCATCAAACCACTGCTGAGACAAGAATTGCCCATTGGTGTTGATAAAGTTCCACTTGTCGTTTAGTTTAACTGCTGCGAATCCATCCTTAAAATCATCCACCCAATCAAACTTCAATTTAAATTTAAACGTAGTGTCAATTTTGGTGTAGAAGTCAACAGCGCCCTTGGACAATCCAATTTTATTTAATTGTATATGTTCATCGTCAGAGTCCATGAACTGATCACTTTCAAAATGAAATTGAAATTTTGCACCGTCAGACTTGCGGATATTGATGTACAGTGGCCCATCCTTGCTGTAGTAGTTATAATAGTAGTCGTTTTCGGAAGCCGTACACCAGTGCGTACCCTCTCCGCCTCGTCTTGCAGCCGCATGGCTGTGCGGCACGTACACGACCCACTCATTGTCCTCATACACCTTTTCAAGGTTTTCCTTAGCATCGGACTGTTTCCGAACAGGCTTAAAATCATCAGAAAGATCCTTCACCCACTCAATCAGTTCAGATAACGACTTACAATCCTTAATGTTAGGCAGCTGTGACTTATTCTTATCATAGGTAACAAGTGCCGACTTTAACTCGGGGATGTCTCCCAATTTGATGTTCCCATTGGCACACATATTGCCAATCCATACGCCATATCTGCCAACAAATAAGCCACGACTATTTTGTACTACCGTAGGATCTATCCTGAGAAGAGTATCCAAAACAAAAATATCTATTGATGGATAATTCTTGAGAAAAGAATTTACTAAATTATGAATTTTCATTATTAATGCGAGGAACCCCCTCCTTTAGGTGGGGGTAATTGACATTATGCTTCTATATATTATCCCATCCACCTGAAGGTAGGGAACTTTCCCTAATCGTTAAAACTATTTATTATATCTTATCGACGTTATCCTTATCCATTCGGTATCCTTATATTCTTCAAGATTCCTTGAATTGGTATAACTCATTGCAGAGCGCAAATAATCAGTCTCATTCTCCGCCCATCCTTTTAGGTTATATTCAACCTTTTGGTACCTGATAAGCCCTTCGGATGTTTTGGACTTAACATTGTCCTCACCATTCGCCTTGGCAACAACCTTCTGCGCAAGTTTCGTGCTCTGCCCATAGAACTGTTTCCAAATTGAAAGCTTTCCTTCTTTGAAGAGTTTATATGCTTTGGCAAATTTCTCCCTTGGGATTTCTCTTCCATAATTAAATAGAGTTGAAATCGGTCTCACTATCTTTTTGCCTCGTATATTCCAATATTTAGTGCCATAAGTCGTTTTTCCCGCACTTTCTATAGCTTTATTGAATAATCCTCCAATCATGACAAAATTAGCAAAAATAAGGGCCTTTTGGATATCTCTATAGCCTTGGATATTCCCATCGGCGATAATCTTGCACCTTCCGTTAATTTCGGCCTTTATACATGCTATATCCCTGATTAAAGAAAAATACGGATAATGGAGTCCCAAATTAGATGATGTAAGACAACTGCCTCCTCCGCCTATACCAACCCTACAATAATCAACCCCAGCTTTCTCATATTCTCGATATGTTTCAGGATTTGCAATATTGCCTGTCATAATAATGATATGTCCTTTCCACTCCTGCTTAATAACTTTTACCGTATCAAGTAGTTTCGCCATATGTCCATTTGCCAAATCAATGCATATTCTATATTTAGTTGCTGACTTATTGATATTGTCTTTTAGGAGATTGTATGTCAATGACATTGAATTAAGAAAAACATCAATTACCTCTGACAAAGAAAATGCAACAAAATTAAATTTGTTCTCCTTAATCAAATAATTAATTCTTTCTTCAATGCTATAACTTCGTGGTATTACTGCATGAATTTTTGCCGCATTGAAATCGCTGACATTCTCCATTGATACAACCGAACTCATACATGATGCGAAAATTGGCAAAAAGCCGTCTTCATCATAAGGATTACACTCCTTTCTGCTACTGATTTGTGTGACTTTCTCGGGGATGATTGCTACATCGTCATAATTAAGCTTAATATTCTCCATTGTTTCTATTGATTTTGTTTTTTGATAATGCTTTCTATCTTTTCCATCTCTTCTATTGTCAAACATTCAATATTTTGATATGAAGAGAAGAAATTGCGTATCTTAATGAGCAAATTGTTGCGGTGCTTTTCCGCCTTGAAATCCGCAATATCCTTTTCGGTGGCAATCCTGCAATGCTTGAGATAATCACCAACCATTGTCCCGTCTTTTTTCCAAAAGCGGTATCCTTTAACCTCGAATTGTTTTGGTGTTACCTTTGTAACCTTATCAATGATTGTTTTTTGATTCCAGTCGCCTATTGTGAAAATAATAAGATCACCAACTTTGATATTTTCCATATTATGTTTCATGTTGTTTTCTATTTTTGATTTTTATGTAGCATTTTTAAAATTGTTTCTTTATGCGTCTGTCTAAACGACTGCATTAGTGGGAAGAACTCAAGAAAAAGGTCTTTAGTAACCTTGACATCATAGGCTGCATCGTGAAAGTTGGTATTTTCATCTTGCGGCAGAAACATTTCACTAATGGCTGCTAATTTGAAATTCGGCATAAACTGCCTATACGGACCTGCCAATGCACTATAGATATGGATAAGGTCAATAGATACTCCTTTATAAAAAAAGTTTCCTTTTCCAAATGTTCTGTAACCACCCAATCCGTCAGATACCTTATTCCGTTGAAAGAACCAATACATGAGTTTGTCATCAAAACTTCTGTTGTTGTAACCAACAGGAATAAATTTATCCCGTGTGTCAAAAGGATTAACATATTTTTTCAGCTTATCAATAAATTCCTGAAATACTTGTCCCTCAGGAGTGTATGCTTCTAAGTCCTCCTTTGTCACACCTGCGATTTCCAACGATTTGTCATTTATCAAAGCCCCTTCAAAAGGTTTGATATGATAGTCAAATCCTTCTTTAACAATAGGCACCTTGTCCTCTATAACAACAATATACCCACTGAGCTGATGGATGCCGACAAGATTGTCCAATACACCTGTATAGCCAATTTTTGGCGTTCTGTCTTCGTTCAGAAGTTTCTCTCCATTTTCGTCTCTTAAACAATCAACTCCCGTAGGAAGATTTGTTGTTTCAAAATCATAAATAAAATATTCTTCTACATTTCTCATAGTCCTTGCTCTAAAATATCCTTAAACCACTTGGTGTTATTGACGATGAAACGAATGTAGTAATTCTTGTCTTCGTCAATATATCCTTTTTTTGTTTTCTTGATTCCGCTGATATTGATATCAGACGGCAGCTTCTCTTTGAAATATACAAAACATTCTTCAAAAGTTTTGTCATCCATATCATTTCCCCAATGTAGGGCATATGCGGCTATACTTGAATGATCTTTCGATAGTTGCAGAATTGCGCCATCATCAAAGGCTAATGCTTCTTGTGATTTTTTCCTAAATGGATGTTCTGTTTTGTACCATTTATTATTAGTTGGGAAAATAAAAATACCAAACATAAGTGTTTTTTTGAAAGTACGGTTATATTTATATATGGATGCGAAAAGCACGGAAAAGTATTTGCGGGTCGGAAAAACAGGAATTTCGCTACCATTGCTTTTTTTAACGGGACCGTAAATAAAGAAAGGAGGACTGTCGAGCCCTCCTTTCGACTTTTCCCGTCTATCGGCTTACTGAAACAAGAATGTTTCTCTTAATTTTTGAAAGTATCTCCTTCTCATTCTTAAAAATATCTATTACGGTATCATATACCTTCATATAAGCATCAACCGAAACGTCCTCAATCTTGTTGCCGCAAATACCCGGTTTTCTCAAAGAATGACCAAAAAGATTCAGATAGCCATCCTGAATATCAATTTTCAAGGAATGCACAGGAGTTTCAATAGGTTCCTGATTGTTTGACTGCAGCCACTTATTGTAGTTGGCAATTGAAATTGATCTAAGTCCACGAACCTTCATGAACTGCTTAAGCGTACCACGATACTGCTCTTTCTGAAAATTAAGATTCCTCATTTTTATAAAATTTTTGATTTTGTTAAACATGTTCTTGTGCGTTTTTGTTTTACGTTGCAAAGATAATAAAATTAAATTGATTTCCAAAAAAAACTAATAGTTGCAGATCAAAGACTCTGTAATCTTTCTCCTATTCTCCGCTTTGGCCGCAACGTTATAAAAATGTTCAAGGTCAACTTTTTTGTAGTCACCCCAATATTTCCCTATAGCCTCGTTGTCCTTAACTCCATTATTGGACCATGTTGACAAGATAAATGTCTTGTTCTTCAAAAGAACAGATAAATCTTTTTCATTGTCTTCGTCCCATCCGCAGAAATAATCTGTATACAACCCCAAATATGGCGGATCACAATAGAGCATTGAATTACCCTGATATTTTTCTGTTTCTGAACCGATGAAAGTCTTGAAATCTTCATTGCAAAAAATATATTCTCTGCTGTGCATTTCATCAGATATTTCTTTTACAGATTCCGCCAACATTTCTACATTTTTTTTATTCAAACGGGTGTTGATCTTACAGAACGGTAGATTCCATTCCCCCTTACGGTTGAAACGCATCATGCCATTGAATCCTGTACGTGACAAAAAAAGAAACAGCATAGGGTTTTTATTTTCATTGAATTCATCTTTTATCTTTCTATAATAATCATAGCCATATTTGGACAATTCCTGACCATGGTATCCCAATTGTTCCTTCACCTTATCAGGATTGATTTCTCCGCTCTGTATTGCTTTATAGAATTTAATGATGTGCGGATTAATATCTGCGCAAACAACCCTCTTAATTGTTTTCGGACAATTGAATGAGACAACGCCCGTGCCCATAAAAGGCTCTATCCATGTGCCTATTTCAGGGTTTTCAGCTAATATCTTTTCAGCGCATTCATTGATAAATGATATCAATTTAGTCTTCTTTCCTTGTATCTTCAACGGCGGAATTATCATTATCTTCTCCTTCTTCTAAAACTCTATTTGCAAACTTATTGTATTCCTGTCTTATAATGCTATAAAACTCATTTCTCGTAATCTCCTCATATTCTTTAAGGAATTTTTTATCAAAGTCTTCAATATATGGATTGGTAGCAATATCGACTTTTCCTAATTCGTCATATTTAAAAAATGTTAGATCTTGATAGGGAGTTGTCAAACATGAACGTAGGACTATTCCATGAAGTTCTCGAACATTATCATTCTCGAAATAGCTTGAACAATGATAATCAGGACATATTAATTCAATAAACCCATCATCTTCACGCTTTTTATAATATTTTCCCATAAGGTCATCGAGTCTGCCATATCTTATCTTCAAATTTTCTTGAGACAACCTCTCTTTCTCTTTATTTAACTCTTTGATTCGAGTCTCATTGTCGTGGATCTTTCTCTCTTCTTTTTTAGTCAAAGGCATAATAGAATTAATTTTCTTTAAAAATACAAAAAAGTCTCCTCATTTTTTCTGAGGAGGCTTTCCAAGTGTCAAAAAAAATACAAACTAAATCAAGAAACCAATGATAACGAGCAGGATTCCAAGAACTAAATCCACAATAATGAAACGCTCATGGTGGTTTTCGATATATTCCTCTACAGCGTTATGTACAGGAAGGTGTCTGTCGTTTGCGTCCAATGCAGCACCGATTAAACTGAGAATGATTAGGGCGATGCCCAATACGATAATAAAATTTCCCATGACTAAAAATTAATTTTAAAATTTTTTGTTATTGCTTCAGGTGGTATGACCTGTTCCGTATAAACAGCCTTTTCCATATTCGGATCATAGAAAAAATGCATATCTTTCGGCAACTTATCCACATCTATAAATAATAGAGAATATTCAATTTCTTCTTTTATGGATTCTTGTTTATTTAATTTTGCAAAAAGAAAACCTGATAACTTCAATTCTTGAGAATCGTTTTTGTCCGTAAACAAATAAACTCTTTCAGGATAAGAAAAAATCTTACTATTATGTTTTGGAACAATTCCTTCTTTTTCTATTGATTCCATATTGGACGAAGGAGTCCAATGAAACAGCAATTTACAATTTTCCCTAACGTAATCTGTACAGTCTCCTGAATAGACAGGCTCAAATTGCATATATTGCCAATTTCTTCCATTGCTATCTTCCTTCTGCGTTTCACAGCCTAAATGATAACCTAACTTTTCCATATCCTGTTTTATGTCGGCCACATTGTCTCCGATATCAGCAATACAGACAATAATACCTACATTGTTTTCGGCATTAGCCTTATATATTTGCCAATCATGCAAACTGTACTTCTGCTTGATCTCTTTTATAGCTTTCTCGACTTCCCATGTTATCAACCTTGGTCCCCAATCCTCCAAAAACAAGATATTCAATGGTTTCTTGAAAATAATTTGTTCCTTATAATCTTTATAGCATTCAGATAGTTCTTTTTCGCATATTCTATCTATATTTAGACTTTCTGATAGTAATGCTGAAAGTAATTCATTATATTGTTCTTCTGTTATATAGCATTTTCTGCTCATAAATTTTCTTTTTTCTCAAATATATAGTTTTTTTAAACTATTTATAGTAAAATATATTTAAGAAATGCGAAATTGTCTAATAACTGAGGAACAACTTAATTTTCTGCTTGATAACGGTGCCGCATGTATTAAAGAAGAGAAGGGTGGAATTGATATACGCATGAAAGTTTTAGCCGAACTTATATATGACAAATCATTAGAATATTCTGCTGAAAATAAAGCTTCTTTTATTATTTCTGCCCAAGATTTAAATAGATTTCAAGACTATATAGTATTTTCAGAACCGCTGAGAATTATTATTGGGCAATTAAAGGGTGCGTCTTCAGCAGCCTATAACTTTGTCAATGGGAAAGATGTTATTTATTTAGATATAACTAAATTTAGAAGTAAAGATTTTGCTATACCGCTTATATTACACGAGCTAACCCATATGGTACATCATGGCAAAACGGGCAATACTGGCATATTTCAATTTACATCTAAAAACAACCCAAAGGATATAGCAAAAATAAACAGATATATGTATTACTTTAATTCGGATGAGATGCAAGCCCGTATCTGTCAATATTACTATTATTGCCAATTAAATACTCCTCTTCCACCGCTATCACCTGATATGGATAAAATAACTAATATAATAAACATTAAAAGAGCAATAAAAGATGTGAAAAATAATCTTAATATTGCTGTTTTATTTTCATGCGCATTACGGCGTTCATTTGGAAAAAAGCCTATGGATGCAGGCAATTTCATGAAAAATGGGCATTCTTCACTAATTTCCTATATGGAGAAACGTTATCAAATATATCTTGGCAAATTAATGAAAATCTATAAACATTTCTCATCTCAAAAATTATCATAGCAGCCACTAAATTTATACATGGTAAGCCCGCTCTCAATCGTTATTGCTGTATATGTGGGTTCTAATACTTTTAATTCATCAATAGTCGGAGGATTTATGACTTCTCTTTTTTTATTATTCTTTTTTTTGCTCATAACAATGATTATAACTATTTATATATAAATAATAACATAAAATGCGAAATTGTCTAATAACTGAGGAACAACTTAATTTTCTTCAAAAATATTACACCATCAATGAGGATATTGACGAGATGGCATACCCCGCCTCGTTCAATATGGAAGAATTCAAGAATTGCAATAGCTTTGCTGCCCGTGTAAGATATTGTCAGGCAAGACTACCGAGAATCAGCAGCGGCTCGTCAAGAATCGTATATAAAATTGATAATGAGAAGGTCCTAAAACTTGCAAAGAATGCTAAAGGCATTGCGCAAAACAATACTGAAGCATATTCGTATGCCATTGAAACAGGTATAGGGGCTCAGGTATTCGACCATGATGAGAACGATCTATGGCTTGAGATGGAACTTGCCCGAAGAGCAACCGCGACGGACTTCAAGAATATTGTCGGTGTTCCTTTTGCCTTTATCCAAAACTATGTAGATTACACTGCAAAACGTTATTCTCGCAATATGTTTATATCCTACGACCGTCGATATAAGGAAATGTTTGAGCAAATTGACAACGAGGATTTTCCTAATTGGGAGTGGTTTTCGGGATTACGCGATTATATGGATGGTACAAGTCTTGAAACTGTAGGAGATTTGAAACGTCCTTCCTCTTGGGGAGTGGTAAAAAGAAATGGCGCTGATGAAATTGTATGAGCCTGAAGAGCTTCCGGAGAAGAAAAATCAAAATAAAGCTGTCCGCTATT
>OQVL01003096.1_pt1 | contig 10204 bp, 13 predicted proteins | sample 1691501 | NCBI WGS metagenome assembly OQVL01 (sample SAMN03418253, study PRJEB22391) | human gut metagenome | biome: human-gut; feature: organic feature; material: feces | host: Homo sapiens | place: Tanzania | collected 2013-01
AACCACCATCTTTTACAGTTCCATAATTATTTATGTATGCCACAAAAGCAACTGGTGTTTTATCGGGATACGTTGAGCCTTTGTAAAAACCGGAAGTAATTGTCAATTTACCCTTCATCTTTTTAAGATGAGAAAGCAATTTATTTCCTCCTTGAATTTTTACTTTTACCTTACCCATTATCTACTCCGTATAAAATGGGCTTGGCAAAAGGGGATAAACCAAAGCCCAATATTCAACACCGTACTGTGTTTGGTTCCAAGGTGCAGGAACTGTGGAATTTTGCAAGCTAAAACCTGCGCTAACACTTCCCTCCGTAGCATTAGTTAAAGTTCCAACAGCTCCACCACCTCTTTTTTGCATTTCTAAAAAATGAGCGACAAGCAAATTCAAAGCTTCTGCTCTCATTCCCTCATCGCAAATAAAACTGTTATCAGTATTATCCAGATAACGGGTAGCTTTTACAAACATCCTATTTGCAAAAGCCTCATTAACCTTTGCGAATTCAGGAAATTCCTCTATAAAATCTGAAAAATCAAAAATAACAGTGCTCATTTTTTAACCTATTATCAAATCATTGCTGTTTGCTTCGTCGGAAGCGGACTTTTGAACTCCTCTTGTATTCTTGGAAGCTTGTTCAAAGCCACTCTTTTCAAATTGATGTTCCTTAGCCTCAGCCTTCACATCTTCTGCTTTTTCTTGTGCCAAAATAATTTTATTCACAAGGTACAAAGCACCTTTGTTTACAGTAGAGAAGAAATCCCAATCGTCCTTGTCAAGAACAGTTGTTGCATAATAGCCAAGTACACCCTTTGACATTACTATACGGTCCTGTTTCATCCCTCTAATGACTTTTGTCTCTCCTTTGGCATTCTTGAAAGATAAGTCAAAAGGAAGTTTGGACATTACTGTCACTATATTGGATGTTTTTACTTGAACTTCATTCTTTACTTCTGCCGAAGTAATTTGTTTTTTTGTCATACTATGTCTCCCTAAATAAGATTAAACACCAAGCATTTGGCTCACAGCATATGGTTGATAAATAACAGCGCCAAATGTACCAGCGGTAAACTTTTGTTTGAAATGAGAAAGTGAAGGAATAACTCTTCCTGCTCGCATCTTTTCAGAAAAAGCAAGTTCCATTGTCTTATTTGAATTGCCGTTTGCACTTACCACTTCAGCCCAAAGTTGAACGAGTTCGCCCGCATTTGTTGACATTTGAGGAGCAACTACAACTTCAAGATTTGGAATAGCACCCTTAACTGTTGCAATAACAGTTGTCAACATTTGAGTTGGAGAATCTAACAGTCTAGAATTGATAGCTGGTGACACAACAAGTTTAAACTTTGAATTTGAATCAATGATGCCTCGGGAACGAGTTGCAATATCAGTAACCATTGCCAAAATATCGGAATAAATTTGTTGTGCTGTTTTATCCGTCCACTTTGTTTTTGGAGTATCTTCTGTTCCTACATTTGCCGGTGTTAGAGCTGTTGGTAAATTTGGTTCGTTCAAGATACCATAATTAGCCAAGCCTGAAACTCCGTAAAAATAGAAGTCATTCATCGCCATATCGAGTGTATTAGCAGCAGATTGTTGCTTTCTTGAAATAAGGTCAAGTTTAGCTTTGCCAGCTGTTTCAACTTCCTTATCGCCATAACCAATTACGGTTTCAAACACATAATTTTGACGAACTGGGAAGTTAGCATTGATATCAGCTACACCATTATCAGCATAATCATCATAAGGTTGAGTGAAACCTGTCTTTTCAACCATAGTGAATTGTGCGAATGATGTTGTCCAATCGCCCATTTTTCGTTCAGTTGCGATTGCTCTGGCTCTTAAAGGAGCTGTCAAAATATCAATAATTACAGGGTCAACATAAGTTGTTAAAGCAACTGGAACACCTGCGTTTGTTTCTGTAAGTAATGCGCTATCCAATGCCATATCAGATGAAATTTCTTTGGAATAACCATCAAATACAATACCAAAACCTTTATATTGTTGTATATTATCCATATCTTACCTCTTTAATAATTGGTTACTATAACGAGTTGGTTAGCAGCACTTGCATTATTCGCAAGAAAAATAATCCTGAAATCTGTTTCTGTTGAATCTGCAACTGTCTGACCTGTTGCTGCGGATGTAATAGCACCTGTTTTGTTATTTACATAAATCTTTTCACCAACTGCCGCAGCATTGGTTACTTCAACGAACATTGAACCTTTATCCATTATTGGGACAGGGTATTTAGCAGGAACAGCCATTGTTGCGCCATCCCTAAGGTCAATAATTGGAAGTGAAATTGTTCTATGTACTAATCCGGTAGGTTTACCAGTACCAATAGCAGAAGCTGTACCATCACCATTATCCCAAGCAAATTTACCAACTTCAATTGCTACACTATCACTAGCCTTTGCAAGTAGGGTTAATGCATACATATGATTATAATTACCATCAGCAAAATCACCACGAACACCAGCTGGGTTATTTAAATTAACTTGTTTTTGAAAGTCCATATTTGTATCTCCTTATCTTGCTATATTTTTAAGATTTGGGTGTTTATCATACAAAGAAGTCATATCAGGCTTGCTATCCATAACAACTGATTTCTTTGTGTTCTTCAAAACTTCAACCATTCCTCTGAATGCTGACTTGTCATAACCTTTCAAATCAAAGCCATTAACAGATAATGCCTTAGCATAAATATCTTCAGCACAATCAAAGGCCATCACATCAACATTTCCAATCAATGGACGAACATCATTTGCGGCTGCACTCATAGCTTTAAATTTTGAAGTAATTTCAGCTGTAACATTTGCCTTAATTGTGTTTTCATCCATCGCTGGCTTGTTATCTTTACCGTCTTTTTTAGGGTCTTCATCGTCAGCACCTTTTAGGTTAGAAGATGGAGTGTAAGATAACTTGTCAAGAGCTTCGTTAAACCATTTGTAAAACTCTTCTTCACTCATACCATCAACCTCGCCTTTACCCTTCAAAAGAGTGTTAATCCTTTCAAGAACGGCATTCTTCAAGGCATTTTTATCAGTTTCATCACCGTCTGTTACAACAACTTCAGATTTTCCATCTGGTTGTTTAATATCGGCAATCTTTTCATCTACTTTTTCATCAATAACCTTCTCCAAAACCTGTTCGAGGTCTTCGTCCAAAGCCATTTTAGAACCAGTAGCTTTAAATAGGTCTTTAAATTTTCCCATTAGTTTTGCTCCTTTGTTTATTGTATTTTCATCGGCAACGACAACGTCGCTACCAGCTCTGCCCTCATGAACAAGGGCTACGTGATTTCCTCTGATGTTTCTCATAATGAAATCGTACCTTGTACCGTCAAATTCCCCCGGTTTGAATTCAGGGTCATATCTATAAGCACAAGATAATTCTTTTTGCGTTTCGTTAAGTATTCCGTCAATCGCCTTTTGGTCGCATACTATCAGCGAATTTGTAAGATAAGGTGCTTCAACTTTGGCATCTGTACCAAGTGAACCAACTTGTAAATGTTTTAATGGCTCATCAGCGCTTATTTCTTGATGACGGGAAAGAAGTGGCAAATTGTTGAATGTCTCCGCTCCTTTTTCAAGCTCAGTTAAAGGCCTATAACCATAATATATCCTCTCAGGGTCAAGTCCGTGTTCTTTCCATCCCGGAATTTCTCGGCCATAATATGGATTTACAGTTTCTTTGGTGATATTCGACACATCCACATGCATAAATCCGTTTTCGTCAGTATGTCTAACACTTCCGAGGGGATACTTATCAAATGCAAATATTTCGTTTTTCATAATACATCCTCAATAATCGTTTCGTATCTACAGTGACAATTTATAAGCTCACCGGGGAATATGTACTCCCCATCAATCAAACATCCTTTTTTCAAATCAAAGGTCCTTCCATTCGCTTTTTCGTGCGAATGTCTTGGCTCTTTTACCCCGCTTGGATGAACCCATACGGCACGGATAAATCCAGCCTCGGTCATCCTTGTTCTGTTTAATTGTGATGTTGCTTTGTTGTTTTGGTCTCGGGCTATCAGTATAGCTCTTCGCTTTGTTATGCCGTATCTTTTGGTTAATTCTTCCGTCAAACTTCCCAAATCTCGACCATCGCGAACGGACCGCATAACCATTCCTTCAACCTCAGTAAAGTATTTTTCTGGGATGGACCTAATCAAATTTACATTCTCGTGAATGAAAGTTTGGGCCACATTCTCCATCTTTGGGGTCATCTTAAATTCAACGGTCATTGCCGACATATCCGCCTTCCACTTTTCCTTTTTCATCGTTTTTATGGCGGTTGATACGGCAGATTCCGTATACTTGTATGTTTGCATTACAAATTTCTTTGCAAGGTCTAGGGATTGATTATTAAATTTCTTTTGCCATTGCTTAATCAATCTCCGGATTTCCTTGTATAATTCATTTGCAGGCAATGCATCCTGAGCTATTTCCGGAAGTTGCTTTTTATATTCTGCTTTTAGCCAATATTCCACAGAATGTTGCATATCATCAATCAGTTTCATTAACTGTTTCCGATACCACAATTCTATACCCTTATTGGGTATTATCGGCTTTATTATGCTTTTCATTTATTGCTTTCAAGAAAAATTGACAAATTAAAATAGTTATATTATAATATAATTAAACCGCTTAGGGTCTTTTAACGAGCTGTAAAAAGTTCGCACCTGAAAGCGGTTATTCTATTTCTAAAACATCATATAAATGTACAGTTTGAGGTTTATCTTCAGTTTCATTTACATATTGTTCTGTATTAAAACTTAATTTATAAATTTTTTCTCCGAATTTTGCTTTTACTGTAAAATAATGATATTTTTCTATATTTGGCTTTTCTTCTTTTTTGTAATTTGGTTTACTACCACTATATTGTGCTTCAGACAGTAAATCTTCTAATGATTTTATATATTCATTGTGTCTTCTTCTATCTGGTTCAGACATGTTTCTGTATTGGCTTGAATAGATAAGATGGTCTTTCTTTTTTCTACCACCTTTTACATCAATCAGCCAATCCGGAGAAAGGGTTGTAAATTTAGAGCCATTATTTACTATCTCATTTATATATTCCCTGACTTCGCTTATACTTGGAGATTTTTTAAATTTATTAGTAAAATCAACAATATTATCTTTACTACTAATAAATTTTTGTATAGCCTTTTTCTTTGTCTGACCAACTTCTAAAGGTATATACACGCCTTGCTTGGTTGTAATCCATTCAACCTTTTCTTCATCTCCATCCATGGCTAATTTTTCAGCCTCGGAGTAAGCAATAGCAAGGGCTTGGCCCTTATCGGTAACCAATTTACCATCAGATGATTTAAGACGACCTTCCTTAAACTCATTCATAACATAGTCTATCTTGTCTTGCCTGGGTGAGGAATCAAAGACTTCACCTGCCTTATCTTCATCATCAATATCAGTTATGTTATCAAATTCATTATCGGGAACATCGTCAGGGTCAATACTGTTATAATCATTGTTGACATCGTGAGCTAATCTATTACGTATCTCAGCTGGGCTTAACACACCACGGTCAAGATACACTGCATCAGTATCAGCAATTGTTTTGTTAAGTTCTGCCCGTTCCTTTTCATCCATTTCCCACAAAGGAATATAGTCAAAAGTAATATTATGGTCTATTTCATAGCCACGGTTAACTTGCAACAACTCCAACACACGTGAGATATTTGCAGAATTTATCTTTTCATTCAAAGAAAGGATTTTATCGTAATAAATTCGGTTTGTACCTTCGGATGATGCATTCAGACCTTTTGGTAAATCGCCGTAGTATTTATCTTTGCTTTCCCCAAATATAATTGGGAGCATATCCAAGGATGAGGCTACAATATCGGCAACCCCAGCCAAAGGTGTATTTAATTGTCCGATTTCTTCCTTTTGCTTGTCATAAAACAAAATTCCATCGTTAGAACGTTGTCTTGCAAGCAATTGGCCTCTTCTTTTCAAATTCGCAAAAGATGAGGCATTATTACACCCACTTCCTGGGCTTAATACTTGCGACATATCAGTGGCAATATAGGTAAGCGAAAACTTGTTTAGCAATCGTTGCATTGCCTCTCTATTCTTCGCAAACTTGTCTACATAATCCAAAACTTGTTGGCTTAACGACAGACCGAAAAAGTTATAAATAGGTTTTAACAACAACGGCATTTCGTTTTGGGTAAAATATAAAAACCTGCTTTTATGGTATTCTTTTCCCAAAATATACCAAGTTTCAGGGTTGTAGTAATCCTCACTTGTTGGGTCCGATGTATTATAACAACCAGGGTATACATTGATAGGTTCAATTACCTTAAATCCCCTAAATTGATTTTTAGGGAATAATATAGGGTCAAACACAAGCGGACTTTTCTTTGTTTCATCATCCAATGGGCCCACATCAATATAAACTAAACATCCACCTTGATACCCACAAAGAGTGTCAGCCTTGTTGAATATATCCTTGACTTTGAAATAATCCAAATCTTCTTCAATTTGGCTAATTTTTTCGGTTAAATCAGTATCTCCCTTTCCTACAATCTTAATGAATTTACGGGTCATATCGTCAACTAATGCTTCCACACCAGCACGAATTAAAGGTTCCTGTTGCAATAACGATAATGATGAATAGCCAATGAATTGCGGATATAATGAACTCCATTCATCCTTAAATAAATTTACATTATTCAAGGCACAACTATCCTGAGCTATAACCGCACTATTATTTTGAGGTCTACCTAATGTGATAGGCATTTTGTATTCTAACGACCCATTTTTGGCATTCTTAGCAATTTTAGAGAGCACACTTTCTTCTTCGTTAAAGTATCCACCAAAACCTTCGGTGATATTCAAACCCTTGGCTTTCGCTTTATTCAAATGGGATTTTGTTATTGTGTACTCTCTTCTCATTTTTAATCCTTAATAGTAAGCTTCCCAGTTTGGGTCAATTTGTAACCCAGTGCCGGATTGAATGTAATCATCTAAGGCATACCTAAGTGCGTCAATTATATGATTGTTTTTATCTTCAATTTTAGGAAGTATCTTCCCCGTATTCTTGTCAACCTTATAAGAATACAACCTAAATTCCTCGCAAGTATGTTTACAGCGAGGATGAATTATTATTTTGTCAAAACTTTTTAAGACAGACAAGCCATCTTCAATACTTCCGGCCCATTTTTTAGCACCAGAAATAGCAAACCCTTGTCTTGACATATAGCTTATTGTCTCAGGTCTCGCACAATCAGCCTTAATCGCCCAATTCCTAATGCCAGGTATTGTATCCAAAAATGTTGGTGTGTCATCTAATTCAACCCCAACCCCATATGCTTCTTGGTCTATGTATAGCTTATTGTCTTTAAGAAAGCATCTGACACAAGCTGTCGGGTCTTTCGCAAATCCCCAGTCAACACCATAATAAAAGAAAATGTCATGTGCCGGTGTTTCAAAATCCTGTATCTCGTATCTATTCTTAAACACCTGTGCGTCAGTATTGACTAAACATTCACCAAGCCATATATGTTCGTAATCTGCTTGACTTCGTTCTTTACAAGCAAGCATTTCTTTTTCAAGCTCGCCACTAAACCAAGGATTATCATAATAATTAACTTTGACCGCCTTGCAAAATTCATCCGGCTTAGCTATAAATTTTTGATATGTTGCATCATCTTCAATGTACGGATTGAATGATACCCAAATTTCTGAACCTTCTTTACGGATTGTCGGGGTTAATGTATCCCAACTACTCTTAGAAACATCTTGTGCTTCTTCAACCCAGCAAATATCAATACCTTCAATGGATTTAATGGCGTTTATATCTCGCTCTAATCCTTTGAAATAAAATTCAGAACCGTTTATACTCTTAATACTGTCCTGTGTTATAGTAAACAGTCTATCAAAGTTTAATCTGTGTATTGTATCAACAAGCAACTTATAGGCGCTCATTGAAATAGAACTTTGATATTGTCGGGTACATAATACCCTAATCTGCTTTTGGACTGATAATAATATCAAAGCACATGCAATACCCCAAGATTTACCAGAACCACGACCGCCATATAATACCTTGTATCTCCAAGATTCAGTTAACAAGAACATTATCTTATCAATAAAAGGTAATTTCATCATCAATCCTTTGATTTCTTAGCACATACCGGCACGATATCAATCTTAATTGGTAATCCATCAGTCATAATGTCTGCTTTCGTTTCAATAACCGGTTTCTGACCTATTGTATCGCGGATGAACTCCATCGCCTTAATATCACCTTGTTGTGCTTTTTTGATGGCTGAAAGCAATATTGAATCTTGGTATGTTATCCTCGTGTCATCCTCGCCGTCAGTAAATAATTCTAACATCAACTCCAAGGTTTCCCGCATTGTCTTTTTTTGCCTTTTGGCTATTGTGGACTTACGGTTGTTCTCTTTTGCTGTTTTCTTGGTTATCTTTACCCCTTTTTTAAGGTTAGCAAGACTTCGGGGATTTGTTTGTGTTCTTGTCATTGCAACTTACCTGTATTTTTTCAGAATTTGTTTGTAAAACTCTCTTCTTTCTTCCGGTGTGTCAAATTCGTATAATTCTCTCGGGAAAGTTAAAGGATATAAGACACGGCCATTTCTGTATTCTATCATCATTGCCGGCTTAACCTTATCCCCAATATTCCTATCAAAAAACTGAATGTCGTTTATCTTTGGAATTCGTTTATTATCAAATTCATCCGCATTCTTGTATTTCATAACACATCTTTTTAAACTGGACGGACAGGAGAAAAGGAAGACCTACCCATAAATATGTTAAACCAAGAGGTATTAAGGAGAATATTAGGAGAGTTTATACACACGAGAGTATAAAAATTTATAATACCCCTTGATTTAGCATATTGTCTTCGGTTCACAGTTTCTTATTACCCTTAAACGAATATTTTGGATATTTTCATAAATCAACTTTTCGTCGTTGTCAGAAATGTAATGACGGTTTTCAAGCTTGGTCATCCTGTACCCAGCAAAAACTTCTTCATCTTCGTACTGAGATAGCCCCAACTTACCTTTTACAAACTCACAACTTTTCATAACATAATCCAAAAAAAATATGCGGGGGAGTTGCAACCCTCCCGCAAAGTTAACTAAATAATAAAGGAAATAAAATGAATGAATTTTCAGTTTGGTCTCAACTTATATAATTTTCCATTTTACATTTTCAATATACCATAAACCGGCTAATTGGTCCACTCTATTTTGTGGTATTTTGCGACACTTTGCCCTACTTTGACACGGTTTGACACCTTTATTTCATACCAAGGTGTAATTTATTTCTTCTTAAACTTTGCATAATGTCCGCTTTAAGGCTCTCCCCGATACCCTTCATCTTCGCCAAATCCGAATGGGTCAAGCTAACTAATTGACCTACTGTAAATATTTTATTTGCATTCAAGGCACACAAAGCCTTAGATGTAAGCCCCAATTCGTAAATATCAACTTCAAAATTCATTTTAACTCCTCCTTATTAAGTATTGTCTGATAAGTTCAACCCCTTGGTCTCTATTGCTGTAAAGATAGGTCTTGCTTATTCCAAGCTTTTTTATTTTTCTCTCCAAACTGAAAGTTTCATCAAAAATAATCCACAATCTCTTCCAAACTGGTAAGATTATCCCATTTTTAAGAAATGCCTCTCTCCATTTGAATAAGACGTTTTCAAACATCGTCCAATCTTCCTCCGTGTAAAATGGCTTAACAAACATAGTCTCGTCATCCCACACCGACCGGTCAGAAACATTCATATAAATGCCATAAGTACCTTTTGGCCCAACCCTTGGCAATGCTTTTGAAACCTTTACGGCTGTCATAAAACCACGGATTATATAACGTTCCTGTTCTTGCTCGTTCATCTCTTTGAATTCCATTTACATCCCCTTATTTTGATTAAACATTTTTCATAATCTCCCGTATGCTCCCAAAGATAAAGGGCAAGTTTGGTCGGTTCCTTAATCCCGAATATTTCCAAATAATCCCTTTCGTCTCCGTGATTATGTAAGCTCATATGATGATAATGACAAAGAGGGATACAGAATCTGTCATCATTCTTTATCCCTATCCCCCTTTCTCTCCGCTTGGGGATAAGAAAAAGTTCACAATCCATAATAGGTAAATCTTCGTAATCTACCCGTAAAAGGTGGTGATGTGTGGCTTGCATC
>OQVL01003100.1_pt1 | contig 10198 bp, 10 predicted proteins | sample 1691501 | NCBI WGS metagenome assembly OQVL01 (sample SAMN03418253, study PRJEB22391) | human gut metagenome | biome: human-gut; feature: organic feature; material: feces | host: Homo sapiens | place: Tanzania | collected 2013-01
CAAGATGTCGAAACGCTTGGGCAATGCGGTGGATCCGTTTGCTACACTGGATAAGTATGGTGCCGACGCGGTGCGCTGGTATATGCTGACCAATTCCAGCCCGTGGGACAACCTCAAGTTCGACCCCGAGGGCGTGGACGAGGTGCGCCGTAAGTTCTTCGGCACGCTCTACAATACGTATAGTTTCTTTGCCTTGTATGCGAACGTGGACGGCTGGGACAATGCACAATGCACAATGCACAATGCTCAGTTTACCGAGATTGACAAATGGATTTTGAGCCGCCTGAACTCGCTCATTCAGGAGGTTACCGCCGATTATGAGGCATACGAACCCACCAAGGCAGGACGCGCTATCTCCGAATTTGTGCAGGACGACTTGAGCAACTGGTATGTACGCTTGAACCGCAAACGTTTCTGGGGCGGGGAGATGAACGCTGACAAGCAGGCGGCATATACCACGCTCTACACCTGTCTGAAGACCGTGGCGCAACTGATGGCACCCAATGCACCGTTCTTTGCTGACCGCCTCTATCGCGACCTGACCGACGAGACCGTGCATCTGAGCAACTGGCCGAAAGCCGACGAAACACTGATTGACAAAGGTTTGGAACGCAGTATGTATCTGGCGCAACAGGCTACATCGATGATACTCAGTCTGCGCAAGCGTGCCGAGAAGAATGTGCGTCAGCCGTTGCAGAAAGCCGTTATCCCCGCGCCCGACAAAGAGACGCTGCAAGCCCTGCTCCATGTGCAGAACCTTATTAAGAGCGAGGTGAATGTCAAAGAACTGGTTATCACCACCGCCGAGAACTCCGAGGTCAAACTTGTGAAGAAAATCAAGCCGAACTTCAAGGTATTGGGCAAGAAAGTGGGCGGCAAGATGAAAGAACTGGCTGCGGCTATCAGTAAGATGACGCAGGACGAGATTGCGCAGTTTGAAGCAGCGGGGACATTCCGACTGCTGGACATTGACCTTGTGGCCGAGGATGTGGATATCATTACCGAGGATATGCCGGGTTGGCTTGTGGCGAACAATGGTATCCTCACCATTGCCCTCGATATCGAACTCAATGACGCCTTGATTGAGGAGGGGATAGCACGCGAACTGATTAACCGTATCCAGAACCTGCGCAAGACATCGGGCTTGGAGATAACCGACCGTATCGCCATAGAGATAGAGCGCCGCGACGAGATTGCCGCTGCGGTGGAGCACTGCCGCGACTACATTGCTTCCCAAGTCCTCGCCACCTCGCTCACGCTTGTGGACAAGGTGGCAGAGCCGCAAGTGCTCGATATGGACGGCTACACCGTAAACATCACCATTAAGAAAGCATAAATAGTAATTATATAATGAAAAAGAATATCTTACGTATTGCCATTGTGGCATTGATTGGAGTGCTGATGGCATCGTGCGGAATCAACGAACCGACACAATTTGACGAAAACAACCTGTACGGAGCGTGGCAGGAAGACGGCACACACCACTATGTACGTTTCTTGGATGAAACCGATGGCGGGCTCACCTACAAATATGGTCGTGAATGGGATGAGGACGATGACATCTACGAGGCTGACCTCAAGTATCACGGCAATGGGTGGTTTAAGTGGGAATTGGTACAGACCAACCTCACGGAGATTCATCTAATGGATAACGGCGGTGCAGAGATTCCCAAGACCTACGTTGTTACCAAACTGACCGAAACAGAATTGCAATACTACGAGAAAGACCACAAAGAGATAAAAACCTCTTTCACAAAGGTAGTTGAGAAAAAGAACTAACCTCAGATAAGTTGTGAAACGTTTTTGGAAGATATTCGGTATTACACTCGGTGCGATCTTTGGTCTGCTGCTTGCTTTCGTCACTTGGACGGAATAGCTCTTCCAATAATTCCGCCATATCCTTGCTGACAGTTACAGACTTCATTCCGGAAGTTGAGTCAAGATCTTCATAAACTCTGACAGCGTCGAAGATGTTAAAGTGTGTTTTCCCTATCTCAGGACAAAGACGAGTAGCACGTCCCAGCATCTGCTCAAAAAGAATACGGCTGTTGATCTTACGCATAAAAACAAGGTTGCATATTTTTGGAACATCAATACCCGTTGTCAGCAGATCTACTGTGACTGCAATATTGGGATACTGATTATTTTTGAACTGTTTTATAACTTGCAGTATCTTTTTCTTGTTTCCTCCGGCAGTCTTGCCTGTTATCTTCATTATAGCATCGTTTGAAATACCATATTCCTTATAAATATCACGAAGAGTATCCACTATGCAATCTGCGTGACTATCATTAACCGCAAAGATAAGAGTTTTTTCATCGCTTTCGGGATTGATAAAAGATGCGATCTCCTCTAATACCTTCCTGGTATGATTGGGCAGAACGATTTGGCGGTTGAAATCAGACACATCAAAATCCAGTTCATCTTCAAGAACCGAGCCGTTGAGCAGCTCATTTGTGTTTGGGTCATACTCAGCTAACGATTCACCCTTTTTGAACTTCACATTATTTTCAATGAAATCTGTATTGATAATATAGGGCGGATCATGGTCAACAAGCCAGCCGTCAATGACCGCTTCACGGTAACTGTATGTAAAAATAGGTTCTCCGAAAATCTGCGTTGTATGCAGTGCAGGTGTAGCAGTTAATGCAATTTTTACAGCGTCAAAATACTCAATAACCTGCTTATATTTACTCATGTAATCAATCTGATCTGAATAGAGGATCTCTTCATCGGTCATTTCTCTATCAAGAATATAGCCTCTATGTGCCTCGTCCACAATTATAAGGTCGAATGCACCGGGCATAATGTCTGGCTTATCGGACAAAATTGTACGTTTCAGCAATCCCTGTACTGTCGAAATGCTAACCTTTGTTTCAAGATTGATCTCATTGTCGTCAATATCTTTGATCTCATATATCTGGTTCAATGTCATAAGCTCTTTCAGCTTAACATCTTTGAACGTATCCATAGCCTGTTCTCCGAGAGAAACTCTGTCAACAAGGAAAAGAATTCTTCTGAAGCGCTTGGATTCCAGCATCTTATATATTAAACCAAGTACAGTACGGGTTTTTCCTGTACCCGTAGCCATAGCAAGAAGTGCTGTCTGTTTACCTTCAATTATTGCATCTGTCGCCTTACTAATGGCTTTTATCTGATAATCTCTTAAATTAAGCCCTGTGGTATCTTCCATAAAGGAATCATCAGCATCATTCAGTGCTTTATTTGCTTTGTCAATATCTTGCTTGAGCTTTTCTTCAATATCAGCAGGACTGAACCAATTCCTGATAGGGTAGGATTGGTTTTCAGGCTTTCGTGCATCTAAGAACCATATTCCTGATTTGGTACGAAGCTATTCTAAAAAAGCTCTGCCATTTGATGCAAACAGAAACGGTACTTTATACTTGCCCCATCTATTTATAACATATTTGTCATGTTCTGTTCTGATGCTCTGTGCATAATCCTTTACCTGTACATCAATAGTTGAAGCAACATCTTCTCCCCATTTCTTTGCATCCATTACTGCAACGAGTTTTTCACCAATAAAGAATGCATAATCAGCAGAACCCTTACTGCACAACTGAGAATCAGTAGGCCACTCGCTTATTGCGATATTTCTCCCTTTAGCAGGACGAGTACTTTTGCTGTACCGCAAATTATTGGTATCTGCTTCCCAGCCCGCTTTTCTTAACTGTTCATCAATAAGGCATCTTGTCTGGGCTTCACTCCACTCCATCATAGCCGATACAGTTAAGCCACGTTTTGCTCGCTCTTTTTGTGTGGTTCCGGAAGCGGCTGTCTTTACCTCTTCCAGCTTTTGAGTCAGCTCCGCTATGCGCTTTTCTTGTTCCTCTAATATTTTTTCCATAGCTGAAGGATCAGTTTCTTTTGGAAGAACAAACGATTCAGGATTAAAAGACCAATCTCCATAGGTCTGCATAAACCATACAGCGAGATTGTATGCCATAGAAAGGAGCATTTTGGCATCATCCAGAGAATCAGCACCAGCATGAACAGCATCATTGCGATTCTTTCTGAGTGCATAAAGGGTATTATCAATGTCATATGGCAATAAACCGGCACGCTGGTCAACTCTGGCTTCCTGAACGGCCTGTCCGTCACCGATGCAAAGAAAAAGATGATCGAATGGCTGGAGGCAAACGGCAAGGGCTGCGATAAGGTCAACTACAAGCTGCGCGACTGGGTGTTCAGCCGTCAGCGTTACTGGGGCGAGCCCATCCCCATGGTCAAGTGTGAAAAGTGCGGCTGGCAGCCCCTGCCCGAGAGCAGCCTGCCCCTGACCCTGCCGGACATCACCGATTTTGAGCCGGGCCCGGACGGCGAATCTCCGCTGGCCCGCCACAAGGACTGGGTCAAGACCACCTGCCCCTGCTGCGGCGGCCCTGCTACCCGTGAGACCGATACCATGCCCCAGTGGGCCGGTTCTTCCTGGTACTTCCTGCGCTACATGGACCCCCACTGCAAGGATGCCATTGCGTCCAAGGAAGCTCTGGAATACTGGTCTCCGGTGGACTGGTACAACGGCGGCATGGAGCACACCACCCTGCATCTGCTGTACAGCCGTTTCTGGCATAAGTTCCTGTACGATATCGGCGCTGTGCCTTCTCCGGAACCCTACCAGAAGCGCACCGCTCACGGCATGATCCTGGGCCTGAACCCCCACAGCTTTGTCAACCTGCCCGCTGAGGAGCAGGAAAAGCTGCTGAAGGAGTACGGCAGCCAGAAGGCCGCTGAAAAGGCTCTGGAAGAAAAGTACGGCGAAATGGCACGCCACCCCATCGTGAAGATGTCCAAGTCTCTGGGCAACGTCATCAACCCGGACGAGGTGGTGGACCAGTACGGTGCCGACACCATGCGTCTGTACGAGATGTTCATGGGCGATTTTGAGCAGGCTGCACCGTGGCAGACCTCTGCCATCGCAGGCTGCAACCGCTTCCTGGACCGCGTGTGGGCACTGTCCGACAAGCTGGTGGAGGGCGAGGGCTATCGTCCGCAGGTGGAGACTCTGATGCACCAGACCATCAAGAAGGTGGGCGCTGACATCGAGACCCTGAAGATGAACACCGCCATTGCCCAGCTCATGACGCTGGTGAACGCCCTGTACGACAACGGCGGAGCTGTGGGAGAAGCTGGGCCACAGCCACGATGAGCAGCTGGCTTACTACCCCTGGCCCAAGTACGAAGAGGCCAAGTGCGTGGAGAGCACGGTGGAGATCGCTGTGCAGGTGAACGGCAAGGTGAAGGCCCGCCTGAAGGTGGCAGCCGACATCGACGCAACCGCCGCCATTGCTGCCGCCAAGGCTGACCCCGCTGTTGCCGCCGCTCTGGAGGGCAAGCAGGTCGTCAAGGAGATCTACGTCAAGGGCCGTCTGGTCAACCTGGCTGTGAAGGGCTGATCGTTCAAGCGCTTTGCCGGAGAGTTTTTTCAAAAAATCTTTCAAAAAAGGTTGACGAACGCATGAAAATGCGCTATACTGTCTACTGTTAGTTACCATGTAACAACGAAATTCCTGCCTCACGGTCCAAGGGAGGGAATAAGATGTCGGAAATTCGTGTTAAAGAGGGCGAGTCGCTGGAAAGCGCACTGCGTCGCTTCAAGCGCAGCACTGCTCGCAGCGGTGTGCTCGCAGAGGTCCGTAAGCGCGAGGCTTACGAGAAGCCGTCTGTTAAGCGCAAGAAGAAGTCCGAAGCAGCCCGCAAGCGCAAGTTCAAGTAATTGATTGCTTGGAATCGCACGTTGCTTTAGATTTTAAACGCGTTGCTAACGCCGATGTAGGGGAGCCTGTTTATGCAGGTTCCCCTATTTTCATTTTAAAGCCGCTTTGCGCAGGGCAGACTGAGAGGGTCTATTTATGTTGATTACCCCCGAATATGTTTTCAAGGACGTTACCCATATCACGCCGGAATGGCTTTCCGCCAAGGGCATCAGGGCTCTGGTGCTGGATATCGACAACACCCTCACCGCCGACCGCAGTCAGGAGCTGCCGGAAGAAGTGGCCGGGTGGCTGGACACCATGCGCAGGGCGGGCGTCAGGCTCACCATCGTGTCCAACGGCGCGGAAAAGCGGGTGCGGCCCTTTGCCCAGAAACTGGGCCTTGCGTACCTGTACCGCTCCGCAAAGCCGCTGCCCTTTGCGCTGATGGTGGCGCAGCACCGCATGGGCGTGAAGCACCGCCAGATGGCCATGGTGGGCGACCAGCTCTACGCCGACCGCATGGTGGCGGCGCTGTACGGCATTCCGGGCCTGATGGTGGTGCCCCGCGGCCCGGACCTCGGTGCGCAGGTCATCCTCAAGCGCAAGTGGGAGAAAAAACACTGGCAGAAATACTATGACCGGGGAGGCAAGACCCTGTGAGCGATTGGAAGATCCGGTTCGGCACCGCAGGCACCAGCGACAGCTTTGCAGCCCAAGGGTACAAGAGCAGTCTGGACGTGCCGGAGTACACCGCAAAGATGGGCCTGAACGCCTTTGAGTACCAGTGCGGGCGGGGTGTGCGTCTGGGACTGGACAAGGCCGCAAAAATGGCCGCACTGGCCGGGCCAAAGGATATCCTGTTCAGCGTGCACGCACCTTATTATATCAGCATGTCCAGTCTGGAAGAGGACAAGCGGCTCAACAGCATCCAGTATCTGCTGCAAAGCGCAGCGGTGTGCAGGGCGCTGGGCGGCAGGCGCATTATTTTCCACTCCGGCAGCTGCGGCAAGCAGAGCCGGGAAGCGGCCCTTGAAAAAGCGCTGGATACCATGCGCCGTGCCGTGGAAGCGCTGGATGAAGCGGGCTTTGCCGATATGACTCTCTGCCCGGAGACCATGGGCAAGATCGGCCAGCTGGGCACGCTGGACGAGGTGCTGGCGCTGTGTGCGGTGGACAGGCGCATCACGCCCTGCATCGACTTCGGCCACCTGAATGCCCGCACTCTGGGCGGCATCCGCTCGAAAGAGGACTACGCTGCCATCCTTGACCGCATGGCGGAAAAGCTGGGGGACCAACGGGCAGAGCGGTTCCATGTGCATTTTTCCCGCATCGAGTATTCGGCAGGCGGCGAAAAGCGCCACTGGACCTTTGCCGAGACCCAGTTCGGCCCGGAGCCGCAGCCGCTGATGGAACTGCTGGCCCAGCGGAAGCTGCAGCCGGTCATCATCTGCGAGAGCGCAGGCACGCAGGCTGAGGATGCCGGGGCCATGCAGCGGATGTACAGCACAGCGTGTGATTTATAAAAAATTTGTATTTTCATCGTCTTTTTTGCCGAAACCCCTTGCCAAATGGCATGGGATTGGGTAAAATAAATAGAGATATGCGTTAAGCATTTGAGATTAAACTAATGGAGGAATTCCTATGATTTCTGCAGGCGAGTTTCGCAATGGCGTGACCTTTGAGCAGGACGGCCAGGTTCTTCAGGTCGTTGAGTTCCAGCACGTGAAGCCCGGCAAGGGCGCTGCCTTTGTCCGTACCAAGACCAAGAACGTGATCACCGGCTCTGTGGTTGAGACCAGCTACAACCCGACCGCAAAGTTCCCGCAGGCTTTCATCGAGCGCAAGGATGTCACCTACAGCTACGAGGATGGCGATCTGTACCACTTCATGGACAACGAGACCTATGACGATATCCCCGTCAACGCTTCCGATGTGCCCGATAACTTCAAGTTCTGCAAGGAGAACGAGCTGTGCAAGCTGCTGAGCTACAAGGGCAAGGTGTTCAGCGTCGAGATCCCCAACTTCATCGAGCTGGAAGTTACCCAGACCGAGCCGGGTGTCAAGGGCAACACTGCCACCAACACCCTGAAGCCCGCTACCGTCGAGACCGGTGCTGAGATCCGTGTGCCTCTGTTCATCAACGAGGGCGACCACATCCGCATCGATACCCGCACCGGCGAGTATATGGAGCGCGTCTGATCCTTTTAACGCCAAACCGGGCTGCGGGCAACCGTTTGCCCGGTTTTTTTAAAACTCCGATTTTTCTCATTTTAAGGAGGGCATTCGTATGGAACTGAACAAAAAGGCAGCTTATCTGCAGGGTCTGGTCGATGGTCTGGGCATTGATGATACCACCAAAGAGGGCAAGATCATCAAGGCCATGAGCGCACTGCTGGGTGAAATGGCTGAGGTCATCGAGAGCGTGGACGAAGATCTTTCCCGCGCCTACGACCAGATCAACGACCTGAGCGATGAGCTGGAAGATCTGGAAGCAGATCTGTACGAGGAGGACGAAGACGACGAAGACGAGGACGCTGAGGACGAGGATACCGACGGCGACGACGATGCCAAGGATGATGACATTGCCAGCGAGCCGTTCTACGAGGTGGCCTGCCCCAACTGCGGCGAGACCGTTTACGTCAGCGAGGATGATCTGGATGCAGGCGAAGCCAACTGCGCGCACTGCGGCGTGACCTTTGAGGTCGCTCTGGAAGGGGACGGCGAAGATGACGCCGAGGACGGCCCCGTGCAGTACGAAGTGACCTGCCCGGAGTGCGGCACGACCTCTGTGTTTGAAGAGGACGAGCTGCTGGACGGTGCACCCAAGTGCCCCAACTGCGGCAAGCCCCTCGACTTTGAAGTGACCGAAGAGTAAAAATCCTGCCGCGGAAGACAAACAAAAAAGCTGCTGCACATTTGCTGTGCAGCAGCTTTTTGCTTACTGTGCGTTTGCCTTCTGCAGCCAGATGCTGCCGATGTCCAAAGCGTTGTACAGACCGATCTTGGTCGTCTGACGCATCACGCGCTCCTGCGGAGCCTTGGTGGTGTCGGTAGAGAGCAGCATCAGGTGGACCTTGTCTGCAACCTGCTGATCGCCCACAGGCTTGGTGGTCATGATCTGCAGATAGAGCACGTATGGGTCGGTCATATTGCCGTAGTACAGCTCATTGTCCTTGCGGACGAGGGGCTTGCCTTTATAAGTCAGTTTTGGAGTAAATGCCATCGTGAAAGCCTCCCTATCAATAGTAGTTCAGTTCAGTATAACACATCTATGGTGCAGGATGCAAGCTTTTGTGCCCGCAAAAGGTGGGCTTTTTGCACACAATGGCATGCCTGCGTGCAAAAAAATCTGCAATTTTAGGCACTCTGGCAGAAAACAGGGCTTGTAGCGGCGCACAGATATGGTATACTAAAAGCAGAAAAAGCCCGGGCGGACCGGTGCGGAAAAGTGAGGGAAAACACCATGGCAGACTATCAGGAATACCGGCGGCGGGTGCTGCGCAGGCGCTGGCGCAGGCGGTTCATGGCGACAGGGCTTTTGCTGCTGCTCTTGATGGTGGGAGCCATCGGGATGCTGTGGAAAAGCCTGCACCGCGAAACGAGCCCCTCCGGCATGGGGCAGAACACCATCCTGCAGGAAGTGACACAGGACGACACATGGAACACGGTCTCCTATGCAGTGGCGCGGCCGCTCACGGTGCAGACCCTTGCAGACAGCACGGCCACGGCGCTGGATTTCCGTATGGCGGCTGTGCCGCAGAGCGCGGCTGTGGAAAAAAGCTGGTTCAACGATGTGAGCTTTGTGGGCGACAGCCTGACGCAGGGGATGCAGCTGTACGAGGAGGGAATGCAGAATGCCATGTTCTGCGCCTACAAGGGTGTGGGCCCGAATGTGATCGTCAACGGCACCACCTGCAAGCGTGCCGATGGCACGACCGAGGTGCCGCTGGAAGCCCTGACCGCCCAGAATCCAAGGGCGGTGTATCTGCTGCTGGGGACCAATGTACTGGGCCGCGATACGGACTATTCCAGCTTTCTGACCTACTACCGGCTGATGCTGGACATGCTGAACCAGACATTGCCGAACACCAAAATTTACGTGCAGTCGATCACGCCGGTGCGTCCGGAGGTGAGCCAGAAGTCCGGCCACGAGGGACTGAACCGTGACAGGCTGTACCAGATCAACAATGAGCTGGCAGCCATCGCACTGGAAAAGGACTGCTATTTCCTCAACCTGTGGGAAGTGCTGGCAGACGAAAACGGCGATCTGATCGAGAGCTATGCTCAGCCGGACGGATACCACCTGAGACCCGCCGGTTATGCGGCATGGGTGGACTACCTGCGGAGCCACACTGCAGAGTAAAAAGAACAAGGGGCTGCTGCACCAAATTCAGTGCAGCAGCCCCTTGTTGTGTGGGACGATTTTATTTCACGCCTGCTTTAGCTCGCCCTCTCAGTCAAAGCCTGTCGGCTTTGCCTCT
>OQVL01003102.1_pt1 | contig 10192 bp, 9 predicted proteins | sample 1691501 | NCBI WGS metagenome assembly OQVL01 (sample SAMN03418253, study PRJEB22391) | human gut metagenome | biome: human-gut; feature: organic feature; material: feces | host: Homo sapiens | place: Tanzania | collected 2013-01
CGCTCCATGGAAGATGCGTGAGTGCATCTACAAGGACATCGGCGACTACGAGTATGATTTTGGGGACGAGAGCGGCCTGACACCGCTGATTCCGATGTTCTCGCTCGGCCATGACTTCATTCCGGCGAACATCCACGCTGGTGGTCTGCGCTATCACGGAGCCGGTGCCGTAGTGTCGCAACTTCTGAAGGATGGCTTAATGGAAGCTGTTGACATCCAACAACTTGACTCTTTCGCAGCAGGTGTGCTCTTCGCGAAGGCTGAAGGCATCATCCCGGCACCGGAGTCCTGCCATGCAATATCAGCGGCCATAGACGAGGCAAACAAGTGCAAGGAAGCCGGCGAGAGCAAGGTGATTTTGTTCAACCTTTCCGGACACGGACTTATCGACATGACAGCCTACGACCAATACCTCTCCGGCAATCTTATCAACTACACTAAGTAACTTAGTGTCAGGAGCCGACGGCTCAAGCAGAAAACGGGAAACCCGACGCTCATGAAAAAATCGCGTTGGATGGGATTATATCTGTCTGGTCTTGACGGCAAGCCAAGCGGCCTCTTCTGGAGTCATGCGCGGGGCGAGTCGGGTGTAGACGGAGACATTGTAGGCGTTGAGCCATTCTTTTTCATCGGCGGTCAGCAATTCGGGCATGACTGCCGATGTGTCTATATGACAGCATGTAAGGGTCTCGAAACGCAGCCATTCACCGAACTCGTTGCAGCCGGTGGGATTAATGCCCGGGATGCGGTCGGGGATGGTGAGAATCACGTTTTCGTGACGTATACCATGCATACCCTCGCGGTAGAGCCCCGGCTCGTTTGAAGTGACCATTCCCGGAAGCAGCGGCTGGTTGTTGAAGTTTTGCCTTATGTCCTGAGGACCTTCGTGAACGCCGAGATAGTAGCCTATGCCGTGGCCCGTGCCGTGGCCGAAGTTGCGCCTTGCCTTCCACAGCGGTTCACGGGCAAGGGCATCTATCTGACAGCCGGCCGTGCCTTTGGGGAACACGGCCATTGACAGGTCAATCATTCCCTTGAGAACAAGGGTGTAGTCCTCCCGTTCAAGGGCGGTGCACGGTCCTGTAGGAACGGTTCTGGTTATGTCCGTAGTTCCGGTAAGGTACTGACCTCCAGAGTCCACAAGATAGAGCCCGTGGCCTTCGATAACCCTCGAACCGCTTGCTGGTGTGACATAATGTGGCAAGGCCGCCGATGGGCCGTATGCAGAAATATTTTCGAAACTATCACCCCTATATCCCGGAATTCCGGCCCGCAGGGAACTGAGTTTCAGAGATGCGTCCCATTCGCGCACCGGTTCGGCATCGCCTCGTTCTGCCGCTGCCACGCTGTCCTCAAGCCATTTCAGAAAGCGCTCAACCGCAAGTCCGTCCTCTATGAGAGATTCAGGCTCATTGCAATAGGGAGGTTATGAGGACAGGACGGCCTCAAAGTGTTGCGCATAAGCAGCATTTTTTGCAAAAAGTGTTGCGCGTAAGCAACACTTTTTTCTACCCGTTCTTTGGTGGAATTGGCCGAAGAGTTTTTCATCAATGGTGGTGAGCTGCTTGTCGTAGATGAAATCCACAAGTATAAGGCAGGGACATCGGATTGGAGCAAAGAGGTAAAAGAGATATACGAACTATTCCCTAAACTGAAGATGATCGTGAGCGGTTCATCCCTCCTTAAGCTCAAAGAAGGTGATGCTGACTTGTCCCGACGTGCAATCAAGTATACTATGCCCGGCCTCTCATTCACATTGCGTCTTTCGGGACTCCTTCGAATATGTATCGGAGTAGCCAGTCGGCTACATCCTGTCTTTGATGACGCGGGCGAGGGCTTTGACATCAAACTTCTGAGTTGAAAAGGCCTGCGGGAAAGCAAGGCCGCCTTCTTGTGCGCAGGAGCAAGGAGTGGCTTTTGACTGTTGCCCGCTTGCGGATTGTTCCGGAAGGGAAAGGAGTTCGAAGCCGAGGGCAGTGGCCTGTTCGAGCAGGAGACGGACGCTTGCCGCTGCCCAGGTGTAGGAGCCGAAGGCGAAGAATTTACGGTTTTTGACGCCTCTTGCGCTGACAGCTTTCATAAATGCCTCTACAGGTGGAAAGATGCCTCCGTTGTAGGTCGGTGAGCCCAGGATTAATGTGTCATATTTGAAGACATCCCGGATTGCGGCCGACGGATTCTCTACTCTGAGGTCGTGGACGACATTCGGCACCCCAAGGGCTGTGAGTTCAGCCGAAAGTTCGTGTGCAGCTTTTTCGGTGTTTCCATACATCGTTCCGAAGGCGATGCAGACTCCCTTTTCGGCCTCATATCGGCTCAGTCGGTCATATATTCCCACAACTTCCCCGACAAATTTCTCCCAAACCGGCCCGTGAGTGCTGCATATTCTCCCAACTTCCAGTCCGGCGAGTTTTTTGAGCGCCGTCTGCACAGGAACGCCATACTTCCCGACGATGTTCGAATAATACCGAATCATTTCATCCCGATATATTCCCAAATTTTCGAACATCCCGTCGCATATTTCTTCAGATTCTTCCGCGACGGAATTTTTCCCGTCAGTTTCGCCTCCCACAAGCCCCGGAAATCCGAATGTTCCGAAAGCGTCACCGGAGAAAAGAGTCTTTTCGGACTCATACCAAGTCAGCATCGTCTCCGGCCAATGAACCATCGGTGCCGCGAAAAATCTGAGTGAAGTCTCGCCGAGTGAAAGCTCAACTCCGTCACCGACCGTCTGAATCCGTGAAGCACCAATGCCATAGTAGCCGTCCAGCATCGGGACTGCGCGTGCGGTTGCGACGATTTTGATGTCCGGATATCTCTCGATGATTGAAGATATTGACGATGAATGGTCAGGCTCCATATGATTGATGACAAGGTAGTCGACAACCCGCGCTCCAACGACTTCCCCAATCTTGGCATGATCACGAGAAATGCCGTGCATAGGATAAGAATGTTTCTGGTTTTCATTTGTAATGATTATCGATCTTCTAAGTTTACCAACGTATCTCCAAATCTGCGAAAAAATCGGAACTGCTCTACTGTAACGATGAAAAACTGATGTTTGCCAGCTATTCCAAAATAGTTTTGATGGCTTTGGCGAGCCTCCCGTCCGGGTCGGAAAAGTGATTCCCCGGATTTGTTTCGAAATTGTGCGGGATTTCCAGTTTGGCGAGAAGGGAAAGAACCTGCTCTGTGCAGTCTCCTACGCGACTCATGACGGGATGTTTCGTGTTGCTTTCATTGTCGCCCAATGAAAGATATACATAATCAGGCTTTCTCCGGATTTCGTGAGTTTTTATAAAGTCAATGAATTCCGGGTACCAGAATGAGGCGGAACCGCATCCGACTCTGTGGAATACGTCTGTTTTCCATTGGCTCCAGAATGCGAAGAGCCCTGCCAGTGAATATCCTGCAATTGCATTGACGGATGATGGATGTGGCAGGCTTTTTTCCACTTCCGGCATTATCTCGTTCAGTAGCTTTTCGAGGTGTGCTTCCGCATTGCCTTTGAACATCGGCATGCCTTTTCTGACTCCTGGCGCAGGCCATGGCGTCAGTTCGCCTTCGAAGTCGAAGTCGTGTATGGATACGAGGTTGAATTCGGGGCATCCCATTTCCCGGCATCTGTTCCATACGTTGTGTCCGTCTCCGGCAACCGAGTGTATATAAACTGTCGGGAGGCTTCTGTCAGCCGCGCCTTTCCATATTGTCGTTTTCATATTTTTCTCGCTCTGGGGAATTTTGTCTGGCTTTTTGCCGCAAATTTCAAGCCTGCAAGGGGGAATTTACGTAAAATTACGTATAGGAATTTTGCAGGGGATTTCTTTTCTTTGCGGAAATCGTGGATTGATTATAAACTGTAAAAACTGATAAATTATGAAAAGACCTTTTTATAGAGCGATTCTTATGGGCGCCGTGGCGGCAGCATTGACATTGTCCGGATGCAAAAAGGATTCTGTTGATGATGCTAAGGATCCTGATTTGAAATTGAATGAGGAAAGCATTGACCTGAAAATAGGGGAGACTTTCAATCTGAAGGTTACGAATCTGCCTGAGGGTGCTTCAGAGATGAAGATCCGTTGGGCGAGTGACGACGACAAGGTTGCGACCGTGGATCAGAATGGCCTCGTGACCGCGACCGGCACCGGCAGGGCTGTAATTGCTGCTTGGACAAATAATGCGAGTCATGTGGCGAAGTGCAAGGTCTGTGTGCCGCGGAAGATAAATTCCTATACGATTCCTGATGATTTTTTCCCTATTTGGCGCGATGCGGAAAACCCTATAGAATTGCCGTTTACATGCGATCCTCCGTCGGCTAAAGCAGATGATTTTATTTGGGAGTTTTTGCCCAACCAGACCCTTTATCCGGATGGTGAATTTGAATTGTCAGTTAATGACAGGGCGTACATTAAAGCATTGAAAGCCGGTTCCGGAGTGTTTCAGATTACCCCGAAAGATGGGAATATGGAACTGGTGAAAAGATATCGCATTTATGCATACGAGCACAGGTTTAATATTTATCCTTCTTATACTGGTTATTCGTACCTTGGACCGGGACTTGAAGATGGAGAAGAAATTGATGTCTCGAAGTTGAATATAGATGATAGATATGGAAAGCCTTATGTGCTGTTGAAATCTTGCCAATTCGAATGGGATAAAAATGATGACAGGCGATTTAATCTTGATGATCCTTCTATTGTCGAGATTGGCGGTTATATTTCTCCTATCGAGTTGACACTTACTGTTGTACCTAAAAAATCAGGCAAAACCACATTGACCATAACCAATAAGCAACTCGACATAAGAGGTGCTGTCGAAAATGTTTTCGTCCGCAAAGTTGTATTATACGTCCCTTAGTCAACGGTCAAGACAATAGTCATACTTCTCCAGAAGCCGCAGTGCTTGTCCTGCCGCTTCGGAGAGTTCTTTCAAGGAAGTCAGTAACGGATGCATCATTGTCTAATACAGGAAACCGAACAGCCAAAGCGGAATCCGGCAACCGGAGCCTACCTCGGTGTCGTCAACTGCAAGGTAACTGTCCGGGACATCGGCAATCTGTTCGAAGGTCTTTCCCTTTCCGCCCACCTCAAAGAGGTGCTTGTCGTCAATGAGGAAGTCTCCCTGCTTTGGGTAACGGACGTCGTGCAGGACGCGCAGCTGGCTGATGAAGAATGTCTCCCTCTCGTTTCCCTTGTCCACTTTCGGACACAGGATGTGCATCAGGTTGGGATTGCCGAGGAAAATCTTGTCAGGCTTGGTAAGGGACTTGTAATTCTTGGTTTTGGCTGTGAGCAGAGCGAGGACCTGGGCTTTGTCGAGGGCGTAGAGCATCTTGAGCCCGGATTCGTTGTCCGTGGAGAGTTGCCGCCAGAGTTCCGACATGTTGGGCTCGAAGGGAACGTGCTCGCTGATGATCATCAGGAGTTTCTTCACCTTCTGCAGTGTCTCATAGGTTACATTCTCCACGGCGGGAAGGTCGGAATCAATGACGACGGTGACGGTTTCACGCAGCCGAGAAGGAAAATCTTCCAGGGATTCACGGTAGAAGGGGTAGTAGCCGTGGGCAAGGTATGCTTCGAAGAGCGGAGCCACTTTGATGCTTCCGACGATTTCCATCGCTTTTTTTACATGGTGCGTCAAGATATCATCCAGCGGAATCTCCTCGGTCTTGAAGATGCCTTCCAAATCAAGATATTCGCGGAATGAGAGACCGTGCAAGGTGTATGGAGTCTGACGACGGGACATATCCACGGTTGCATTGTCGAGGACCAGCAGTGAACTGCTAGTATAGACGATGCTCATATCGGGGTAGTCATCGTAGATGTTTTTCAGTGCCTGGGACCATCCTTCGTAACGATGCACCTCGTCCAGATAGAGCCGGGATATGCCGTGCCGGTCCGCCCAGTCGACGAGATCCATCAGGCTATGTGTGGCAAACCACAGATTGTCCAGCGAGGCATAGAGCGTCTGGTCGATGTCCTCATAGTTCTCCAGGATATGTTGGAGGAGCATAGTGGTCTTTCCAACGCCTCTGGCGCCCTTGATGCTGATGATACGCGCTTTCCAATTGATCTGGCTGTATAGATAACGCTTGAAGCGCAGGTCAACCTTTGCGATTTTGCGGTGATAGCTGTCGTATAGTGGCTGAAGTTCTGCTTGTTCCATGACAATAACCGTTTTGTTTACTGGGCAAAGATAGTGATTTTATGTTTTCGTTTATTTTGTTATAATAATTTGTTTCTTCTAGTTTTGATAAAATATATGTTTCATTTAATACTGTTGTTGTTAATATGTTTATTAATAGATATACTGCTACAAGTAATGCTAAAATAACTGCAAATATATATTTTACAATTGCTATTGTTATTTTCATTTTTTTATTTCCTTATAAATATGAAAATCTGCATTTTTACAAATCACTTTTATCCTGAAGATTTTAAGGTTAATGATATAGCCTTTGAACTTTCGAAGTTGGGCCATGAAATTACAGTATTAACGGCAATTCCTGATTATCCTAAAGGAAAGTTTTATGAAGGATATTCTTTATTTAAGCGAAGACGAGAAGTTGTTAATGGCGTAAATATTATACGTTTACCAATTATTCCTCGCGGTAAAGGAGGGGCAATTCGCCTTGTATTGAACTACGTATCTTATTACATTTGTCTTAGTATTTTTACATTCTTTCATAGCTTCAGAAATAAATATGATAGAATATTTGTTCATTTGACCTCTCCTTTTTTTATAGGGTTATGCGCTAAAAAGCTTTCTAAACGTCAGAATATTCCACTTCTGTTCTGGGTACTTGATTTATGGCCGGAATCTCTTATTTCTGCAGGAGGAATTTCTAATCCTTTTATTATTAAGCCTCAGGTTAGAATGGTTCAAAAGGTATATAACCAGTGTTCAAAAATCTTAATTAGTTCAAAAGGTTTTGAGAAGTCTATTTGTGAAAAAGGAAATTATAAAAATAAATTACTTTATTTTCCAAACTGGGCAGAAGATGTAAAAGGAGAATCTCCTACGGATTTTGATATAAATAAAATTGAACCATTTGCATCTAAAACAGAAGATGACTTCATATTGTTATTTGCTGGAAATATTGGCGAAGCACAGAATCTTAATGCGGTATTGGAAGCCGCAAAATTATTAAAGAAGGAGAAAAGAATTAAGTTTGTTTTTGTGGGAGACGGTCGGCGAAAAGAGACTCTTGAACAATTTGCAAGAGAAAATGACTTACACGACACAGTATTTTTCCTGGGAAGGTATCCTATTACAACAATGCCTGTATTTATGAATGCTTCAGATGTCTTGATGTTTTCTTTAAAAGATGAATTATGTTTTAATCTAACAGTTCCTGCAAAAGTTCAGTTTTATATGTCACAAGGAAAGCCTGTCCTTGCAATGATAAATGGTGACGGAGCCGATTTAGTTGAAGAAGCAAAATGTGGTTTTAGTGCAAATGCGGGAAATTCAGAAGAATTTGCTGCTGCAATAGAAGCATTATCTAAAATGACAAAAGAAGAACTTGGAAAACTTGGTCATAATGGCAAGGAATTCTATGAAAACAACTTTACAAAACAACAAAGAATAAATCAATTAAATAACTTATTGAAAGAATAATATAAGGAATGAAGCTATGTGTGGAATAGTAGGCTATGTAGGCAATAATAACGCAACTCAAGTGCTCATAAATGCTCTTAAAAAACTCGAATACAGAGGATACGACAGTGCCGGTATTGCAGTTTTAGAGGGAGAAGATATTCTTGTTCGCAAATGTAAAGGAGCGTTAAAGTTTCTTGAAAAGAAGATTGCCGATGAAACTATAAAAGGGACAATAGGAATTGGTCATACTCGCTGGGCAACCCACGGTGAACCAAGCGACATGAACAGTCATCCTCATACGAACATGGATAATACAATTTCTATTGTTCATAATGGAATCATAGAAAATTATGCACAGTTAAAGGCTAATTTGCAGTCTCAAGGTATTGTATTCAAATCGCAGACAGACACAGAGGTCATTGTTCATCTGATTGATAAAGAATACAAAAAAGATAAGGACATATTTAAGGCTGTAATTAGTGCTCTCCACATTTTGGAAGGCTCTTATGCACTTGGTGTTTTATGTAAAGATTATCCTGACAGAATTATTTGTGCTAGAAAAGAAAGTCCTCTTGTTGTAGGTCTTGGTAAAGGCGAAAATTTTATAGCTTCTGATGTTCCTGCCCTTTTGGAACATACAAGAGATGTTTATTATCTTGATGAAAAAGAAATTGCTGTCTTGTATACAGACCATGTTGATTTGTTTGATTTTGAAGAAAATAAAATCATAAAGAAACCTAGCCATGTAGAATGGGATATGGATGCTGCAGAAAAAGGCGGATATCCACATTTTATGATTAAAGAAATAAATGAACAGCCTAAGGCTTGTAAAGATACAATGCATTCTAGAATCATAAAAGATGGGAATGGAATCCGTACTGATGTTTATTTTGAAGAAAACAGTATCGATGAAACATGGAAGAAAGCCGGTTCTGTCGTAATTACAGCTTGTGGTACGGCTTATCATGCAGGTGTTGTTGCAAAATATGCTTTTGAAAAGCTTGCACGAATTAAGGTTGATGTTGATGTTGCATCCGAATTTCGATACAGAGACCCGATTCTTGATAAAAATGATATTTTCATCGTAATTTCTCAGTCAGGAGAAACCGCCGATACATTAAGTGCATTACGCTTGGCAAAAAAAGAAGGCTTAAAAGTTATCGCAATAACAAACTGCGTAGGTTCAACAGTTAGCCGTGAAGCTGATGATGTAATTTACACGCTTGCTGGACCAGAAATTGCAGTCGCCTCTACAAAGGCATACACAACCCAGGTACTGTGCTTACTTTTGCTTGCAATTAAAGCTGGAAAGCTCAGGAACAAACTTTCTGATAATGAAGTTACAAAACTTCTTAATGAACTCGAAGAAATTCCAGAAAAAATTGAACAAATTTTGAAAGAACAGGAAATAATACAGAAGTTTGCAAGTCAACAGTTTAACAAAGAAAAAGTTTTCTTTATTGGCCGCCAGTTTGACAGCGCAACTTCTTTGGAAAGTGCTCTTAAACTTAAGGAAGTTTCTTATATGCATTCCGAAGCTTTTGCGGCTGGTGAATTGAAACATGGACCAATAGCCTTGATTGATGATAAAACACTTGTCGTTGCCATTGCAAGTGAACCCGATCTTTACGAAAAGATTGGTTCTAATATGGTTGAAGTAAAGAGTAGAGGCGCGACGGTTCTAGTTATTACTCCTGATAATAGCGGTGCTTTTGATGGAAAAACGGATGAGATTTTTAAGATTCCTGAATGTAGTTCTACTTTAGCAAGTTTGTTGACTATTATTCCAGCCCAGCTTTTTGCATATTATTGTGCAATTCAACGAGGTTTTGATCCAGATAAACCAAGAAATTTAGCAAAATCAGTTAGTATTCAATGGTGATATAAAGAACCATGGCGCAACCTATTGATGAATCGCAAGAGTCGCACATTTTATCTATTTGGACAACCGAAGCATTGCGTAACAGATTTGTCGTGTTGCCGGAAATATCGCCGTATAAAGTGCTGTCAGTGTAATCCATGGCTTCAGATGAAATTGAGCGAACCTCAAATGTGTGAATATCAGAGGCATTTTCTTTGGCGACAAGCGCAAAGTTGCGGCAAATTTCGCGGTCACGGTCAGTCATTTTATTGCCGGTACGGTTAAACCATGTTTCTATGTAATAATAAGGATAAAAAGAGCCGTCTGCACGTTTTCCCGTAGCATAGCGTAAATAATACTTATTTTTAAAAACGTCAGTAATTTCGCTATTTGTATTATTATAGATTACGCCATCGGGCAGTGAGCCTGTCTTATAAAAAAAGCCGTTTAAACCGGTTGTATCTCGTTCTGCTTCACCATAATGACGGCGTAAATCAGGATAGAGTTTTATTGCCTCATTTAACAGCATGTTAAAACTTTCGGCGTGTTTATTGAGTTTGTACTTGAACATGGCTTTGGAGTAACCGGCAATCGCCCCGACCGACAAAACCCCGATAATCGCAAGCACGCCAAGCATCTCCACCATTGAACGTCCGTTTTCTGATTTCATAATAAAAAATCTCCTCAAATTGTTGCATTTAAGAAGATTTTAGCTCGCGTTTTTTTTTT
>OQVL01003104.1_pt1 | contig 10187 bp, 8 predicted proteins | sample 1691501 | NCBI WGS metagenome assembly OQVL01 (sample SAMN03418253, study PRJEB22391) | human gut metagenome | biome: human-gut; feature: organic feature; material: feces | host: Homo sapiens | place: Tanzania | collected 2013-01
TAACTCTTTTTTTCATTCTATCTACTATATCTTTTGCGTGTGTTGCAATTACCACAACTGGCATATCAGAATCTATCAATGCAATCGGACCATGCTTCATTTCTGCAGCAGGATAGCCCTCGGCATGAATATAGCTTATTTCTTTTAGTTTCAACGCTCCTTCCAAAGCCACAGGATAGCTAAAGCCTCGACCTAAGTAGAGGAAGTTGCGAGCGTATGTAAAGGTACGGCTAAGGTCTGCAATGCGGTCATTTAGTTTCAGTACCTCTTCCATCTTTGCAGGAATCTCTTGCAATCCCTTTACTATAGTCACATACTCTTCATGACTTATTGTTCCCATCACGTCAGCAAGAGCAAGTGCCAACATAGTGAGCACAGTCACCTGACCGGTAAACGCTTTAGTAGAAGCCACACCAATCTCAGGTCCAACATGGATGTAAGAACCAGTATCGGTGGCGCGAGGTATGCTCGAACCTACAGCATTACAGATACCGTAGATGAAAGCGCCCTTCTCTTTAGCCAGTTGCACACTAGCCTTAATCAGAGCATATTGCAAGCGTTCAAACGTTTTATGCGTAAACTCGTTAGCGTCTTCATATGTGAAGAAATTATCCGCCAGATATGATGCAAAGTTAGTCACACCAACACCCAGAGAGCGACGTTTCTTAGCTGTCAGTGCTTGTTCTACAGGATAATCCTGATAATCTAACAGGTTATCAAGCGCACGCACCATAACCATAGCAATGCGTTCTACTTCTTCCATGTTTTCGATATCGAAATTACCTAAAACATATGCTGCCAAAGTACATAGGCTGATCTCTGAATCATCACGACCCATCGGTTTTGTTGGCAGAGCAATTTCACAACACAGGTTAGATTGTTTAATCGGTGCTACATTACGAATAAACGCCCCGTGATTGTTCATGTTGTCTGTGAACGCTGGATAGATTCGACCAGTGTTAAAACGTTCAATTGCCACCGCTAAAAACAGGTCTTCGGCTTTAACACGAGTTTTACGAACACTCGGATCTTTTTCCAGTTTTTCGTAAAGCTGGCGGAATCCTTCCTCATCTCGGAAGTACAGATCCCACAACAAGCCACCTGCTACATCTGGACTAAACAGAGTAATGTAATCCCGTTTAAGGAATCTCTCTACCATCAGGTTATTAATCTGTACGCCGTAATCAAGATGACGAATGCGGTTATCTTCTACCCCTTTGTTGTTCTTCAACACAATAAGACTTTCAAACTCTAAATGCCACATTGGGTAGTAGAGAGTCGCCGCCCCGCCACGAATACCGCCTTGTGAGCATGACTTAACGGCAGTTTGAAAATGTTTCCAGAATGGGATAACGCCAGTATGACGAACTTCACCATGCCCGATCTTAGATCCTTCCGCGCGAATCATACCAGCATTGATACCGATACCAGCACGCTTGCTAATATACTTGATGATTGCATTTGCTGTTTCGTTGATGCCCTGCAATGAGTCATCACTTTCAATCACCACACACGAACTAAATTGGCGTGTCGGGGTACGCACACCCGCCATAATCGGCGTTGGAAGAGAAATTTGCTTATTCGCAACAGCATTGTAAAAATCAACCACATGTTCGAGTCGATTTTCTGTCTCTTCTTGATGCAAGCACATACCGATCAGCATATACGCAAATTGCGGTGTTTCAATTATTTTCTTAGTGCTGCGATCCTGAACAAGATATTTTTCTTTTAGCTGCATCGCACCCGCATAGGTCATTTTAAAATCAAGTTTATGATCGATGAATTTCTCCAGATATTCCACTTCTTCACGGGAATACTTTTGCAGAATTTCGCGATCATATTTTCCGGTTGCAATATTACGCTCAATGTGGCTGTAAAAATCAATCGGTTGGAATTGACCGTATACTGATTTACGAAGCGCGAACATTGCAAGGTTACTTGCTACATACTGATAATCAGGTGTTTCTACAGTAATGTTATCAGCGGCGACCTTAATCAATACTTTCTGGATATCATTGGTTGACATACCCTCGGTCAGAAGTGGTTCAACCATATCAAACAATTCATATGGATCAACGTTATGACCTTCGGCTGCCGCTTCCAGAATTTTCATTACTTTTTCTTTTTCAAACGGAACAGTCAGACCGGAAGACTTAACAACATTTTTAATCATATTACCTCACTTCATATTTTAGCAGGAACAAGTTTATCCTCCATAACGGGGGCTTTCGCCCCCCTTTGTTTATACTGCCATTTGAGCGGTGATCGCTGGATGGCTTTGATAGTTGTGAATTTTAAAGTCTTTCGGAGTCTTTGTCAATACCTCATCTAAAGATTTAAATTCTGGCAACTCAATTGTTGGTTTATCAAACGGAACACGGCTTAACTGTTCCATAACTTGATCAAAATGGTTTTTGTAAATGTGAGTATCTCCACCAGAGAAAATCAGTTCTCCTACCTCAAGATCACACATTTTCGCTATGATGTGGGTTAAAAGTGCATAGCTGGCAACATTAAAGGGCAAGCCCAAAAAGCTGTCTACGCTTCGCTGAAACCACATACAAGACAGTTTACCTTCATTGACGTAGAATTGCACGAAAGGGTGACATACACCTAATACAGCATTATGTGTTCCTTGTACGTTCCATGCGTCAATAATGATCCGGCGATCCGTTGGATTGTTTTTAATTTGCTCAATCACGTTTTGTAACTGGTCTTCCCAAATCTTCGGGCGATAGACATATTCTTCATCGTCTTTAGTGCTCGATGTGTCTACGTCCATACTAGCAAAGATCGTGGTATCTGGTGCTAAAATATCCCCACCAAGATAATCACCATCAAGCAGATAACCGAAATAACCATCATCTACCCATTCCTGGAATCCCCACAAGCAATATGCATCATTAACAAAATTAGATTGAGTCTTCCAGTGGTCTGCTACTAAGAATAGATTATATTCAGAATCAAACTCGTCATAACGCATACCACGCCAGATAGCACATAAACGGTCTTCTGTTTCATTGGTTGGCGTAAAGTCTTCTACCCACGGGTGCTTAAATGTATGTGCATATTTGCTCTTAACGCGCTTAATTTTGATTTCACCGTGTGGATGAATCGGTTTGCGTCGCCATGCCATACCATACATATTGCCAACATTGTAACCATTGAATCGTAGCGGATTCTTTTCTTTCATATCAAGACAGTTACCGCGCCAAATATCAAAGGCTTCTTCGTCAAACTTACCGCGTGTAATTTCTTGTAAGCGACGGCGGTCAAGTGACCCTTCCATAAACCATAGCAACTCGCCAATTACAGAGGCTGTAGCCATCTTTTTAGTGGTCAGTAAGGGAAACCCCTTGCTTAAGTCAATTCGCATCTCTGCGCCGAATTTAGAGAGTGTACCGACCCCAGTGCGGTCTTCACGAGGCCAGCCATTATCCAGAACATCACGCAACAGTTTCAAATATTCTTTCATCCCACATCACCTTTTTCTTGTTCATTGCTTTCTTACGCAGTTTTGCTACTGTCTCGTCAATATTGATAAAGACAACGCCCGGATCGAATACAGTAACAGGTCTTGAGATATCGCTATTTTCTTGCACCGGAAGCCATGATGCGCTCGCTTCATCATAGAGATATTGTAAACCGTAATAATCTACGGCTACTGCGTAGTTTTCACTGGTAGCTGACCATAATTGAATAATACTGATTTTCATTATTGTTCCCGTCCGCAGTGTAAACACCGACTACCAGCAAACATCAAAGATTCACCACAATGTTTGCACTCATAATCTGTCAGAATTTTCATGTTACGCCTTCTTACGTTCCAAAATTTGTTCGCTGATCAGGTAATCATCAAGGAAGTAATTATGTTCTTCTTTTGTTGCAAAGTCAAAATATAATTCCTGAATCATTTCCTTAGAGATACCAACATCATATTCAAACGGATAGTTGATTCCTGAACGTTGAACATACGTTAACACAATACGGTCCGCAAAGTCAACTGCTTTTTCAATCAGGGAAGGTCCACCGATAACGCTTACCAAACCTTGCAATTTCTCTATGACTTCTAATAACTCCTTCAATCCACCATCATTAGTAATCGCGGTATACACATCTGGTTGGTCGCCGTTTTTTGCTTTCGGTGCTGGCTTACTGGTATCGGTGCTAACAACCACATTCACACGACCTTCCAGTGCTTTAGGAAGACTTTCAAAGGTATTACGTCCCATTACTACCGCAGCAAAATCAACATCGCCAATGGTGCGGATTTTAAAGTTTTCCATATCTTTTTTGATTGGACGACCCCACGGTAAACCGCCTTTAAAACCAAACGCCCAATTTTCATCTGACATTTTAGAGTCGCCAATCGCAAATACACATTGAATCATAATATAATCTCCTATCAAATCAGTTTAAAGAAGTTTTCGTTTACATTTTCTTCGGTGATTGCTGTCTTAAATTCTTGACCGTTGTCCGGTGTGATGAAATAACGGTCAGAATAATCACGAAAACGTTTTAAGTGAGATACCCCAACATTAACACCATTTTCCCAAAAACGAAAGGTAATCATTTTTGGTTCATATCGATAGTCGCTGGTTAACACAGTACCATCACCGCGACGGGCTTCATAAACCGTAATACATTCACGGTTAGCGGCTTTAAGGCATTCTTCAATAGTGCCACACGAGATAATACTTACTGTTCCATCTACGATTTGTTCTACAGTCCACATAATATAGTCCTCTCTTTGTTTCGATGTTTGTATTATACATCATCTGTGTTCGGCGTCAACCTTTTTGTTCCATGAAAAGCGGTGCTGTTTCTTCTTTCAGTTTAATAACTAGCGCGGAAACTTCATCAAGAAAATCATGTATCATCAGACTGTAGCGCGTAGGGATAATATTGGAAACCGTTGAAATACAGCCCATGCCGCCGAGCGACAGGATGGGCACGGTTTGGTCGTCATTTCCGGAGTAAATGTTGAAATTATCACCGATATGCATTGCCATTTTACATATCTGCGAAATGTTTCCGGAAGCCTCCTTCAATCCGATTATGTTCGGGTGTTCCTTCAATATGTCCACGGCTGCAGATGTCATATTTACACCCGTTCTGGAAGGAACGGAGTACATGATGATAGGCGTTGTTACGGCGTTTGCAATTTTTTCAAAGTGAGAAATTAAGCCGTTTTCGGTACATTTGTTGTAGTATGGGGTAATGATGAGAAGTCCGTCCGCACCGAGTGCTTCGACCTCCTTTGTAAGTTCAAGGGTGCTTTCTGTGCAGTTTCCGCCGGTGCCTGCGATGACAGGGACGCGTCCGGCCGTCAAATCTATGGTGAATTTCGTAAGTTCAAGTTTTTCTTTTTTGGAGAGAGTGGAAGCCTCTCCCGTGGTTCCGCAGACCACAAGGGCGTCGATTCCCTGCGAAATCTGCCATTCTATAAGTTTTCCCATGGAAACATAGTCGATTTTGCCGTCTTTAAACGGAGTTATCAGGGCGGTTGCCGCACCTTTAAACAATGTCAAAAAAATCACCTCCGTTTTTTAAAAAAATTCGTTAAATTATTATATGAAGCATACGCTATTTTGTTGAAATACATGCGAAAAGGTGGTACAATAAATTGTCATAGAATATTATGGATAAGAGTATCAAAATATTAGAAATATAAGGATAGAGAGGGTAGAAAAATGAGTGAAAAATTAAGAGTGGGAATACTTGGAGCAACAGGCATGGTCGGACAGCGGTTTATCGCACTTTTGGAAAATCACCCATGGTTTGAGGTTGTGACATTGGCGGCAAGCGGAAGAAGCGCGGGGCTTCCTTATGAAAAAGCCGTAGAAGGCAGATGGAAGATGGATACGCCGATGCCGGAAGCTGTAAAGAATATTACCGTAATGAATGTAAATGAGGTCGAAAAGGTTGCAGAAACCGTAGACTTCGTATTCAGTGCCGTTGACATGAGCAAGGATGAAATAAAGGCAATCGAAGAAGCTTATGCCAAAACCGAAACTCCGGTTGTTTCCAACAACAGTGCACATCGCTGGACGCCGGATGTTCCGATGGTAATTCCGGAAATTAACCCGCAGCATTTCGAGGTAATCGAACATCAGAAAAAACGCCTGGGCACGAAGCGCGGCTTCATTGCAGTTAAGCCGAACTGCTCGATTCAGAGCTATGTGCCGGCTTTGGACGCATGGAAAGAATTCGAGCCGTACGAATGTGTCATCACGACTTATCAGGCAATTTCAGGAGCAGGCAAGGACTTCAAGTCATGGCCGGAAATGGTGGAAAATATTATTCCTTACATCGGCGGAGAAGAAGAAAAGAGCGAACAGGAACCGTTGAAAATCTGGGGTCACATTGAGAACGGAGAAATCGTCAAAGCGAAGGAGCCGAAGATTACCTGCCAGTGCGTCAGAGTTCCGGTACTCAACGGACATACCGCCGCAGGCTTCGTAAAATTCAGAAAGAAACCGACGAAAGAGCAGCTGATTGAAAAGCTGAATGCACAGAAAGGTTTCCCACAGGAGGAAAAACTTCCGATGGCACCGGAACAGTTTATCAAGTACTTCGAAGAGGATGATCACCCGCAGGTAAAGGCGGATGTCGACAGAGATAAGGGCATGGGAATTTCCATCGGCAGACTCAGAGAAGACAGCATCTACGATTTTAAATTTATCGGACTGTCACATAACACTGTAAGAGGAGCTGCAGGCGGCGCAATTCTTTGCGCGGAAACGCTGAAGGCAAAAGGCTGCATCACCAAAAAATAAAAGAAAAGGAAAGTAAGAAAGCATGACATATTTTGAAGCGACCGTTTTAGGTCTTGTTCAGGGACTTGCGGAGTTCCTGCCGATAAGCAGCTCGGGGCATCTTGCCTTGCTGCAGAACTGGTTCGGAATTGATGAAACAAAGGTTTTGTTATTCACGGTACTGCTGCATGTGGGGACCTTGATTTCCGTTTTCATCATGTATTGGAAGGATATTTGGGAACTCATTGTGGAACTTGTGCTTACAATCAAGGATCTCTGCACGGGCAAGGGCCTGCGGATGGAGGAACGTCCGGTAAGAAAACTCGGAGTTATGATTATCGTTACAACGATTCCTACGGCAATTATCGGTTTTTTGTTCAACGATTTCTTCGATTCGCTTTACACATCTGTAATTCCAATCGGCGTCGGACTGATTATTACGGGATTCCTGCTTGTTTTTGCAGAAAAAAAAGGTGAGTCTGACAGAGGAATCAAGCAAATGAATTTGAAAAATGCGATTTTCATCGGTACGGTGCAGGGAATAGCGATTTGTCCGGGAATATCAAGATCGGGTTCCACGCTGTTTGGAAGCCTTATCTGCGATTTGGACAGAAAATTTGCGGTTAAGTTTGTATTCCTCATTTCGATTCCGTCCATACTCGGATCAGCAATCTTAGAAGCACCTGCTGCCATCGAAGCGGGGGTATCCTTATCTCAGCTCGGACCGGTGCTTTGGGGAATGGCAGTTGCGGCAGCTGCAGGGATCTTTGCAATTAAGTCCATGATAAAAATTGTTTCAGACAAAAAACTGAGCTGGTTCTCATACTATGTTTGGATTTTGGGATTGGTTGTTGTTATTTACGGAATTGTTGCTTAGGCAGGATACACACTTTAGATAAAACAATAAAGAGGTATATGATGGCAGAAACGAAGAGAGGACCGGGAAGACCTCCCGGATCGAAAAATAAAAATAAGACATCGAAAACCAATACTTCCAAGGCAAAAGAAAAGGCACAGGAAATTCAGGCAAAGAAAAAGGCCGATAAGAGAGTCATTGATGAGATATGGGCGATTATTGCCATTGCAATAGGCGCTTTTCTTGCTGTGGCCACATTCACACAGGGAGCCGGCAAGGTTGGGGAAGCGATAGGGCTTGCACTCAAGGGTGTGTTCGGGCTTATGGGATATGTGCTTCCGTTTTATCTCATTATTTTCGGTGTGCTGCTTTTTGCAAGAAAAACCAGCCACTTTTCCATACAGACCATTATCTATCTGTTCGTAATTTTGCTCATGCTTGCAACGATGAATTCCATAAGATTTGTAGATCAGGATAAACTTGAGCTTTCCTGGCAGATTATGCAGGGGTTCTATGCGAGTGGTGTGAAGCTGACCAGCGGCGGATTCCTCGGAATGATTCTTGCGACCTTGCTTGTCAAAGGATTCGGCGCGGCAGGATGTTGGATTTTCACCCTTGTGCTGACATTTATCTGCCTGCTGCTTCTGATTAACACGCCTGTTTCAAGATTCTTTGAGAAGATTTCGGATAAAGTGGAAGAAAGAAAGCTAATCAAGGAACATGCACACCTGGATATTGCCTCTGAAGATGAACAGGGGATTCAGGTGGCTATGAGGCCTGACATTGTCATCAAACAGACAAATCCGGAGCCTGTGACTACAGCACCGGCACCGCCGCCGCAAAGGATGATACCGGTTTCCGTGCCGGCTCAGCCAAAGGCAATTCCGGAGCAGACGAAGTTACATAATGAAAAAAAATCAAACCGCTTACTTGAATATATGAACGATGATGCACTTTTCGGAAGGAGCAAAAGCGGCACTTTCGGTTTGGAAGAAGGAAGAAAAACCGAAAGCGGCTTCGGGCTTGAACCCGCATCGCCGGCCGCAGCGGCATCGGCTGCTTCGACCGGAAGTATGGGATTAAATGCCACTCCGGCAGCTGAGCCGGTTCAGAAGATTTCCAACAAAGAGGCGAAGGAAGCAATGCTTTCGTCCGCGGAAATCAACAAGTCGCAGACTCCTGAGAAATACAAGAAACCGCCAATAAGCCTTTTGGAAAAGCCAACCGCAAGCGGCAGAACGCCGACGGGACTTTTGCAGGAAAAGGCTCTGAAGCTCGAAGAAACGCTCCGGAATTTCCATGTGGATGCCAGAGTGTTGCAGGTGACTCAGGGACCGACGGTAACAAGATACGAGATTCAGCCGGCGGTAGGCGTCAAGGTCAGCAGCATCGTAAGACTTGCAGATGATATTGCACTTAATCTCGAAGCAAAATCCATTCGTATTGAAGCCCCGATACCGGGAAAAGCTGCGGTCGGAATTGAAGTCGAGAATGAATCCGTTACAATGGTAAGACTGCGCGAAATCATCGACTCGGATGCATTTAAGCGTAGCAAGTCAAAGATTACATTCGCAGTCGGAAAAGACATAAGCGGGGACGCAATCGTCGCCGATTTAAAGGCAATGCCGCATCTTCTCATCGCAGGTTCGACCGGCTCCGGAAAATCGGTGTGCATAAACAGCATTATCACGAGCTTTATCTATAAGGCAAATCCGGATGAGGTAAAACTGATTCTCATAGACCCGAAAGTTGTGGAACTCGGAAATTACAACGGAATTCCGCACCTTATGATTCCGGTTGTAACCGACCCGTCCAAGGCTGCTGCCGCGCTTAACTGGGCTGTGGCTGAAATGACGGACAGATACAAAAAGTTTGCAGAAGAGGGTGTAAGAGACCTTGAATCCTACAACGAGTTTGTGATTGCCAATGACGAAAAAGACAGGGTAATGCCTCAGGTCGTTATCATTATTGACGAGCTTGCCGATTTAATGATGGCTGCTCCGTCCCAAATCGAAGAATCAATCTGCCGTCTGGCGCAAATGGCGCGTGCTGCGGGAATGCATTTAATCGTTGCAACGCAGAGACCGTCCGTTGACGTAATAACGGGAGTAATCAAGGCAAACATTCCTTCAAGAATTGCTTTTGCGGTTTCCTCACAGGTTGACTCAAGAACAATCCTTGACATGCAGGGTGCCGAAAAGCTTGTCGGAAAGGGAGACATGCTCTTTAACCCTATGGGAATGGGCAAGCCGATAAGAGTTCAAGGTACATTTGTTTCCGATGCCGAAGTGCACAAGGTGATCGAATTTGTCAAGGGGCAGGTTGACAAAACAGAGTATAACGAAGATGTTTTGAGCAAAATAGAGCGAAGCAATGTTCAGGAAGGTGCCGATGACACGGATGAACTCCTTCCGGATGCGATTGACCTTGTGGTAAACAGTGGTCAGGCTTCTGTTTCCATGTTACAAAGACGCTTCCGAATCGGCTATAACAGAGCTGCCAGAATCGTAGATATGATGGAAGCAAGGGGGATCATAGGACCAGTCCATTTATGAGTGGAGAGGGGCGAAACC
>OQVL01003105.1_pt1 | contig 10182 bp, 3 predicted proteins | sample 1691501 | NCBI WGS metagenome assembly OQVL01 (sample SAMN03418253, study PRJEB22391) | human gut metagenome | biome: human-gut; feature: organic feature; material: feces | host: Homo sapiens | place: Tanzania | collected 2013-01
CGACCTCACTGGCCGCCGTGTCAGTGATATGAATGCTGGTGGCATTTACATCGTAAGAACCAACAAGGGAAGCTTTAAGGTAAAAAAGTAATATTTAAAGGTAAAAAAGTAAAAGGGTAAAAAAGTAAAAACAACTTTCTCAAATGTGAAAGCTCAATAAATCAGGTACAAGGGGGCGTTTCATCAAGATGGAACACCCCTGTTGCCTTTATATTTTTCAAGATGATAAAAGATGATAAATAATAGATTATCAGTTGTTTACGCTCTTGTTGCCGTTTTGTGAATCCACTTTTTTTCTCACAGCCGAAAAACGAAACGATAAAAAGAGTAATTTTGCAATCGAAAATCTAATTGTATAATTAAAAGAACTATGCTTATGAATAAGGAGAATTTACAAAATGTTACTTTTCTGTATGGTTAGCATGCTTTCTGACTTTGTTGCTATCTATGCCATGCCATATTAGAGTTTTGCTTGTTTTATTTTTTTTGCAACACTTAAATAAGTGAAAATTCTGACATGGCAAAATCCTGGGCAACTTTTTGTTGCTAAGGTCTTTTAAAAGTTTAATTAATAATAGTGTTGCGGAATTATGGATATGAAAAAAAGAATACTTTTATCAATGATCTTGCTCGCTTTGTGCTTGATACAGGCTTCAGCGGACGAGTATTACTACAAATTCCTGCTTTACAATGATGATGGTACGTTGGGAAAATGGTCTGATTATATTAAGGTAACATCTGAGCCAAAACTTAATGAAAAGCAAGAAACATATTATGTTTATCATGACGCACTGGAAGATGTTGTTGCTGGAAAAGCTGTAAAGAATGAAAAAGGTAAAGAATATAAATTGCCCACAAAAGTCAATGGTGATGTAGATCTGGATAAAATTTATGGTATTGCATTTGCCAATGGGCAAGGAAGATGTAATAATGGACAATTTAACATAATGGAGGGAAATGATTATGAAGCGTGGAAGAAGATACGTTCTCGCATCAAATATCTCGGATTGGGCGAGTATATACGTAATACATATAATGATAAAAGCTATTTCGCGGATATGTATAATGTTGAAGAGTTGGAATTGCCTAAAGGTGGTATGACAGTAGGAGATAAGGATGAAGATGGTCAATATTATTTCGCTGATGCTCGGAATCTGAAAAAAATAACTATACATATCGATGGGTATAAAGACCCCGTAGATATAACAGATGATGCGGTAAATGAAAAACCGTTGCTGAATACAGTTGGAAGATATATGTTTGCCAATTGTTGGGCCTTGAGTCCCAAATATATAAACCGATTGATAAGGGATGTTACAGTGATAAAAAACAATGCTTTTTTCGCAGATGACCAATATCGTAATAAATTCTCTTACGAAACAGACAATAAAGTTATTGAGATACCCAGCTCAGTAAAGACAATAGGGGAACAGGCTTTTTTGAATCGAGTGAAAGATACCGGACTGAATATTCATGGAAATGGTAGCTTGGATATTGGTTTTGAAGCATTCAAAGCATGTGATGAACTGGCAAAGATACAAACTCTGGATAATAGAGTACTTAGAATATCTAAAAATGCATTTATGCGCTGCAAACAGTTGAATGCCTTTGAAAACATCGATAATGCTAAGATAACCTCTCTTGGAGAGGGTGTATTTAGAGACTGTCAATCCATGACCAGCAAGTTTGTTAATGATGTGTTACAGAATTATGCAAACAATGGGGGAACGACGATTCCTGCTTATCTGTTTTCTGGCTGCAACGGACAAGATCTTACCCAATTGGATATCCCTGCCTCATTCACCCAAATCGATAAAGGCGCCTTTGCCAAGAACTCAAACGTCACGAAGATAATCGTACACAGCGGTACACAGATTGATGCGCAGACCTACGACGGCGAAGACGGCATCTTCTATGGAATGATTCCCAACAAGGTGCAGGTTGTATTTGAGGGCGAAGCTGAGGCTCATTACACGTTCTATCGCGACAACATCAAAGATAAGGGTCCGAACGCCTTTATGTCTCTTCTCACCAAGACTCTCAACGAGAATGATGAAGACTATACGGTCGTAGCCCAGCGCCATGCCGACGTCCGCCTCACACGCACATTTAAGGCAGGTTGGAATACGCTCGTGCTGCCTTTCGGCGCTCGCGATGTAGAAGGAAAATGTGCGCGTATTTTCCAGAAAGCCCTCAATGCATCAGGTGAAGAGAACTTCATGATTGCCGCCTATCGTGGCTTGGCAAAGAATAAGGCACAGCCCGACAACAGTACCTTCTATTTCCTGAAGTACGACAACTACGACAAAGATCCGCTCGATGAGTTTGAGCCTCTCCTCATCAGAATGACGCAGAAAGACATCAACGACGCCAATGGAGTCTATATTTTCAAGGATGTCGAACTCAATTACGATGGCGACTTCCCCGACGGCCACGGCGGCAAGATATACAAAGAATACACAGCAAAAGAAGCGAAAGAACGTATGGGATTAAGGGATACTGGCGGATATTTCGACGGCAACTATAATCACGACAGCAACGACAAGTTCAAGAAGTGTACCTACGATGATTTCTATTTCACGGGAACACTCCATCTGCAAAAGGGCGATGCTGCTGAAGGCTCAGCTTTCATCGCTCCTGGCGACTACATCATTCAGAACAATACCTTCGTTAAGTGTCTCTCAGGCAAGAAGTACGGACTCAAGGGATTCCGTGGTTATTTCAAGAAGTTGCCATCAAGTACATCACATGCCAAGGGCAATATCGGCATCTGTCTCGTCGACCGCAATGGCGTAGTTTCTTCCATCCATCAGGTGGACGGAGCATCGCTTACGCCAGCATCTGTTGCTCCTGCCGCAGTCTACAACCTCAGTGGCCAGCAGGTTGGCAATTCTCTTTCCACTCTTGCCAAGGGTGTTTATATCGTTAATGGCAAGAAATTCGTTAAAAAGTAAATCATTGCAATCATGAAGAAAAAATATCAACAACCTCTCGTAAGAGTTCAAAGCGTAGAAGGTGAACCTCTGTTGAACGGTGGCTCCGTAGTCGACATCGGTGGCAAAACGCAGGCCACGTTGGGTTCCGACACCACTACTGGCGGTTCGGAAGGTGAAGGCGGCACTGTGTGGGGCGATGCCAAGCCCTACAATCCCTGGACAACTTGGGATTAAGACTTACTTATTATAAAGGAAATGCGGGATTGAGTTGATTGCTCAATCCCGCATTTATCATTGTTCCACCATCTTCTGCAACTCGCTGAGGCTGGCAGCCACATCAATGTAGTCGTGCCAGTTGCCGCGAATCATTCCTTGCGAAGCCATGTCGTCGAGGAGGGCGAAGGTGGAGTTCCTGAACGGAAGTGATGATGTTAGGCTTGCCTTCCTCTACTGTCTCTGTGATGTTGGTCACATAGCCTTGCACCTTTTGGTCGTGGTGGGGCTTTATTGTGTTAAAAAACACTATGGTGGTGTAAAAAATGCGCGTTTACCTGTTCTTATGATATATTGCAAAAAACCAAAACAATTAAAACATAACAAATCGTATGAAAAAACTCATCCTTACAGTAGCCTGTATGGCCGTTGTACAAGGGCTGTGGGCCGACATTGAGGCAGGTAAAGCCTACCGCTTGGTGCCCGCTACCGACAAGGGTAAGGCCGTGTTTGTAGAAAACTCAGCCTTTGATAACGGCAAGAAGGTGATGCTGTGGACACATACGCCAGCCCCATCTCAACAGTGGTATGCCGAGCGTCAAGGCGAAAAGTGGGTGCTACGCAACGTATATACGGGCAAGTATCTTACCATTGCTTCAACTGTTGCGAAGCAGTCGGATAAGGCCACTGCCACATCTGCGCAATGGACCCTTGAACCCATCGATGCCAACACAAACACCTATCGCATAGCCCAAACCATAGGCACACAATTGCGTTACCTCGGTGCCCTTACGGCTACCGATGGCACCCAACTGTCATTGGCTGCCAAGAAGACGGGCGATGATGCTGCACAGCAATCGTGGACCTTTGTTGAAGAAACCCCTATCACCACCTTTACCCACGCTTTGCGCGATGAGATGGGCGAGCGCTATCTCGCTTCGTTCCTTCAAACCGTGAGTGGTGGCAAGACCTTTACCAAGGGCGGATGGGGCGACCCCGAGATTCTTGAAACTATGCTCGACGCCTACGAAACCACGGGCCAAAAGCAATATCTCGATGCTTTTACCTCGGTTTACAATTACTTCAAGAAAAAGGTTGGCACCGACTGGTTGCATCTGGTGTATGAAGATGCCTATAAATGGTATGGCCACGACTTTAACGACGACGTGATGTGGATGATTATTGCCGCCGCTCGCGCCTATCAGCTTACAGGCCAAAAAGTATATATCAACGATGCCAAGCGAGCCTTTGATGGCATCTGGCAGCGCGCCTACAACCAGTGGGGCATGCTGCGCTGGGCCGAGAAGAGTGGAGGCGAGAACGGTACCAACTCGTGCATCAATGGTCCGGCCGAGGTGGCTGCCTGCTATATAGCCATGGGCTTGGGCGACGAGAGTTATTATGAAAAGGCACGCGCCCTGTACGACAAGCAACGCAGCTACCTGTTCAATGCCGAGTCAGGTGCCGTGTACGACTGTTTTACCTGGAACGCCGAGACCAATTTGCCGGGTAGTTACAGCTATTGGTCGTCAACCTACAACCAAGGCACCATGTTAGGCGCTGCCACCTTATTATATAATCATTATGGCGACAGCTTCTATCTGCAAGATGCCAAGAAGATTGTAGATTATTCGCTGAACCACCTGTGCAACAGTGATGGCATTATCAACGTGTGCCAAACCGTTGAGGGCGACCTCTGTGGCTTCAAGGGCATCCTTATGCGCTATATGCGCCTGTATGCCACCCACTTTAATGTGCCCAGCATCATGACCTGTATGCAGCGCAATGCCCTGCATGCCTATTGCAACCGCAATTCAAAGGGCATTACCTCGTCGGCATGGCTCACCAAGGCTGCCGAAGATGGCACTTATGGCGACAAGCGTTACGACGATCAGCCCTTTGGCTGCTCTACCGCTGTGTCGGCAGCGTTTAACGCGTTTGTTCCCACATCGGGCATTGTGAAAGAGGCGTGGCAACTGTTTCAGGCCGAAGACTTCGATTATGCCCAAGGTGTTTACACCGACCAGATTGATGGTCGCACTGTAGTCACTAACATCAAAAAAGGGCTGTACACCTGTTATCGCAATGTCGACTTCGGGTCGACCCCTGCACGACAGGTGCAACTCACCCTCTCTAAAGTAGCGAACAAAGCAGTGGGTGGCAGCGTAGAAGTGTGCCTCGACAGCCCCTCGGCCACGCCCATTGCCACCATCAATGCTCCTACCACCGACAGTTGGGCTACCCTTACCGCCGACATTGCTCCTGTGGCAGGCCGCCACGATGTGTATATGCGCTTCAAGACAAAGGTTACATCAAGCACCAGCGCCTTCAGCTTCGATAGCTTCAAGTTTCTCACCAGTGCCACGCCGCTGATGAGCGACGTGACAAAGAATGGTGGCGTGCTCACCCTCAGTCCCGCCTCTGATCAGGCAGCGCTGGCCATTGATGCCGACCCTACCACGTCGGCCTCGGTGGCAGGACACCAGTTGTCGCTCAGCTATCAGTCAGAGGTGGCCGTGCGCCCTTTGCTGTATAGTGTGTCGGTAGGAACTGAGCCAAGCGCCAACGATCCGAAATCCTGGACGCTGATGGCCTCAAACGACGGCGAAACATGGATAGAACTTGACCGCCAAGACGCTGCCTCGTTTGCCGACCGTGCCACTACCCAGCGCCATACGCTGAACACCGATGCGCTGTACACCCGCTTCAGGCTGAACATCACAGCTAATCATGGTGGCGAGAATACGGCCGTGTCTGACTGGCAACTGGTGGGTGTCCTTAACACCAACTTGGGATTTACCGCTCAGGGCACCGAGGTGTGCATGGCCGATGGCTTGTATAAGCCCACCCGCTATGCCGTAACAGCCCCCGCCACCACAGGGCAGCAAGCGCCCACAGGCTGGACACTGCAAGGATCGACCGATGGCAAGACGTGGGACGACATTGACCATCGCTCGCACCAATCGTTTGCTTGTGCCGCCGCCACTGCCTTCTATACCGCTTCGGCTCAGAAGGGCTACAGCCAGTTTCGTCTGCTAACCGAGGGCGAGGGCACCGCGCAAAGTTACACCGTCTTCGCACAGTTAGTGCCCACCGCTACCTTCTATCCTGGCATCTTCAGCAATGGTGGCACCTTCACGGCAGCCTCTTCTACCGCTTCGTTAAAAGCAATCGCCGATGCTGACCCGTCAACCTCAGTGCGTATACCACTGACCAACGGACAGGCACAGGTGGTGTATGAGAGCCCGTGGACGTTTAAGGTGAAATCGTATGCGCTGTGTGCAGGAAGTGCTCATGGCGAGAAACAGGCCAACCCGAAGAGTTGGAAGGTAGAAGTGTCGCAAGATGGCAGCAAGTGGACCGCCTTGCGCACCGAACTGAACAAGGTGTTTACCAAGCGCGGCATGGTGGTGAACAACACGCTGGCCAGCGGTGCCGAATGGAAATATATACGCCTAAACATTACGGCTGTGTCGAAGGCCGATGCTGATGAGGTGGTGATTGACGACTGGCAGCTGAACGGACAGTGCCTTACCGCCGATGCCCTGAACACTTCGGGCGCCACGGCCACGGCCTTAGTGCCTGTTGATAACGCCAATGAAACGGGTGACAAGGTGGCCGACAACAACATCGACACCAAATATTGCTATTGCTTTTTCATGGGCTCTTGGTTGAATTACGACTTCGACACCCCTGTGGTGGCCAATCTCTATAGCGTGTCGTCGGCCAACGATAATGCGGGACGCGACCCGAAGGCATGGACACTGATGGGGTCAGACAATGGCACCGACTGGGTAACGCTGGACCAGCAAACGCAGCAAGTGTTTCCTGACCGCAAGACCACGCTGTTCTTTGCTTTCAATAATAAGCATGCCTATGCCCACTACCGACTGGTGATGGATGGCAACAATGGCGACACTATGCTGCAGCTGAGCGAGTGGCAACTGCTGTATAGCGACCAAATAGCGTCGGGCATAGGTGCTGTGACCGATAACGTAGGCCAAGCCCAAATAGGCATTGCACAATGCGTAGCGAACAAACAGCTGATGCTGTCAATGCCCACTAACGGCACTGTAGCGGTTTACACCCCGTCGGGCCAACTGGCTATGCAACAAACGATAGCGGCCGGACCGCAACAGGTGGCTTTGCCCTCGCACGCGCGCGGTATATATATTATTAAGGTATGTGCAGGCGCACAACAGCAAACGGCAAAGATAATGGTACGATAAAGTGTGAGTAAGTAATGATAAGAATGGCAAGTGCGGAGCTGTAAAAGGCTCTTGTGCTTGCCATTTGCTATTTATACACTCGCACAAAAAAGAAACGCGGTAAAGGAGCTAACCAATAGCTCTTTTACCGCGTTTTTCATTTATAAAGCGGGCGTATCAAGACAACATCTTTATTGTTTCAATACGCCCACTATGATATCATTTTTTATTTCACAATCACTTTCTCGGTCTTTCTTTTGCGGTCGGCTACAATAGTAACCATATACACGCCTTTATTAAGCATTGCCGATGACACAGCTGCATTTCCACTAAAATGTCCTACGGCTACCGTCTCTCCACCCACTGCCACAATGCTATATGAAGCATTATGAGCAGCGGCTTCAAGATGTATGTCAGCACCTTGCTCTACGACCTTCGGATATACAACGATGTCGGTCTTGGCAGAAACATTATCAATGCCCGATGCCACCTGCCCGTATACCTCAAACTGGCCGATAAGAGCCGAGTCGGTAACGCAGCTATAGGGTATTTCTAATTTTACATAGCGACCGCTAACCGTAACATCAGGCACATAGGTTTTAGTGTTTTCAGAAGAAGCATCTGTAACATTGGCCACACATTTCCAGCCTACGCCACCTGCACTTCTTGCATAATTTTTCATCTGTGTATCTGTGGGACGTGTATTTGACACATAAATGCGATAGCCACTAATGTTATGGGTTCCACCAAAGTTTTTCGAGTCGTACAACTTAAATTGGTTCATGTTACACGTTGCACCTAAGTCGACAACAGCCCAAGCATACACGTCGGCCGAATTGGTCTTCTTTACCTTCCATGTAAAAGGTTTTAGGGTGCGCGTCTTCAGGCCATCAAATAAGTTGAGTGCCGACTCATTGAAATGAACTGGACTGTTAGAACCTATCACCGAGCGATGTAACGATAAGAGGCCCGTTGTTGCCGTAGGCTCTGTTTCGGCCGTAGGTGTGCCCCACATATCAAACTGATACACGCGCACGGCACCATCACCTTTTGCCATAGTGAGTTTTACATACTTAGCTTTAACAGGCTCACTCAGTGTAGATGAGTGAACATCTTCGGCAGCGACGCCTTTCTCGCTCACCGCTGTTGTGTAGGTATTGCCATCCATACTATAAGCTATCTCATATTCGTCTGAATTGCTAAAGGCTTCATGTGTTTTCGAGTCGTAGATATCAAAGCCTGTAAGCAGATGAGGTTCGCTCAGTTCAAACACAACCGAAGGTTTTTCTAACGAGCCATTATAACACCACTTGGTGCCTCGCTGACTGTCAAGCATAAAGTAAGGATCTTCCTTTTCATTTACACGTCCGCTCGATTTTACCACTGTAGCCACCTGTCGGCCAAAACCATAGGTAGGAATACGACTGATGATTTGAGGTTGATCAGCCTCGCCCTCCTTAGGTTCATGGCCATACACACTAAACTCGTATACACGGGCAATGGTGCCATCTTGCTCACCCTTTACCACGCGCAAACGCACGCCCTCACTAACAAAAGGATGCTCAAGCACAAAGTCGGTAGTGTTAACTGAATTGTCTGCCACGGTTTGCACGTCAACCCATCCATCATTTACATAACGTTGCAACACATATTCGGAAGCAATCTTGCCATCACCTTCGCACCCAGCGTTTAGCACCTTCCAGCCTGTTATTGTCATGGGCTTTTCAAACTTATACTCCAGCCATTTCACAGCCGACGAGTTGTCGCACCATTTAGTATCGGCATTGCCATCGCAAGCCTTCTGCGCACTCTCATTACTATTTGTTTGTCCTGAAGCTTGCACCGTTGCAGGCGTAATGATGTCGTCGTCGTGTTCTACAGCTTGATAAGGATCCTTAGTATCTTTGTGTTTCAGCACATTTACCACCTCAGATAGCGGTTTTGTATCATCGTTAGCATTGTCTGACACACTGATAGCATAGACCAAGAGATCAGGATCGTTAGGTAGCGTAATCGTATTATCGCCCTCATTCAGCGTAAACGCATACTTATACATATACAGATAGTCGTATACATTATCGGCCGTTTTGCTGTGCGAGTGGGTAGCCGTAAAGGCTGTATTCTCCATACGATAATGTTTCTGCACATCAATGCTATTGCTCCATACGCCCACCATGCCACCATAGTAGTCGACAAACTGTTCTACGGTTCTGGTTCCGATACCAAACGTTGCTGTGGTGCCCTTCGTATTGAGCGACGAAGCCAACACATACACCTTACGGGCACCCTTCAGTGCAGGCAATGTGATGGTTTGCCCCATGCAGCGCACAGCATTTTTCTTGCCTATGCTGCTATTTCCCATGGTAAACGAAATGCCATCGGCTTTCAGTTCGCTGCCCAACAGTTCTGCAGGAAAAGCCTTATCAATGTCAGCATCGCTGCGACGCTCATTGGTGCTCATCACATCCACATTATAATCGAGGCTCACAGGCACCGACTGCGGTGCTTGTTCACTAACTGTAGTTGCCGATGACGCTGCAGAAGAAGCTAATTCAAACTGAAACGTTTTAGGATGGAAACGATCAATATGGAATGACAGTTTGCGGCCACTAAACTGTGCGGGACCTAACAATTCTTCAACACCGTTCACCTCGTCGGCAGAAACAATGTCGGCGGGGAATTCGACTGTAACATCCTGTCCTTCGCCCGTCAACTCATAAAAGCGAACGATATATTTATCTGAGCCCTCAGCCTTCTTTAGCGCTTTCACTGCCACATTGCGGTTATCTACCTTCACGAAGCCAAAATCAGAACCCAACGAGCCC
>OQVL01003107.1_pt1 | contig 10182 bp, 11 predicted proteins | sample 1691501 | NCBI WGS metagenome assembly OQVL01 (sample SAMN03418253, study PRJEB22391) | human gut metagenome | biome: human-gut; feature: organic feature; material: feces | host: Homo sapiens | place: Tanzania | collected 2013-01
AGATAATAATGCCAAGATTATGTCAAGGAAAAAGTTAGTGAGTACAATAAAAATTACTATTGTGTGATACATATTGACAGAGTGTATGTAAAATAATTCCAGATGGTGAGCATCCTGACCACAGAAGAGTAAGACCTTCTGTGGTTATTATTATTACATAATACATTTACAGGCATTTCCACAATCTTAGGTTTGACTTTACTATGATAAACTGTTACTATGTTACCGTGTTGTGCCCTAATAGGGCTGTATATCATGCAGATGCCCGGTGTAGTGTGTTTCATGCATCTGCCAAGTATATTTAAGTATATTTCAGGAGGAAAAAAGTATGAAAAAGTTATTATCACTGCTCTTAGTGGCAGCAATGGGACTTTCACTGGTTGGATGTGGCGGATCTAAGAGCGAGTCAAAGAGTGATCTGGAGTATGTAAAGGATAAGGGAACTCTCGTTGTCGGAGTTACAGACTTCGCGCCGATGGATTACAAGGATGAGTCAGGCAACTGGATCGGATTTGACGCAGATATGGCATCAGCATTTGCAGAGAGCCTTGGCGTAAAGGCAGAGTTCGTGGAGATAGACTGGGACAACAAGATCATGGAGCTTGACGGCAAGACCATCGACTGTGTATGGAATGGTATGACACTCACAGATGAGGTTACAAGCTCAATGGCATGTTCAGATGCATACTGCAACAATGCTCAGGTAGTTATCGTGCCAAATGATAAGGCAGACAAGTATCAGACAGTTGACAGTATCAAGGAGCTTACATTTGCTGTAGAGGCAGGAAGCGCAGGAGAGGATCAGGCCAAGGAGCTTGGACTCAACTATACAGCAGTAAAGGCACAGGCAGATGCTCTCATGGAGGTTGCAGCAGGAACATCAGATGCAGCTATCATAGATTCACTCATGGCAGCAGCTATGGTAGGCGAGGGAACAGGTTATGACAAGCTCACATACACTGTAGGTCTTAACAGTGAGGAGTATGGCGTTGGCTTCAGAAAGGACTCAGATCTTGTAGCTGAGCTCAACAAGTTCTTTGCAGACAGTAAGGCTGACGGCTCAATGGAGAAGTGTGCTGAGACATATAAGGTACAGGCTGCACTTACAAAGTAATAGATAAGATATAATTAGTATTTTTACCATCACTTAGAGAGAAAAATTATTATGGATTTGTTTTTTGAACAGCTCCCGGTAGTACTTGGAGCTCTTAATACAGGATTTATACAGACATTAAAATTGTTCTTCGTGACATTGCTCGGTGCATTTCCGCTTGGACTTCTCATAGCACTCGGTTCCATGTCAAAGTTTAAACCCCTCAGCTATCTTATGAAGTTCATCGTATGGATAGTGAGAGGTACACCACTTATGATACAGCTGCTCATCATATATTTTTTTCCAGGACTTGTATTTCACAATCCGATATGGGGCGGCGGCGAAGGCGGAAGATTTGTTGCGGCATCAGTGTCATTCATAGTGAACTATGCCTGCTATTTCTCAGAGATTTATCGTGGAGGTATTCAGGGTATTCCTGTAGGACAGGAGGAGGCCGGACTCGTGCTCGGCATGACTCCAAAGCAGATATTCTTCAAGGTCAAGCTTTTGCAGATGATAAAGAAGATAGTTCCGGCAATGTCCAACGAGATCATAACTCTGGTCAAGGATACTTCACTTGCCCGTATCATCGCACTTCAGGAGATCATTTGGGCAGGACAGGCATTCATGAAAGGTTCACAGGGAATCTCAGGTGCAATATGGCCACTCTTCTTCTGCGCATTCTACTATCTGATATGGAATGGCATAATCACAGTTTTACTTGGCAAATTAGAGAAGAAACTTGATTTTTTTAGATAGGAAGGAGAAGCGGACATGGCTATATTAGAGGTTGAACATATAAAAAAGAAGTTTGGCAAGACAGATGTGCTCAAGGATATAAGCTTTTCTCTGGATCAGGGAGAGGTCCTTTCTATCATAGGATCATCAGGAAGTGGAAAGACAACACTTCTTCGCTGCCTGAACTTTCTGGAGATGCCGGACAATGGAGTTATCCGTGTAAAAGATGAAATCCTGCTTGATACGGACAAGCCGGAGACCCTGAAGGAATCAGAGGTGCGCAAGAAGAGACTGCATTTTGGACTTGTGTTCCAGTCATTTAATCTTTTCCCGCAGTACACTGCGCTTCAGAACGTAATGCTTGCGAGGGAGCTTTTGGCAAAGGAGAGACCGGATTTCAAAGTAAACAAGAAGAATATACTCGACGAGATAAGAGTTCAGGCAGAGGAGCTTCTACGACAGATGGGACTTGAGGAAAGAATGAACAACTATCCTCACCAGCTTTCAGGCGGACAGTGCCAGCGAGTTGCCATAGCAAGGGCTCTTGCTTTGCAGCCTGATATACTGTGCTTTGATGAGCCGACATCAGCTCTTGATCCGGAGCTTACAGGAGAAGTGCTTAAGGTTCTCAGAAACCTTGCAGACAAAAAGACGACCATGATAATTGTTACCCATGAGATGGCATTTGCAAAGGATGTTGCAAGCCAGGTCATATTCATGGATGATGGATACATACTTGAGCAGGGAAGACCTGACCAGGTATTTGACAATCCGAAGATGGAGAGGACAAAGCAGTTCCTTTCATCATATTCATAAAAGATGTATACGATCCCGGTGTATCGAAAAAATGATGCACTGGGATTTTCTGTTTATATAAAAAATGATCACTAAAAATCTGAAAAATCGTTTGAAACTATACTATACAAAATTCACAAAACAAAAATAAGAAACAAGGCAGCAATTCTCCCCCATATACAAATGAATTTAGAAACAAAGGCAACGCAGATAGGATGCCATCTACCCAATGCACAAAAAATCAAGAAAATGACATGTCAGAGGTCTCCACAGAGGGATAAAAAAATCACCCCAGACGTTGAGTTAAAAAAGGTCAGTGTGTATCATTGGTTATACCGTACGGAATACAAAGCTTGACATATAAATTTTTAAAAATAGGAGGATAAAAATATGCCATTGAGAAGAGTAGCAAAAGACAATGAAAAAGCAAAAAGAGGAACAGGAAGTATTGACAAAATAAGAATAAATGATGACCGTGTACAGATACTGACGGGCGAGGGTAAAATATACGTTTTTGATAAACGCGATATATGTCCTGTTACGAATATCTCACTCAGGGTAAATAACAGACAGGTAAATATCAGTTTTGAAAACTCAGGGTATGGCTCATCGACCAATGCCTTACGTTTTCATCGGTATCCGATAGTAGAATTTGGCAATCTTACGCCGAATGCTATAAAGACATATATGAAGTCAATATTGAGGGAGTCGATTCTGGATCTGTCTGACGTTAAGGTGATACATTCGTATAAGCGGGTGGGCAATGAACCGTATATCTATATACTTGACAGTGAAACCTTGTTGGATGATGAAAGAATATACGCTAAACTGAGCGATGAAGATGCAGACAAAGCCGATGAATATGACATAGATTATGTGGAAGACGGATATGAGGACGACGGATATGAGGACGATTGGTGGTATGATGAGGATGAGGAAGAGTAGGAGAAATGTGATCTCATGATTGAAATGTGATACAGTTTTTCCAATGCAGTGATGACACGGAGAAAACAATAAAGTATAGTAGTAGATAAGTAGGTGTTCCAATATATGTGTCAGGTTTTCTGTGAAAACCTGACATGCAGCGCCAGCCCTTGCCGAAGGCAACTCCAAATGGGCTGGTGTTCCATACAGGAGGAATTTGTTTATGAGCAAGATACTCGTCATAGAGGACGATGAAGAGATGAACCGGCTTATCTGCGAATATTTGACAGAAAGTGGCTACGAGCTGATGTCTGCCACAAACGGCATAGCGGGACTGTCTATTCTAGAAAGCACACCGGACGTCGATCTCTGTCTGCTGGATCTCATGCTGCCGATGAAGAGTGGCGACAGAGTCATGCAGAGTATCAGGGAATTCTCAGATGTTCCGGTCATTGTGCTTTCGGCGAAGAATACGGTCCAGACGAAGATAGATCTGTTCAGGCTTGGCGTTGATGACTATATCACAAAGCCGTTTGATCTGGATGAGCTGCTTGTAAGGGTGGAGGCGGTGATGAACCGCTGTATATATAGAAAATCTTCTGGAGATCCATGCGGCATCAAAGGGATAGCTGGACATTCCTCAAATGACGAAAAAAGTGTAGCAAGTATGGATGTTAGTGGCAGATTAAATCCTGAAAGAGAAAATACAAATGCTGGCGTAGCATTGGGAAATGAAGTCAACACTAAGAATACTAAGGTTGTGCATCAGGGATACTCATATATTTACAAGCACCTCACCATGGATGATGAGGCAAAGAATGTCACGGTAAATGGCAATAAGCTGGACATTACTGCAAAGGAGTATGGAATATTGAGGCTGTTGCTGACAAATCCAAACAAGCTTTTTTCAAAGGCAAATCTGTTCGAGAGTGTGTGGGATGAGACATATTATCCGGAGGACAATGTCCTCAAAGTTCACATGAGCAATCTCAGAAATAAGATAAAAAAGTATGATGACCAGGAGTACATAGAGACCGTCTGGGGCATGGGATACAAGCTTGCGGAATGATTCTTAACCTTTTCTTTACATTTGAATTTACCATTTCTTTATGCATAGAAGGTAATATATAAAATGTGAAGAGACAGCGTAGGTGATCGCGGGATCAAAAGAGCTGAATATGATTTTACATGTGCAATCATTAGATGTGTAAATCGGGGAAGGGAGCAGCATATGGCGAGCGTGATAAGCCTCAAGGGGCTGACCAAAGTGTATGGCGATAAGCGTGTTGTGGATAACTTTTCGCTGGATGTTGAAAAGGGACACATATATGGTCTGATAGGACCAAATGGAGCGGGCAAGACCACCATAATGAAGATGATAGCGGGACTTATAGATCCTGCTGAGGGAGAGATAGAGCTGTTTGGCTCGGGTAAGGATCTGGATGCGAACAGGGAGAGAACGAGCTTTATGATCGAGGCTCCGTATCTGGACAAGAGTTTTACAGCCAGGGAGAATATGGAGTACATCAGCCGGCTCAGGGGAGTGGCCGATTCATCTAAGATAGATGAGATACTTGAACTTGTGGGGCTGGCAAATACCGGGAAGAAGCTGGTGAAGCATTTTTCACTTGGAATGAAGCAGAGACTTGGAATAGGCATGGCATTGCTGCCAGACCCGGAAATCATGATACTCGATGAGCCTGTGAACGGACTTGACCCGGAAGGAATCGTGGAGGTGAGGAATCTTCTTAAGAGACTGAAGGATGAGAGGGGGATAACGATACTTATCTCCAGCCATTTGCTTGCCGAACTTTCGGAGCTCTGTACGGATTTTGCCATAATCGACAGGGGTGTGCTGGTGGAATGCATTTCCAAGGAAGAACTGGATGAGAACTGCAGGAGCTACATAGAAGTGGCGACGGATGACACGGAAAGACTTGTGACGGTCATCGAGCAGGATCTCGGAATATCAGGTTACAAAGTGATGGAAAACGGAGACATCCGTATCTATGATATGCTGTCAGAACTTAAGACCGTGTCAAGAGCGATAACGGCATCAGGACTTACTATACTCAAGTTTCATGTACAGGGGGAGAACCTGGAGGAGTATTTCCTGTCCAGGGTATCATCATCCGGTGATGATAGTAATGCTCCGAAGAGCTTTGTCGGCAAAATGCTCAGAAAGGCAGGTAGATAGTATGAACAGACTTATGAGAGCGGAGTGGTACCGCGTGAGGAAAACCTATCATCTGTCAGTGTGGGCGGTTGCGCTGTGTGTATTTATGATTTATCTGGGGTACATGGATGTCGGTTTTGACAGTGCAAGCTCAGGAGTAGAGGCATTTGGAATGTTTCTTGAGAAGGATCTTCTGCTTATGACGTATCTTCCGCTGATCATCGCAGGCATGTACGTGACATCATATGAGAACAAGGTGCTCTGTTACGAGGTTATGGCGGGCAATAGGACGTCAAGGCTGCTGATTTCCAAGCTGTTTACAGTTGTGCCGTTCATGTCGGTCATCAGCATAGCGCTGATGATCTCTCCTATACTGTATTTCGGAGCGAAGAATGGTTATGGAGATACGAAGTATCTTGCGCTCAGGATATTGATCGTTGCTGTGATATGTATCAGAGTGCTCAGCTGTTCAGTGCTCATCATGACAACCTTCAAATCCGCTGTAGGAATGTTTGTGGTGTTTCTCAGATTCCTGATACTAGAGGCATTTGGCAGCCTGATGATAGATATGGTAAATGAGGGCGGCGGCACCGTCTCAAAGGTAACTTACTGTCTTGTGGGAGGTGGCCTGACCTGTTCAGGTCTCCCGGATATAGCATCTCAGGACGTGATAATCTGTGTGGCGGCAGGAGTTGTTGAAATACTCATCTGGTATGTGTTATCCTATAATAGCTATGAAAAAAAGTGGTTCAACTAGTGGGGCAGATAGGGTGTGGATATCTATTATAAGATTGTGATCGGACTGTTGCTTATTATAGCGGCAGTCCTTTTTATACGGGTGATACAGTACAAGAGGCAGATGCGGATATTTGCGGATAAGATTAAGGCGCGCCTTGACGGCGGTGTGGATCAGGATATACATGTGGAGTATTTTGACAGGGATATCCTGCGGCTTGCAAATGCGTTAAATGACTATTCGGATCAGATAAAAGAGAAAAAACTGGCGGTGGAGAAGGACAGGGCAAGGCTGAAAAGTGTCATAGCCGGGATATCCCACGACTTCAGGACACCGCTCACGGCGGCAAAGGGGTATATGCAGCTCATGAAAAAGGGCGGACATATTACAGGAAAAGATCAGGAGTATCTTGATATTGCCCTTGCAAAGACAGACTATCTCCGAGTGCTTTCAGATGCATTTTTTGAGGTGTCGTCAGCGGAGGCGAAGGATGACGAGATAGAGACTGCAGATGTGGACGTGGCTGCACTCCTGACATCCCAGGCATTTGAGCAGTATGATTGGGTGAAGGAGTCTGGGGTAAATGTTACATTTGATATACCGGAGCAGCCAGTCACCCTGCGGAGCAATGAGACCATGCTCAGTCGGATATTTGCCAACTTCTTCTCGAATGCGCGGAAATATGCCAAGAGCCGGATATCTGTGAGGCTGGTGTGTGAGGACGACCGGGTTAAAGTCATATTTGAAAATGACATAGATTCGGACAATGAGATAGATGTGGATACGATATTCGATGCGTTCTGCCGTGGAAAGTCCAGACAGAAGGAGGGCGCAGGGCTGGGACTTTACATAGTAAGGTGCCTTGCGGACAAGCTGGGACATGAGGTGAGTGCAGAGGCCCAGGAAGGAGTATTTGTGATAAATATTTCTATGGTGGCTGAACAGAATTATAAAGAGTAATTTGATCATAAGTGTGAATTTAATACAGAAACAGCAAAGACACTAAATGTCGCTTGCCCAATGTCAGACGGGCAGGCAGCATTTGGTGTCTTTTTTGGTGGCGGACAGAAGAATGCTTAAAACAATGGGACAATTAATCCGGTAATGCGTTCTACTTCATGTCACATGAAAACATATCAGCAATCCATTCCCATAGCCGTGGCTTTGGTGGCCTGCGTCTCCCCCCTGGGATGATGTGGTGGGGCATAGATGGATGAGAGCTTTAGTGGATTATTGCCAATGTTGATGATGTTGTGCCATGTGCCGGCTGGTATACATACGCATTCTCCTGCACAAAGATTCTGACGGAAGCACAGTTCGTTTGGGCAGCAGCCCATCCTGACTGAACACTGTCCCTGTTCGATCCTGATGATCTGATCGGTATTTTCATGGATTTCCAAACCTACATCGGAGCAGGCAGGTATACACATGACGGTCATCTGCATGAAACAGCCGGTCCATACGGTTTCACGATAATTGTGGTTCTGTAAAGCTTTCTCCCGGATATCTATAGTGCATATGTTGTCATGACAGTCAGGTCTGTTCGGAGAGCAATTGTTGTTGCATTTCATAGGATAGCCCTTTCAGATTTAATAGTTGTTCTATTTATAGTATTCAAAAAGGTTAGAATATGACAAAAATTATACATTTTTATGTAGTCTGGAGGGGGAGCCACATATAGAAAATGCAAAAAGTGATAAAAAAATTGAAATTAGTATTGACTTTTTGTACATAAACAACTAATATAATATACATCAGATGGAAACGATTCCAGAAACGTTTCCGAAAAAACAAGGTAACCATTAAGCATCTCGTATAAGAGATGCCTGAAGGGAAAATTTTTATTATTTTATGGGAGGAACCAATATGAACAAGAAAGGTATTGCAGCACTTGGACTGTCACTTATGATGGCAGGTACCATGTTGACAGGATGTGGCTCAGGAGATTCAGATGGAGCAGGAAAGAAGGCAGATGCAAAGGGCTCTGTATATTATCTGAACTTCAAGCCGGAGCAGGATGCACAGTGGCAGGAGCTTGCTAAGGTGTACACAGAAGAGACTGGCGTTGATGTGACGGTAGTTACAGCGGCTTCTGGTCAGTATGAGACTACTCTTAAGAGTGAGATGGGTAAGTCAGAAGCTCCTACTATGTTTCAGGTAAATGGACCGGTTGGTCTTGCTTCCTGGAAGGACTATTGTTATGATCTTGGATCATCACAGGTGTATAAAGAACTCACTTCTGAGGACTTTGCACTTAAGGATGGCGATAAGGTCGCAGGAATCGGATATGTTATAGAGTCATACGGAATCATTTACAACAAAGAGCTTTTAAGCAAAGCTGGATACACAGAGGATGATATCAATTCATTTGCAGACCTCAAGAAGGTGGCAGAGGATATAACAGCCAATTCAGACAAATTAGGATTCTCAGCATTCACATCAGCTGGAATGGATGGCTCATCAGACTGGAGATTCAAGACACATCTTGCAAATCTTCCAATCTACTATGAATACAAGGCTGATGGAATCGATACTACAGATGCGATCAAGGGTACATATCTTGATAATTACAAAAATGTATGGGATCTGTACATCAACAATTCAACAACCAATCCAAAGCAGCTCAGCACAAAGACTGGTGATGATGCGGTTGCAGAGTTTGTTTCAGGACAGGCAGTATTTTATCAGAATGGTACATGGGCATACGCAGATGTATCATCACTTGGCGATGACAACCTCGGAATGCTCCCTATCTATATAGGAGCAGATGGTGAGGAGAATCAGGGACTCTGTACAGGAAGTGAGAATTACTGGTGTGTAAATGCTAAGGCTTCAGAGGAAGATATCCAGGCAACTCTTGACTTCATGGAGTGGTGTGCTACAAATGACACCGCACTTAAGGCAATCTGTGGTTCAAAGGGCGCTATGCCATCAGGAGCCGATGGAATGGGATTTGTAACACCATTTAAGAAGAACCTTGAGTCAACAAACCTTCTTGTAAACATCGCAAATGAGTATGTAGCAGAGGGCAAGACACCTGTAAGCTGGAACTTCACAACAATGCCATCAGAGCAGTGGAAGAACGACCTTGGATCAGCACTTACAACATATGCGGCAGATCAGACAGATGCCAACTGGGATCTTGTAAAGAGCGCATTTGTAGATGGATGGGCTAAAGAGGCTGCTGCAGCAAAGTCAAAATAAAACATATTAACAAATAAACAATAGTACACAACCCCAAAATAAAAAACATCACAAAATAAAACCAACTTAAAATATGAATAAAGTCCTGCAAGCTGCAGGACACCAAGAAGGCTAACAGCTTTGCAAAGGCAGCTCATACCCAGAGGTGTCAGACTAGAGATGGATATGTATTCATATGCAAATATGTCTACATATCCATTTTTAGACTCAGAAGACATTGGAAAGAAAATTGATATGCAACAGAGTGGAGGTTATCAAAAAAATTATGGAGAAAACGATAAAAAGATATTGGCCGGTGTTCCTGATACCGACAATGGCTGCGTTTCTTATAGGATTTATCGTGCCATTTGCTGAGGGAATATATCTGTCCTTCTGTAAGTTCACGACCATAAGGGATGCTGAATTTGTAGGATTTCAGAATTATATAGACGCATTCAAGGACTCAACATTCCCGGATGCATTTAAGTTTACAACATTATTTGCGATTGTCACACTTGTGCTTATAAATGTTCTTGC
>OQVL01003108.1_pt1 | contig 10181 bp, 17 predicted proteins | sample 1691501 | NCBI WGS metagenome assembly OQVL01 (sample SAMN03418253, study PRJEB22391) | human gut metagenome | biome: human-gut; feature: organic feature; material: feces | host: Homo sapiens | place: Tanzania | collected 2013-01
GGTATGGATATTTCCGAGAAACGTAAGCCACAGCCCAAAAATCCCCACGATTGTGGGGTCTATTAACCAACACTTATGATTATGAAGAAAACAAGTCCAAATTACACGCCTAAATGTCTGGAGTTCTCCAAGTTCTTCAAAGGCAGGCAGGGAGTAACGACACATCAAATCGAATACGAAGGAGAAAATTGTTTTTTCGGAACTGCGTATGTTGACGGACATGAGTTTGTATGTGTAGACCAAATGAAAGAGAACGAGTACATGGTCTATATCAACAATCCTGTAGAAGGAGACGAACGACAATGGGTCTTCGGCTACTACAAGACATTTCGCAAAGCTTTAAGGAAAATGTCCTCAATCGTAGATAAAAGACAATACCCAGAGCCGATTGAAATCTGGTAATGCAGCCTAATCAGGTGGAGCGTTTGCTCCACTTCTACAAACCAAAACATCAAGAATTATGGAAATTACAGTTATGGACTATCAGACAGCCACCGTCCGTACAATCAAGGGCTGTCCCGACGAGTGGGAAACAGAGCAGATAGAATACTATCTCTACGACACTCTCGGCTACCGTTCGAGCGACATCTACTACATGTGTGGAGACGCTATTTCTCACACAGAGGAGTCGTACGTTCCGCAGCCCGAGAAGCCGACGCCATACAAGAAATGGACAGAGATTAGAGAGAAGCATCCCGACTGCCTGTTGCTTTTCCGTGTCGGCGATTATTACGAGTGTTACAACGAGGATGCGGTCAAAGCAGCCGAAATCCTCGGCACCCCACTAATAAACAGGCGTACAGAGAAGCTCAACAAGATGACAGGCTTTCCTAACTACAGCCTCGACAAGTATCTTCCGAAGCTTATCCGCGCCAGTCAGCGCATCGCAATCTGCGACCAGCTGACAACACCGCAAAAGTAGTTCTGTAGTACGGGCAACACCTCCTGTTTGTAAAGCCTAAAACGATGGGGATGACATTCCCCATCACACACAAACCAAAACATTCAAGAATTATGACAGAAACAGAGAAGAAGGAGTTCGATGAAATCCTGATGAACGACCCGTTGCTCGCTTGTGACGTGATAGACGAGAAATCCAACTATCAGTACACCGTGAAGATTATCAAGTGGACATGGGGAGGCAGATACAGCGTATGTATCAATGATAAAATCGGTCATGCGCTCGTAGACTCTCCTCTCATGGACGAGGACACCGCACGTGGTTTTTACGACCATGTTGTTTCCGCTTACCGCATCGCCTGAACATAAGGATGCTATTTGTCAGCAAGTGGCATCCTTAACAATTATCAACCACTTAAAACATTACGGATTATGAAAATACTACAAGACAAAGATTATAACGTCCGTCCTGATTTAGGAATGACGTTGTCACGTATGAAAAGACGTAAGAACAAAGAGTACATCCTACATTTCCGCTGTAAGGGAAGCAAGATGTCATACACAGTAGGCATTAATGCAGACCTTACAGTATGGGGATATGTGTATAACGACGCTGTTCTCGTCTGCTCTGACAGGAAAGAAAGTCTGCCAGCATTCAAGGTTGCGTACAAAGTATTCCTTGACGCTTGCCGTGAATGTATGCGAAGAGTTGAGCGCGACTCTCTGAAATACACGTAGGACAAGACAGCCATCTAAACCGCCTCCCTTCGGGGAGGTACAAATAACCAACAAAACCGCAAGAATTATGAAAATACACGTTCCCTGCCCTATCAACGAGAAAGACCTATGCAGCGACGTTCTCTTCGACGATCTTTTCGACGATAATGCGTATTGCTGCGACGGTCACGGCGTGATGGTAGGATTTATCCATCGTCACGTTGTCAAGATGACGTACAGATACGGCTCAAATGTCGTACACTTCGAAGTCCTCGACCATACGCTCAGCTCGGACATCAAGTCACGGATTAGCCAATGGCTCAAAATCGTCCGCACCGGTGTAAACGAAAATTCCCTTGATGCTAACACAAAGCTGAACACCATCCCCTTGTACTTCAATGAAGAGTGCTCTGGCAATATCATCTTCGAGTACAACACGGACGAAAAGTAACCAGCCTAAAAAGCCTCCTCTTACGGAGGCACACATTAACCAACAAAACCAAATTGAATTATGCTTAGAGACAAGAATTGTGACAAGACATTCGAGCGTACACTACTCACAGAAATCAGCAGAGCCAAGATTGCAGCCCGTAAGATGCACAACAACCGCATGACCGGTTACGAAGACCCACGCGCGGAGCGTGACTTCCATCGGGCCATAATCGAAATCGTGAGCATAGCTTATCACGATTAGCGCATTGCTGAACGCCTGAATCATCATGCGTGTTATCCACGCATGAGCATTACCAACCAACATACGATTATGAAGAAAAGAACTTACAAGACTCTTGTCGGTTTGCTTAGAGCGTCTGGCAAGAAGCAGTTTACAATGGACGATTTCTTGAGCGGGCATGTATACGACCGCAAGTCCGGCAAGTGGATTGACTTTGAGCTTACCGACAATGCTCTGCGTGAGCTGTCTGACGGTTTCTGCCATGCGCTGTGCTGTCAGAAAAGAAAGTACGACACGGTGTTCTGCAACATGAAGTATCATAGAATACTCAGCCGTGGCATACTTTCCCGCCTGTGGGTCGAGCTTCAGAACAACAAGCCAAGCTTTACCTACTGCGTAGCACAGAACGGAGATTACGAGTACCCACTTGTCAAAAGAATACTGTATCGTGGTTATTAAGTCTAAACAAACTCAAAAATCAGCATTATGGAATCTAAGATTTATTTCATTTCAGACAAGAACGGAGAGAACACTCTTCTCTATTGCCTCTCGTTGACCGAAGACGAGGTAAGAAGATTCTGCAAGCGTTGTGGAGTCGAAGTCGTAGACATCGCGGAAATCAAGCAGGAAGAAATCCAGTACTATTGCGTTGACGGACGCGTCTGGTGTGACACACCCGAAAAGGAGAGTGTACTAAGAAAGCTTATCGCCTGAAACTCAATCCCCACCCTCACGTCAAGGAGAGTGGGGATTTCTATTATCAACCATTTAAAAACAATAGAATATGATTTACATTAAGAGTTTCACGAATTACGACGAGTTCAAGCAGTTGTTCGGCGTCGTAAAGCACGGCAACGGCGTTGTGTCACGCAAGAACAAGATTCTCTTGGTTTGCCTCAAGAACAGAAAGCTCTTCCACTGGTGGCTCGGCTTCAAGGAGCTGTATGACAGGTTGACTGACAACTGCGACTACCTCCGCGCCACCAACATGGACGACCTGAAGAACTTTGCCAAGCACATGGTAAGCGACATTGCGCTCCATGACCCCGATAACGAAGATGCATTGTTCATCCTTCGTTTTGATAAAGATTTCCCCTACACTCTTTATTCCACTACGTTATATCTTGACAGCCTCAAAGGTGTATGCACCGACGGAAACTCCAGGTCTATACGTTACTGGAATATAGAGCGTGGAAGAATCTTCAAGATGAAGGCAGGCAAGCTCATCACCAGATGTATCGAGGAAAACCGCATCCCGCGCGAATACATGCCCGAACAGCTCAAACGCTGGATAGGCGAAGAGTTCGCACGCGATTGGCAGGTCTATGCAGAGCAGCGTGTTAGCAACGATTACACCCTGCATGTTGACGACGATTTCGAAGCCATCTATGATGGCGACCGTTGTCTTGGCGACTTTGGAAGCTGCATGACCGACAAAGGCCATCACTTCTTCTATCGTGACGCCATAAAAGCCAAGGCTGCCTACATCACCGACGACGACGATATGATTGTCGCCCGTTGCATTGTCTATACTGACGTATGGGACGAGAACAACAATCATTACCGCCTCGCCGAGCGTCAATACTCTTCCGACCAAGACGACGTTCTCAAGCAGATACTTGTTGACAAGCTTATCAAGGCTGGCGAGATTGACGGCTACAAGCGTGTCGGCGCCAGCTGTCACGACAATAAGGCTTTTGTCCGCAACAACGGCGAGTCAATGCATGATCTTATGCTCTACATTAAGTGCAATCTCGAATACAATGACGTTCTCAGTTATCAGGATTCGTTCGTCTATTACGACTACAACGACAACACGTCCTGCAACAACTCTTCTGCGTATTACGATTACGAACTCGATTCCACGGATGAATATTTCGAGCCGGATGGCAATTATTCAGAGTGGAACGATTGCGTTATCCCTGAAGACGATAGCGTTTACGACGACTACTACGAAGATTGGATGTATAGCAACCAAAGCGAAGACGCCATATATCATGGCAGACGCATCCATATCAATGGTAGCCGCATAGAAGAAGACTATCGCTGGTACTGGTCTGATTACGAGGACGCTTACCTGTTCGACGACGAGTGCTGCTACGTGGAAAAAGAGGAGGATTATCGTCTCCTTAGCGACTGCGAAGAGGACATCGACGATGAATATCAGGTCAGGAACGACTGCGTATGGTCCAAGTATCATGACGGATTCATCCATGAGGACAATGCCGTATGGAGCGGCGTGGTCGGTACGTATCTCGACCGTAGTAGAGACACCAAATGTCCGGTATGCGGCGAGTGGTACCCTGAAGACTATGACGGCGAGTATTATTCAGATCTCACCGGCGAATACTATTGCTCCGAGGAGTGTGCCGACAAAGCCGAAGCCGAGTACAGAAAACAACATGCTCTTGTTGTTGTAGCCTAAAACCAAGGCGGGAGGATTTTCCTCCTCCTGCCTTCCAAGTACAACCATTTTAATTTCACAAACAATAGAATTATGAAAGAATTGAATTTTGACCTGCTCAAGAGTCTTTATTGCGTATTCTCGCCAAGTGACGAAGAGAAGCGCATGCGTCGTTTCATCAAGAAGCACATCAAGAACAATGTGCCTTCAGCCATTGTCACACAGGACGAGTACGGCAATCTCTTCGTCACCAAAGGCGAGGCAGAGAGCTATCCTTGCCTGTGCGCACACATGGACCAGGTGCAGCATCTTCACCCCAAGGACTTCGTGTGCGTTGAGAGCCAAGGAGTCATCTTCGGCTACTCGCCAAAAGTCCGCAAGCAGTGCGGTCTCGGTGCTGACGACAAGAACGGCATATTCATCGCCCTGCAATGTCTTGAGTGTTACGACGTTCTCAAGTGTGCGTTCTTCGTGGGCGAAGAGATTGGATGCGTAGGCTCAAGTGCCGCCGACATCAGCTTCTTCAGCGATTGTCGCTTCTGTGCTCAGATCGACCGTCGCGGCAACAGCGATATGGTCACAAGCATTTCCTACGACAGCATCTGTTCGGACGATTTCATCAAGGATGCCGACTGCACAGGCTACGGATATGCCGTCAGCACGGGTCTTATGACCGATGTCGAGGCGTTGCGCAGCAATGGTGTCGCCGTATCGTGCATCAATATGTCCTGCGGCTATTACGAGCCACATACCGACCATGAGTTCACTGTTATCGAAGACGTGAAGAAATGTCACGCTTTCGTCTGTCACCTCATCGAGCATTGCACGTCCGTCTATCCTCACGAACCTGACGAAGAATACGGCTGTGCCAGATATGGCAGCGACAACTATTGGGAGCGTTACTGCACGTCTTGGGATTACGACGAGTGCCTCGAATATTGTTGCGAGTCCCTCTATAACGACCCGATGCTTACGCTCGAAGAATTTTCGGACAATATTAAAGGCTGCTATCATCTTGACAAAAGACAGATTGCCGATATTTACGATACGGCACGCAGCTACGTCGATTCCGAAACAGCCTAAAAAAGACTTACGGAGCATCCTAAAACAGCCACGCCTTCGTGCGTGGCACTATCAACCTTTAAAAACAAGAATTATGGACAAGAAAAAGTACATTGACATCATTTCTGCACAGGCAGACAAGAATCATCGCCCTCACGAGTTGGCTCTTAACGATTTCCTCGACTATCTGTTCGAGTTTTTCAGCGTAGAGGCTTTCCAGTCCGGTCCCGACACGTATCATCAGCATCTCCTTGACTGCACACAAAAGTGTCCCGAATTTGCCGGTCTTGCTACCTTGTGGCTCACAGAAATGCACTGTATATTCCTGCACTACCTTGTGGCTCACGGACGTTGCTACGGCTATGGAACGTGGCAAGTGGCTTGACGTGTTCGGCATCCTCTACGAGGAGCTGTATCTCACACGCGGAAAGGCGTCTCATACTGGACAGTTCTTCACACCGCCAAGCGTGTCCGACCTTATGTCGCAAATTTCCTCGCTGAATGAAAAGCAGGGCGGCATGGTCAACGACTGTGCAGCAGGCAGCGGCCGTCTCCTCCTCGCTCATTACATCGAGAAGAGCCGTCTCGACCATTCGGCAGGACGTCGCTTCCAGTATATCGCACAAGACGTTGACCCCGTAGCGTGCAAGATGTGTGCCCTCAATCTCATGGCTCACGGCATGAATGCCAAGGTCATTTGTCAGGACACGCTCGCCATGAACACGCCCTCCGTAGTGTATTGTGTCAACGAGGTCAAGTACCCCTTCAATACGCCTTATTACAGTATTCGCGCCGTGTAATCCGAGACGTCTGCCACGCCTAAACCCGTCACGCCATGTGCGTGACACTACAAACCAAAACACTAAGAATTATGAGAAAACCTATCAGAACAAAATTGGAGATGTGGACTTCATGGGGTTATTGTATGACTCCGCAGATATTCAGTTCAAGAAGTAAGGCATTGGAGTACGCACGCGAAATGCGCGACAACGGCTATATCTTCGGATTCAGAGCGTCTCCCGCCTAAAACGTAGTAACACGGCTTATCCGTTGGGGAAAGAAACCACAATCGGAGCGACACCGACAACGGAACAATATTAACCCTAAAAAAGAAATGAATATGAGCAATGATGTTATCAAAACCGAACAAATCGGCGATTACAGAATCTCGATCTGTCGTGACGACTATCCTTCATGTCCGTGTAAGGACTGGGGTATGCTTGGCGTACATCTTTTCAACAGCGGCAGCAGATTGTCTGAAGCCTCAAACTACGAGGAGATTTTCTACTCGAACGACCATTCACTTGCCGACGCAGTGTGCGAGCTTGCTTGCAAGTACGTGCCGCAGAAGAAATTCATCGAGTACATCAACAAGTATTGTGATTCTCTACGCTTCCGCTACGACCGCTCAGACCACATGTGGTATCTCGAGCAATACTTTAAGACCATAGAGCACAACGGCAGCCATTGGTATGAGATGCAGAATTTCACTCCTGGCGAGGTAAAGGACGACATCCGTGGCGAACTTTCTGAGTCTCTTGATGAAGAAGATTTCATCTATCTTCTCACAAGTTGTCAGACTGAGATTGCTGTGCATGAATGGTCGTCATCCGGCTACTGCCAGGGCGATTACGTTGAAGGCTTCTCCTATTGCACAAAGGAGCGCTTCATAAAGTGTTACGGCGGTCCTGCAAAGGACTGGCAGAAACGTGCGGTTTCCGCAATGGAGAGCGAAGCTGAGTGCATCGGCAAATGGATGTGGGGCGACGTGATAGGCTTTGTTCTTGAGAAGAAAGTGCGTTACACGAAGGTCTACGAGGACAGCGAGAGAGCTGACGAGGACGATTACGACTGGGAGGAGGTTGACTCCTGCTGGGACTATTACTGTGACGAGGACGAGCTGATAAAGGAAGTAATCGACGAACACCAGTTGCAGCCGAGTGTTGCAGCCTAAAACCGAGGGAGCTTAGCTCCCTTGCAATAATTAACAACCAAATATAATATGATTATGCGAAAATTCAAATGTGACTACCATTATGTTGACGACCTTGTCTATCGCTACGAGGATGCAGGCGGTTATGCCATCCAGCTCAGCGAGGGTTCACTCGCCTCCGGCGATTGGATTCTCTACGACGACACGGGACAGAAGAAGTGCTATTACATTTACGAGTACGCCCTGAATTCCTGGTCTTCATGTCAGATAGTACAGATCTACAACGGTTGGGACAAGTTCCCTAAGAAGTTCAAACGCCTCATCGAGATGCACAACGTCTACGCCTAAGTCCACACAGGCAGCGCAGCCTAAAACAGGCGTGAGCGAAGACAATATTCAGTCTCCAGCGTCTCATCCGGGACACCGCCGCATATTGCGGCGCCTTCCCGGATGAGTCTTACTGCTGGATACATTCACTCCAGACTGTTTGCATCAACAGATCTACCCCGGCAGCATCAGCCGGTATAGATCTGTTTCTCAGAACGGTCTCCGATCATTCGCCTACAGAAATGCAACACATCCTCAGAGCGTGTCCGCTTTTATTCAAAAAAACATCAGCAAATGACACCCCGATAACCACAAAAATCACTACCTTTGTATTCACAATCATTGCACAGCCAGCCTAAAGAGGCGTAGCGAGGCACACATCGCCTCCTTCGCCGCTATCAACCAAACAATAAAACAATTATGTCAGTAACCAAATTAGTCCGGGCACAGGACATCCTTAAAGAGAAAGGCTTCAAAGCCTCACCCTTCGACACGTCTGCATTCCAGAACGCCGTCGTCGAGTTCTTCCGCGACAATGACGTGTCAGCAAAGCTCACAATCAGAACAATGCGTTTTCTTGATTACAAAAACGCCCCCAAAGCTCCCCTTTTCATTTCCACAGTCCCCGTAGTCACGCGTTATATTGAGATAGTCAACAAAGAGATTTGGAAAGAGGAAGAAAACGAGGATGGAGAAATCGTCAAATATTATGAAATGCACCGGGAATGGTGGAGAGACGATGTAAGGACATCTGCTACCTGTATTTGGGCAGAAGAAGACTATTGCGACGAAGAGAGGTATGAACAGATTATAAACGAGTACCCTTACCCTAAATTCATAAAAGACGTTATTGACGCCGATTCTTCCGACTCCCCATTCATCATAATAGACGAGCCATACGCCACCAATGCCATCGGTCTTCTCAAGATGCTCGGCTTCATCGTTTCGCGCAAATATAAGACATGGTTTGGTCAATACAAACAGCTGCCACACCACGCCTACACCGTCACCCTCGTCTAACCCCGCCTAAAACCGCCAGGCTCGCCCTGGCACCATTAACCAAGCCCTCGACATCACGGACAAGTCAACAGATGCATAGACCGCAAAACAAAACCAACGAAGACGTACCATTCGAGCGTCAGATGCTCCACATCCTACGCAACTACCAGAAGCTCCTCGACCTCATCTGCAAGCTCCGCAAGGAGAACAACACCCTCCGAGAGAGCAATGCTGGCGAAAGAGAAGCCGAGTTACAAAGACAGGCAGAAAAAGCGAAGAGCGACAACAATATGCTCAATTACCGCATCGGCAAGTTACAGAACACCGTCCAAAACCTTCATGCCGAAATCGAGCGCAGGGACGCCGCAAACGCCGGCATGAAGCGCACGATCGAACAGCTCCGCGACGAGATTGCCGACCTCCACCGCAAGCACAAGGTCCTCCGCATAGCCGACCACGTCAGATAAAAGTCAAACAATAAATAACTCTTAAAATTATGAAATCAAAAAACTTCCATTTATTCCGCTTGCCCTTGTTGCCCTGTCGTTCTCTTGTGGAGGGAATCAATCAAAAGCCGAGAACCTCCCAAAAGCAGACAGTAGTCTTTACCTGAATGAAAAAATCCAGATGGGAGACACCGTCCTTAATCTTGTGAAGAAAGGATTGGCAGTACCAGATGTAGACTACGAAGACTCCTATCTGCTTACTGACAACACATTTGCAGGTATAGCCTTTAAACGCCAGGCTTTAATACACCATAAGGATGGCCGTGTCAACAGCTTGTCGTACATCAGCGATTCTTATGCCAACAAAGACGCTTTTCAGTCCGATGTAACCAAATTCTTCAAGTACATGTCTGCCCGCCAGTACAAAATGACGGTAGGTTCACGGGAAGAAGACGACCAGAAGCTGTTTAAGGCGAAATCCCAAGAATACACATGGGAATCTCCTACAAAAACGGTCTCTCTCACCACAACCAAGTTTGAGGCTGCTCCAGGTTGGGGAGACGATACTTATTCCATGCTTGTCTTTGTTGCTTTACAAGACAGCATCGTAGAAAAATATCATCTCAAAAATCTGTTTTACAACCAGTAAATCGTACCCCAATGGCGGGTCAATGATTTTACTCGCTGTCCCATCAAGGCCCTATCCCCCAAGCTATCCCC
>OQVL01003109.1_pt1 | contig 10181 bp, 8 predicted proteins | sample 1691501 | NCBI WGS metagenome assembly OQVL01 (sample SAMN03418253, study PRJEB22391) | human gut metagenome | biome: human-gut; feature: organic feature; material: feces | host: Homo sapiens | place: Tanzania | collected 2013-01
TTTGCGCGGTCCATGCCGTTCTTATGGCGAAAGATGCCATTCACGAACCGTTCGCAGTCATCAACGGTGACGACTACTATGGAAAGGAGTCGTTCAAGGTTCTCGCCGACTGGTTCAAGAAAAACGAGGGTTCAACGGGCAAATATGCTCTCGTTGGCTTCGAGATTGACAACACGCTTTCTGACTCCGGCACCGTATCTCGCGGAATCGGAACTGCCGACGAGCACGGATTCCTCACTCATGTTGAGGAGCATCACAATGTCATCCGTCAGGCCGACGGCAAGATTCACGCGACGAACAGCGAGGGAGAGGATGTCATCCTCGAGGACAAGGCTCTCTGTTCAATGAATATGTGGGGCTTCACGCCTGACTATTTTGAGAAGAGCGGGAAAGTATTCGTTGACTTCCTCAAGGAGAACATCAACGAACTCAAGGCCGAATTCTACATTCCGAATGCCGTTGACGCCCTCATAAAGAAAGGAGAGGCAAGTTGCGAGCTCATCTCCACCCCTTCACGCTGGTTCGGTGTAACCTACCAGGCTGACAGGCAGGGAGTTGTGGATAAGTTCCAGGAATTTGCGGACAAGGGTATCTACCCTACCCCTCTTTACAAGTGATGAAGAAAAAGAATTTTGACCTTTTTGGGGCTTACGCGTTCTACATACCGGGAGGTACTGGAATATTCTGGCTCACTGTGATGTTTATGCTGGGGGCGATACTCGGCAATCTCATCACGGTGGGCTTGGCTTATGGAGTGTCGGCCAATTTCGCGACCAGGTATGGGATGCTGATTTCGTATCCGCTAATGTTCATTCCTGCCATGCTCTTCGCGTCATCGGCAAGCCGCAGACACATAATGTTCGAGGATGGCATCGCACTGGACAGCAAGAACTTCGGAAAATATCAGGGATGGTGCATGGCGCTCATCGTGTCCATTGCCACCATCGCAACAGCGTTCGTAACCGACATATTTAATGTCATACTGCCGCAGATGCCGGAGACGCTCAAAAAAGTTTTCGAGCAGATAATGGGCGGGCCGCTTTGGGTGACTCTGCTCTGCGTCTCTGTCTTCGCACCGTTTTTTGAGGAATGGCTGTGTAGGGGAATGATTCTCAGAGGGTTGCTTCAGAAGATGAAACCGGGATGGGCAATCGTTCTTTCGGCGCTGTTCTTCGCGATTATCCACCTGAATCCTTGGCAGGCAGTGCCGGCATTCGTGCTCGGGTGTCTCTTTGGATATGTCTACTACAAGACAGGGTCACTCAAGCTGACGATGCTCATGCACTGCGTCAACAACACGCTCGCGACACTGCTCAGCCGCATTCCCGGAATGGGAGAGGCAGAAAGTTTCATGGACGTACTGAGCCCGTGGGCATATTGGCTTGAGTTCATTGCTTGTGCGGCAATAGTCGTCGCGGCAGTCGCAGCCATCAGCAGCATAAGGATAAAGGATGGGGAGAAGTCCAACTGCGACAGAATAAAATTTGAATAGGCTTGTCTTCCTGAATGACAGCGAGAAATATTGACATCATGAATTTTTCAGACATCGCATATTGCTCGGACAAGTACCAGTACACAATGGGAAAATCCTTTTATGAAAGCGGGAAAAAAGACAAGATAGCCGTTTTCAATATGTTTTATAGGGTTGCACCGGAGAATAACAACTGGGCAGTCGTCAGCGGAACCGAAGAGGTCGTGGAGATGATTCTCTCAATGGGCGACAAACCGGAGTCTTTCTTCGAGAAGTTTCTCCCCGGAGACGACTACGCCGAGTTCCGGAAATATCTCGCAGGGATGCGCTTTACCGGCAATGTCTATGCAATGAAGGAAGGCGAAATTGCTTTTCCAAACCAGCCGATTATCACGGTGGAGGCTCCACTGATTGAAGCTCAGGTGCTTGAGACTCCCCTTCTTTGCATAATGAACCATCAGATGGCTGTTGCCACAAAGGCCTCAAGAGTTTGCCGCAGCACCAACCGTCCGGTCAGCGAGTTCGGTTCAAGACGTGCACACGGCCCTTGGGCGGCGACCTACGGGGCTAAGGCGGCAATCATAGCCGGATGCGCCGGCACGTCGAACGTCCTCACAGGAGCATATTTCGACTGCAGTTCCACAGGCACGATGGCTCACAGTTACATCACGACTTTCGGATGTTCAGTTCACGGTGAATTCGAAGCTTTCGACACCTACATCAAGACACATCAGGGCGAGAACCTCATCCTGCTGATTGACACCTACGACACGCTCCACTGCGGAATTAAAAATGCAATCAAGGCATTCCGCGCAAACGGCATCGACGACGAATATCCTTACGGATATGGAGTGCGTCTGGACAGCGGTGACCTTGCATATCTTTCAGTGGAATGTCGTCACATACTCGACGATAACGGACTGAGGAACTGCAAGATTTTTGCTACAAATTCACTCGACGAATACCTCATCAGCGACCTTGAACGTCAGGGAGCGGCGATTGACTGCTACGGAGTGGGTGACGCAATTGCCACCAGCAAGGCGAATCCCTGCTTCGGCAATGTCTACAAACTCGTTCAAATCGACGGTCTTCCGGTGCTCAAACGTTCGGAGGACAAAGTTAAACTCATAAACCCCGGATTCCAAATCACATACAGGATAATGAAGCACGATGAGGAAAAAGGGGACATTTTCAAACTCGACGTGACCTGCCTCAGAGGAGACAGTCTTTGCGAAAAAATAGAACGCGGGGAGGAAATCACGGTTTATGACGAATATGACCGCTACAAATTCAAAACCTTCCTTGCCGGAGGATATACTGCGACCGCGCTCCAGATTCCTGCAATCATTGAAGGAAAAAGGACAGCACCCCGACGCAGCCTCGGAGAGAAAAAAGAATACTACAAATACAGCCTCATGCATTTCAGCCCTTCGGAAAGGCGTCTTATCAACCCGCACTACTACAAGGTGGACATTTCAGACGACCTTGCCGACAAAAAGCACGAAATCATCAGCCGGCTTGTGAAGGAGATTAACGAATTCAAGGAATTGTAACAGAAGGAATTATAACATATATATGGAAAAGAATACCGCTCTCGTCGTTGTCGACGAACTCTACGATTTCATTGACGGGTCGCTAGCCTGCATCAATGCGGAAACTGCCGTGAAGGAGACCCTGCAGTTCATCGACACCCACACAGAGGCACAGGATGGAGACAAAGATGTTGAGATACTCGACACCTTCCCGATCTTGTTTATCCGTGACCACCATCCTGCAGACCACAGTTCGTTCGTCGGATTCGGAGGCACATGGCCGGTACATTGTGTGATCGGGACCCACGGAGGCGAGATTCACAAGGATCTGCAACCGTATGCGGTGGAGGAACTGACTTTCGACAAGGGCTGCGACAAGACGTGCGAACAATACTCCGGATTCGAAGGTAAGAACAGCGCGGGACAGTCACTCGACGAGATTCTTGAACTGCTCGACGTGAAGGATGTCTATGTCTGCGGCATCGCGACGGAATTCTGCGTGCGCAAAACATGCGAGGATCTTCTCAAGGCCGGTTTCAAGGTGAAACTGCTCACCAAGGCATTAGCATACGTCAGCGAGCAAGGGCACAGGAAAGCACTTGAGGAGATGAAAGCCGAGGGAATTGAACTTATATAGTGTAGCGACGGCTCAGGGAATAATGACAACCGGTTCATGATTGAACGATAGGATTAGAATAATAATATAATATAGATGACAGGAAAGGGACTGAAGAGACTTTGGCTGCCTCTGGCAGTAGTGGCGTTCGCGGGAATCCAGGTTTTCGGAATTGACGCGGGACGCACTCTATCGCTGCGCCGCAGTGCCGATTCTCTCGAAAACCTTCTCCCGACAGACAGTTCATCGACTGTTTTGAAGGACAGTCTTCACCGACTGCAGGACAGTGTGAAAGGAGAATTAAATGACAGTCTTGAAACAGAGGAGATTATAAACCCGGCTGATACAATCCGAATCCCCGACTCTCTCGAATTTAAAGACCCTTTCAAATTCAAATATTACATCGCCCTTCGCGATTCTGCCACTCGCGCCTACACCCGCGACACTCTTCTTGCAGCGGGAGACAGCCTCGAACTCGCACGGCTCGACTCTCTCTACATAAAGGATTCTACAGAAATAGCGAAAATCGCATTCGACAAATGGTATAAGGGGCTCAGCCGCAAGGAGAGAAAAAAATATGATTACGAGCAGAAGCTCCCTGCCCTACTCCACCGCAGCGACAGCATAATGCACCGCCAGGACAGCATCAAGGCCTACAAGGACAGCGTCCGCGAGAACACGCCTCGTATCCTCGAAACTTTCGCATTCCCGGATTCGCTCCAATACAAGAGAATAGTCGTTTGGAATGTCGATCAGGACTTCCAGCAGTTCAAATATCAGAAGCAGGACACCAGTTTCAACTACTGGTTCAATGACATCCCGCAACTCCGTAACGATGTGAATGTCACCTGGCAGGGTGTCAGCGGCTCGGCTGTCCAATACTACAACTACTTCAAGCGCGAGGAAGAGGACAATGCGATTTTCTATACCCCATATAGAGACTATAGTTTCTCCGCATCGACGCTCCCTCAGTATAACACGAAGACTCCATACACAGAGCTCGCCTATTGGGGAACTCTGTTTGCAAAGGACGAAAAGGAAGAGATGAACGTGAGAGTGTGGACCTCACAAAACATTCTTCCGTCCCTGAACCTGACTCTCGGGTTCTATAAGTTTGGAGGCAAGGGAATGCTCCAGAGGGAGGATGTAACCAACAGCAACGCCGTGGTCGGGCTCAACTACCTCGGAAAGAAGTATATGATGCACACAGGGTTCGTACACAACAAGATAACGAAGAGCGAGAACGGAGGCGTAACCGACCTGTCGATGATACGCGACACCACCCTCGATGCCCGCGAACTTGCCGTAAACCTGCACAACGCATCGAATGAAATAAAGAAAAATACGGTTTTCCTCGACGAGACCTTCCGCATCCCGTTCAGCTTCATAAACAGGCTCAAGTCAAAGAAGGACAGCACGTTCACATATTCCGCGGACACTCTTGACAAGAACATCACGTCAGCATACATCGGACACAGCAGCACTCTGGACATATATTCTAAAAAATATACCGACGTAATCAATTCTTCGAACCCGGAGGCAGCGCAGTTCTACAACAATGCTTTCTACCTCAACCCGACGAGTTCCGCCGACTCGTTAAGGACGTTGCGTCTTGACAACAAGGTGTTCATGAGGCTTCAGCCGTGGGCAAGCGATGCTGCCCTGTCGAAGATTGACATCGGCATCGGAGACAAGCTGGCATCATACTACAGTTTCAATCCTGACGTGTACATTTCCGGAAAACTGAAAAACACATACCTGAACTCGGCGTATGTCTATGCCGGGGCGAACGGAAAAATCAAGCGCTATGTCGAATGGGACGCGACGGGACGATACACGTTTGCCGGATATGAAGTCAACGACTTCCGCGTGGACGCAAATATGAAGTTCAGCTTCTACCCGTTCAGACGGGACAAATACAGCCCGATAGACCTTAAAATCCATTTTGAGACCGGACTTAAGGAGCCGGACTTCTATCAGCAGAATCTGCTCACGAATCACTTCAGATGGAACAACGACTTCAGCAAGACCTCCACGACAAAGATTCTCGGTGAACTCGACATCCCGAAGTGGGAGTTGGCGGCATCGTTCGGATATGCCCTGCTTGCAAACAACCTCTACTATGACAGTAAGGGCATAGTGCAGCAGAACGGCGGCGCGATGAGCGTGATGACTGCCTATCTCCAGAAGAACTTCACTTTCTGGAAGATACACCTTGACAACCGGGCACTGTTCCAGCTTTCATCGAACAACGATGTGCTGCCTCTTCCAATGCTGGCGTTGAACCTGCGATGGTACATCCAGTTCCCGGTCGTGCGGAAAGTGATGGAGATGCAGATTGGGCTAAACACCTATTTCACGACGGCATGGAATGCCCCTGGCTACAATCCGGTGCTCGGAGTGTGGTACAACCAGACCGCCCAGAAGTACGGCAACTGCCCTTATTATGATGCGTTTATCAACATCCAATGGCTCAAGGCCTGCATTTTCGTAAAGTTCATGAATGCGGGGCAGGGATGGCCAATGCAGACGAACGACTACTTCACATCACACGGAAACATCTACACCCAGAGAGCCATCAAGATTGGCATCTACTGGCCATTCTATATTTCATCACATAAAAACGGAAAAGCCTCGGCTTCCGGCGGTTCGACTGCCGGCGGAATTACAGGAGGCGCCAGAAGCAACAGCGGAATGAGCAATGCAATACAGAGATAACATCAGACAACGCCACAGAGAAATTTTTGATTTCCTTGCAGGACTTGCCGGTGCGGTCGTAATCGCTGCCACAGTGTGGTGTGCCCATCATTTTGCAACCCGTCCTCAGCCCAACCCCCTTGAGGGAAGAGAACTTGAGTGCGTGTTGGACTTCGGGCAGTACAGAATCGAGGGAGACATACTCTATGCCGGCCTAAGCTATGAGATGCTGCGGGATTTTGCGTCCGAGAACAATTGCAAGGTCCGGATACGCGCATTCACCCGTACGGAGAGCAGCCTTGACTCGCTGATGCGCGGAGCAGCGGACATTGTCGTGCTCCCAAGGTTCGACTCGGTTCTCCATGTCAGCCATATCGACAGCGTTGCGAAGTCGCGACCTGTCTGCAAAGAACTGTGCTGGGTGATGCGTAGGGAAGAGAAGGCGGAAATGCGCCGGGTGAACTCATGGATCGGAGACTACACCGGTCGCAGCGAGTTCCGCGAAATGCTCGAACGCTTCCGCTTCATGCCATCGTCCTACCACCCCCACAAGGCATTCATCGAAAGACAGCAGCTCAGCCCTTACGACAGCACCATCCGCGCCTGGGCCGACTCGATAGGCTGGGACTGGAGAATGCTTGCCGCTGTCATCTACACGGAATCAAAGTTCGCGATTAACGTCACCTCTGGTGCCGGGGCAAGGGGACTGATGCAGATTATGCCTCTTACTGTCCGTGTCTATAATGTGCAGGATGTTCTGAATCCGGAGGAAAACATCCGTGCCGGGGCAAGTTATCTCGGACGCCTCGACCGTCTGTTCAGGAAATATGCCTCAGGAGATGAGCGTCTGCGGTATGTTTTTGCATCCTACAACGCCGGCGAGACCCGCGTCCTGCGCTACCTCAACGGCACGCCGGAAGACGAAGTTTCCGACTCTGCCCTCAACGCCAACATAGACTCTGCGGCCGTGGAAGGGCTTAGGGCGGATATAGACTCAGCATCTGTCGCCGGACTACCTGCAACAAAAAGTTCCGATCCTTCAGAACAGGCTCACGTCAGTCCTGAAATAAACACGTCCGTCACCGCCTACGTTGACAAAATCTTCGAAAACTACCGCAACTTCTGCCGGATCTGCAGGAAGTAAAAACTAATTGTTCTTTGAGGTGATGTAGCTGTGGATGGCTGCGGCGGCTTTGCGGCCGGCTCCCATGGCGAGAATCACTGTGGCGGCCCCGGTGACGGCATCGCCCCCGGCGAAGACTCCCGGATGGGTAGTGACGACCTCGTCTGTGGTTTCGAGACCGCCGCGACGAGTGGTCTTCAGGCCTGGAGTGGTGCTGGCAATCAGAGGATTAGGCGAGGTGCCCAGAGACATGATTACGGTGTCGGCAGGAATCTCGAACTCAGAGCCCGGTATGGCAACAGGGCTGCGGCGGCCGCTGGCGTCCGGTTCGCCGAGTTCCATCCTTATGCACCGGATGCCTCTGACATTGCCTTTCTCATCTGAAAGAATCTCAACGGGGTTGGTCAGGAACTCAAAACGGATGCCCTCCTCTTTTGCGTGATGCACTTCCTCGCGGCGTGCCGGAAGTTCAGTCTCGGTACGGCGATAGACTACGGTGACGGTGTCATCAGAATTTGCCGCCCGAAGTCCCTGAAGCCTCAGTGCCGTACGTGCCGCATCCATAGCGACATTACCTCCGCCAACAACCACGACATTACGACCGACGCTGACCGGCGTGGCATAGTCGTCCCGGTAGGCTTTCATAAGATTGTTGCGGGTGAGGAACTCATTTGCAGAGTAGACTCCGTTCAGACTCTCACCCGGAATGCCCATAAATTTCGGAAGACCGGCACCGGAGCCGATGAACACTGCCTCAAAGCCTTCCTTGCCGAGCAGTGAGTCCACAGTCATGGTGCGGCCGACGACGACATCCGTCTCAATGTGAACCCCAAGGGCGCGGACCGCGGCGATTTCCGCAGCGAGAACCGTATCCTTAGGAAGGCGGAACTCCGGAATGCCGTATTCAAGCACACCTCCGGCCTTGTGCAGGGCCTCGAAGATGGTCACGTCGTAGCCGAGTTTCGCTAGGTCAGACGCACAGGCAAGACCGGCCGGACCGCTGCCTACCACCGCCACGCGATGCCCGTTCCCGTCCGCCGTTTTCCCGCTTAAGCCGTCACCCGAGAGAGTCGCACCAGAGAGAGTTGCATCCTGATTCACAGCAGAGCCGGTTTCTGAAACATCGGACGAAAGCTCCGCAGGATGTTCCCGACTCCAATCGGCAACGAAGCGCTCCAACTTGCCTATTGCCACAGGTTCGAACTTGACTCCGAGCACGCACGAGCCCTCGCACTGCGTTTCCTGCGGGCAGACGCGGCCACATACCGCCGGCAGGGACGAATCCTGCGCGATGACTCGGGCCGCGCCTGCAAAGTCGCCTTCGACTACCCTGGCGATAAAATCAGGAATCTTTACATTCACAGGACAGGCCGCCACACAGCGCGGGTTTTTGCAGTGCAGGCAACGCGTTGCCTCCAGCATCGCCTCTTCGGCATTATAGCCATAGCACACCTCTTCAAAGTTTGCAGCCCTCCTCTTCGGGTCCTGTTCCCTGACCGGGACTCTTGGTATTCTGTTTGCCATCTTAAATTAACCTACATTTATGATTTTTAAACGCCTCACGGGAAGCCTGTTCCTGAGGGCGGTACATTCCCTGACGGCGCATGGCCTCATCAAAATCCACCTCGTAGCCGTTGAACTCCGGACCCTCGACGCAGGCGAAACGGGTGCGTCCGCCAACGGTCACGCGACAACCTCCGCACATTCCGGTGCCATCAATCATAAGGGTGTTCAGACTCACCGTAATCGGAAGTCCAAGCTTCTTTGCTGAAAGAGTCGCGAACTTCATCATAATCATCGGTCCTATAGCGACAGCCTGGTCATAGTCCTTATGTTCCTCATTCACAAGCTGTTCAAGCCGGGCAGTCACAAGCCCGTGAAAACCACGGGAACCATCATCGGTGCAGATGTAGAGATTATCGCAGGCCGAAGACATTTCCTTCTCATATATGATAAGGTCCGCGGTCTTCGCCCCCACAATCACATCCACCGCCACTCCCCTCTCGTGCAGCCACTTTGCCTGCGGATAGACCGGAGCCGTGCCCACCCCACCGGCGATGAAGACATATTTCTTCTTTCTCAAATCATTCAAGGGCATTTCCGTGAAGTCAGAAGGGACTCCGAGCGGTCCGACGACATCGGCAAAGGCATCCCCCACAGCCATTTCGCACATCTGCATGGTGGAGGCCCCGATTGCCTGAATGACAATTGTCACAGTGCCGGCATCGGTGTCATAATCACTGATTGTAAGCGGGATGCGCTCCCCTTTCTCGTCCGTTCTGACAATCAGAAACTGCCCCGGAAGAGCGGCCGACGCAACCCTCGGAGCAACAACTTTCATCCGACATATCGTAGGAGTCAGAAAATCTTTCTCTATTATCTTATACATAAGATATCACTTCTTCACCTCGGCAGTGTAGCCGAGTTTGTTGATAGCCGCGGCAAGTTTTTCTACGGAAGTCTTTGACGCATCATATTTTATGGTTATGGTCTTCGTCTTCAGATCGACCTTCATATCCTTCACGCCCTTCTCGAAGGCGATGTTGTCGTTGACCTTGTTCACGCATTTTTGGCAATGCATATTTGTCACGAACACCACCGTCTTAATCTCGCCTTTGGGAGCCTTCATGGCAACAACCTCAGCATTTTCCGTCATAGAAGCCGCCCCAGCCGGACAACTCATAGCAACCGTCAGTTTTATTTTAATATCGCAGTTGCCATAAAAGCTTTTTCTTTTGTCAA
>OQVL01003110.1_pt1 | contig 10180 bp, 6 predicted proteins | sample 1691501 | NCBI WGS metagenome assembly OQVL01 (sample SAMN03418253, study PRJEB22391) | human gut metagenome | biome: human-gut; feature: organic feature; material: feces | host: Homo sapiens | place: Tanzania | collected 2013-01
GCTGGGCTACACCTCCTGCGACTATCTGGATGTTGTCCCGAAGAGCAAGGCCACCGAGAACGACATCTGGAAGACACCGGCCGAAGCGAAGAAATTCCGCTTCAACATGATGCAGTACATGCCGGTACTCTTCTCTTATACGAAATCACCGGACCAGTTCGCCGGAGACGACTTCATGTCAGGCCCGCGAAGCACCTCCTACTGGTTCCCCGGTAAAAGTCTTCATTACAATGAGGAGAATCCAAGCCAGACATATTTTGGCTACTGGGCTCCGGTAGCAAGGACGAACGGCACCAACTATGATCTTTTCAGAGGCATCCGGTACGCGTATTACTTCATCGACAATATTCATAACGTCAAAGGGTTGGACGCATCGGCCGCCTCAAGGTACGAGGGCGAGGCATGGTTCATGATCGGCTACTACCACCAGACGTTGCTCGACTACTACGGGCCGACGGTGCTGATCAAGAGGTTCATTCCTTTCGACACCGATGATAAGAACGAGATGTTCCCGAGCAGAAGACCTGTTGATGAGTGCGTTGACTTCATCGCTGAGTGCTACGACAAGGCGGCCGGACTGCTTCCGGAGTCTGTGATCGAACAGGAATGGGGGACTCCGTCCAAAGCCACGGCACTTGCCTACAAGGCCAGACTGTTCCTTTGGGCCGCGTCTCCGCTTGTGAACGGCAATCCGGACATGGTTGACTTCAAGAATCCGGACGGGACACAGCTTGTCAGCACTGTCAGCGACAGGGAAAAATGGAAACGTGCCATGGATGCCAGTCAGGAAGCCATCATCGAAGCGGAAAAGAACTACTCCCTTTACACCACAAACCAGAAGCCGGGATCAGACATCCAGACGCAAGGGAAGGATAATTACTACAATGCATTCACGGAGGAAGACTGGAACGGCCAGGAATATCTTATGGCCAAAGGCGACAAGACAGAAATCTGGAACCTCCAGCTTTGCTCCACTCCACGCGCCGTGCAGAATGACCAGATGAGCTGGCAGGCTACACTCGTGCCGACCATGGAGGCTGTGGAGATGTACTACTCCAAGAACGGTCTGCCGATGGATGTGGATCCGCTCACCAAGGACAGGGATCTGTACAGTGTGGCTCCAGGCGACAGCACGGTACTCCTTCACAGAGACAGGGATCCTCGTTTCTACGCATCGGTCGGCTACGACAGAGGACAGTTCCAGATCGAGAGCAAGGAGATCACCCTCCACGCGAGAGGCGGCGAACTTCACGGATGGATTTCACCGACCACCGAGTACCAGAGCTGCACCGGCTATTTCTGCCAGAAGTGGGTGCGTAAAAGCAGTTACTACGACTACGAGAAGAAGACCAAGAACGCCATTCCCTACTCATACCCGTACCTCCGTCTGGCGGAACTCTACCTGAACTATGCGGAGGCCGACTTTGAATATAACGGAAGCCTCAGCTCCACAAGTCTTCTCTATCTGAACAAGGTAAGGACACGGTGCGGACTTCCTAAGTTCGAGGATTCATGGGCGATTGTCGGCGGAATCCCTACCGGAGACGATCTGCGCAAGGTTCTCCATCAGGAACGCTCGATAGAGTTCATGTTCGAGGGACGGCGCTATCATGACATCCGCAGATGGAAAGAGGCCGAGGACCTGCTGAACAGACAGCCTAAGGCCTGGAATGTCAGCGGAAAGACTCAGGATGATTTCTACAGGGTTGTGGAGGCCGAGCAGCAGGCCAAGAGACAGTTCGACAAAAAGAACTACTGGCTTGCCATTCCTCAGAGCGAGCTTAACAAGAATAAGAATCTAGTACAGAACCCAGGATATTAATAACAATGAAAATGAATTATATGAAAATATTAACGACTGTCTCTCTGGCCTTGGCCATGGCGGTCGGATGCGACAAGGAGGTCGAGGAGGCTTTCACTTTCGACATCAACGGTGACGCCGGCACGGAGCTTGGCGGAACCCAGACTTTTTTCTACGATGAGGCCAGAGCATTCCCTGTCAGCTCGGAAGGAGTCTCGAAGGTGGAGTTCACGACTCCTGCCGGATGGGACGCCTATTTTGCGGCGACAGAGAAGAAGATACACATCTCGTCTCCTGCCGGAGACAACACTTCGGCTGCGGAGAACGGTGTGGTCAAGATAGATGTAACATCTTACGACAGAAGGACATTGACCCGCTCAATCAATGTCTCGGTGACTGATGCCTCGGTAGAGTTCACTCTTGATGGAGTGGCGGAAGGGCTGAACATGAAATATGCCCAGACAATGAATATTCCGGCCTCGCTCTCAAATGTCTGGAGCATTGAAAGCACAGCTCCTAAAGGTTGGACGGTCGTCTTTGACAGGGAAGGCTGCAAGGTTGACATCACCGCTCCGGCCCTGAAGGACGAGACCGCCGAGCATGAAGGCACAATCACGGTCACCCCTGTCAGCAAGAGAGGGACATTGGGAAGCCCGGTTTCGTTCAGCGTGCAGGTTCTTGCGTCGGCTCCTGTTCTCAAATTCGAGGCGGATAGACTGGAAAGAGTCGCGCACGGCTCCACAAGCACGATGAAGTCCGTTGAATATGCCAACATCGACAAGGTGACGATCACCAATGTTCCTGCCGGATGGAATGTCGATCTGCAGAAGGGCGACAACGAGGCCACGTTGACTGTGACCGCGCCGTCTGCCACCGCTGAAGGCTTCACCGGATCCGGAACAGTGCGTTTCGATCTGACTTCAGACACCGGAGAGACCGGAGAGTTGGAACTGCCGGTGTCCATGCTCGGAATCAATGATGCCGATGATTTCCTTGCTTTCGCCGAGGCTTACATGAAAGGCGGTGACTGCTCGCTTTGGAAGGATGGAGGCGAGGTCATCGTCAACTCTGACATAGACCTCACCGGAACACCTAAATCCCTCTATGTCAATGCTGGGTTCTCCGGAGTGTTCAACGGGGCGAATCACACAATCACCTACAGGATCGAATCCAATTCCGGTGATGCGGGAATATTCCAGACCGTCAAAGGCGACGGTACCGTCAAGAACCTCAAGATCGCCGGAACATTCAACATCACGGATGGTAACGACAGAGCCGGCGGCATCGCCGCCTACAGCAACGGTGCCACGTTCGAGAACGTCATCTCTACCGTGAAATACACTCAGACGCAGATCGGGAACACCCGTCAGGGAACGATGATCGGTGGACTGGTCGGGGATGAGACAGCCGGAGGAACCTACAGGAACTGCCATGTGCGCGGAAACTTCTCCCTCGTCGCGGTGATGTTCTTCGGAGGTCTCATCGCGGACGTGTGGGACAATGACGGACTTGAGATCTATGATTGCTCGAACGAGTCCGATGTCACGATCAGCACCAACAAGATCGGCCTCGGGAACGCTTGGTTCGGAGGCATTCTCGGAAAGTCGGACGGTGCGGGAGTCAAGATGTACAGGACATACAACACCGGAAACATCAAAGCAGACTTCGGTGGCGGCAAGACAAATTTCGCCGGTCTCGGAGGTATCGCGGGTTATGCGTGTGGCTACTATGAGGACTGTTACAACGCTGGCGACATAATATTCACAAACGGAGCGGACAAAAAAGGTAACGGTAACGTCGGAGGTCTCGCAGGTGCTGTGAGGGTCGCTAAAGGGAAGATGCTTGTCGCCAAGAACTGCTACAACAAGGGTACGGTCAAGGCGATAGGTGATGCGGTTGGTGGATTCATCGGACTTATCCGCGATGGGGGCGAAGGCTCCATGAAACTCACTGGATGCCGCAACGAAGGCACGGTTGACTGCCGCAGCGAGGTTGCATACTCAGCATCATTCGGTGGATTGATGGGAACAGTGTACAACTCTCTGGAGATGAACGATTGCCACAACAAAGGCAAGGTGATGGGCTATACCACCCAAGGCGGAGCGGGTCTGATCGGCCGTGGCGCGGACAACATCGTGATCACAAAATGTACGAACTCCGCCAATGTCTATGTCGGCTCGCACGCCAGCGTAAAAGCCGACAAGCCTTATGCCGCCGGCCTTGTCTGCGGATTCTACCCGACCATCCAGATCAAGGAATCCGCCAACACAGGTGATGTCTTCGCCATGGTGAGAGGGGAAGGTTATGTGTCAAACGTGTTCACCAGTGTACAGTTGAACACAGGAAATACGGATGCCAGCACCGTTGACGAGGCGACCGTGAACGCATCCAAGGCTTCCAAGGTCACCATCATCCTTCCGGAAAAGTGGACAGACACCTTGCCGGAGGAGTGGACGAAATGATTTGTTTATTCGCAAGGAAATCAATTGGATAGATGAACAGGATTATTCTCGTTTTTCCATTGGTCGCGGGCATGCTGTTTTCGCAGTGTGCCTGCAGCCATGCCTCATCCTATGGCAACGGAGGTGAAAACACTATCGTCAAGACCGACAAGCCGGACATCCCGTCCGACCGTTACGGAAAAACATTATCGGATGACATCGTGTATGCCAATGCGTTGTCTATCGCGGGCGGTGATGTCGGCATGCAATGCTTCGACATTCTCAAGAACGGTGACATCCTGGCATGCGGCACCCGTCATTCGGCACTGTACTTCCAACGGATGACCCCTTCGGGACAGTACCGGAAGGAGATGAAGATCTGGTACGCCGCCCATGGGACGAACATGTCGGTCGAGGAGGACGGCGAGGATGCCTACGTCTGGACATCGAACTATTCCAGCAGGTTAGGCGGTGAGGGGGACTACTACGCGGAAAAGATCATCTCACGGGTCAGGTACCAGCCTGGCGTGACACTTATGCCGGAGGATTGCGAGGACAACTATTATGTCGGGCCTTATCAGAATCTTCTGGTCTGCACCGACACGGAGAACGACAATCTCTGCATCCTCTACTCAAGTGGCGAGGTCTCGGGAAAAGACACAAAAGTCGTGGTCTGGTCCTTGAAGGAGGCTAAGAAGGTTCCTGTCACAACCGTGAACATCGGAACTGTTGTAAGAGGCGGAGGCAGCGGTCCTGTCGCTGAAATCGAGACCATCAGCCCCGACGTGGCTGTTCATGACCTGAGCGCCCTCAAGCCGAAATATTCATTTTTCATCAATAGTGTCGAACTGAACGACGGAGCTCCGATGCAGGGTTTCTGCATCTACAAGAAACGTCTTTACTGGTTCACCGGGGACGGAAGCAAGAGGACTGCAAAGGTCTCAGTGATAACTTTCAACGGGATGGTCGAGCTTTCTCAGCAGAGCCTTGCGTTCATTGATGACAAGGCCGGAATAGTTAAGTTGGGTTCCAAGAGCGGCTATTTCGAGGCGGAAGGCATCAAGATCCGTAAAGGAATATTATACACCGGCTACCTTTGGGGGCCGACAGGAAACTGGAAACTGACGATACTGAATAATTAGGGTATATGGCGAACTCAAACGGACGACTCCTGTCGTTGGATGCGCTCAGGGGCTTTGACATGATGTTCATCATGGGGCTGAGCGCTGTCATCGCGGAGGCCTGCGGAATATTTCCGGGAGGCAAGGATTGCTGGCTGGCTCAGCAGATGAACCATGTGAACTGGATCGGGTTGCATCACCACGACACGATCTTCGCGCTGTTCCTGTTCATTTCCGGCATGACATTCCCGTTCTCTCTTGAGAAAAAACGCTCGAAGGGACTGTCGGATAAGTCGATAACATTGGATGTCATCCGGCGTGGACTGACGCTTTTCTTCCTCGGACTGGTCTATGAGGGTTTCTTCCAGTTTCACTTCGAGTCTCTCCGCATTCCAAGTGTGCTTGGTAGAATCGGTCTGGCTTGGATGCTGGCGGCCATCCTGTACTGCCACACCGGAAAGAAGGCACAGTGGGGTGTCGCTGCCGGTATCCTTATAGGGTATTTTCTTCTTCTCAAACTTGTCGTAGCCCCGGATGCTCCGGCAGGTGCGGATTCCTTGTCAAAAGAGGGGAACATAGCCTTCTACATCGACAGACTCCTGCTTCCGGACAACATCTACAAGCCGGGAGTATATGACCCGGAAGGAATCCTCAGCACGATTCCCGCTGTCGTCACGGCTATGCTTGGAATGTTCATGGGGCGCTACGTCAAGGAATCGCCCGCCACCGGAGAAAGAAAGACTTTGAATATGCTTGCGGCGGCCATTGTCATGGCGATCGTGGCTGTCGTCTGGGCTCACTGGTTCCCCGTCATCAAAAAATTGTGGACCAGCACTTTCGTCCTTGCGTGCGGGGCGTGGTCGATAGGGCTGTTCGCTGTCTTTTATTATCTGATCGATGTCAAAGGCTGGAGGAAAGGCACGGTGTTCTTCCAGGTTGTCGGCATGAACTCCATCACAATCTACATGGCGCAGAGAATCATAGGTTTCTGGCCTGTGACCGGCTTCTTCTTCAAAGGATTGTCCGGCATTGTCCCTGAAAGTTGTTCGGGACTCGTGATGAACATCGGCTATTTCACTGTCTGTTGGTTATTCCTTTATTTCCTTTATCGCAAGAAATGCTTCCTCAAGGTCTGATGAAACTTCGTCTCATGCTGGCCATGGTTCTGATGGCTGCCTGTACCGACTCTGTTTTCGCCTCCGTTTCGACTGAGGCCGCGACTGCATTGGCCCGGAGAATCTTGGGAGAACAATGTGACCGGATCAGGTTTCAGGATGTAAGCCGCAACAAGGCTGATGCTGAATTTTTCACCGTGGAGGATTCCGGCGGCGGAATTCTTGTCAGCGGAACTGGCGCGCCGGCGATGGCTATGGGACTGAACTGGTACCTAAGGTATCGCTGCAAGGTTGATGTCTCATGGTACAGTCACGATCCTGTCCGTTTGCCGTCATCATTGCCGGTGGTCGGGGAACCGTTCACGTCAGAGGCGAGGGTGGCCAACCGTTTCTTCCTTAATTATTGTACTTTCGGTTACACTCTTCCGTGGTGGGGCTGGAAGGAATGGGAGCGCTTCATTGATTGGATGGCATTGAACGGGATAAACCTCCCGCTTGCGATCACGGGACAGGAAAGCGTCTGGTACAAGGTCTGGTCGGAACTTGGTCTGACCGATGATGAGATCAGAGGCTATTTCACAGGCCCTGCACATCTTCCGTGGCATCGGATGCAGAACATTGACAGATGGCAGGGGCCGCTTCCGGTGTCTTGGCTTGATGGACAGGAGGAACTGCAGAGGAAGATTGTCCGCCGGGAACGGGAGCTTGGCATGAGAACAGTCCTGCCGGCCTTCGCGGGACATGTGCCGCAAGCCGTCAAGCGCGTTTTCCCTGAGGCTGACATCCGCTCATTGGGAGAATGGGCGGGATTCAAGGAACCATACACCTGTTGGTTCCTTGATCCTATGGATCCATTATATTCAAGAATCCAGAAAAGGTTTCTGGAGATTCAGGAAGAGATGTATGGCACTGACCACATCTATGGAATCGATCTGTTCAACGAGGTGACTCCGCCGTCCTGGGAACCTGATTACCTTGCCAGGGTCGGCCGGCAGGTCTGCGAGTCATTGGTGAGTGCTGACAAGGATGCCGTGTGGCTCCAGATGACTTGGCTTTTCTACTACCAAAGGAAAGACTGGACGGGAGAGAGGATAAAGTCCTACATCACATCGTATCCTGCCGAACGATCGATGTTGCTGGACTATTACTGTGACTATCAGGAGGTTTGGAAGATGACAGACAGCTTTCACGGCGTTCCTTTCATCTGGTGCTACCTCGGGAATTTTGGAGGAAACTCTATGCTCAAAGGCAACTTCGCCGACACGCATGAGAAGATAGAGAATGTCCTGACTGAGGCAGGCCCGGGAATATGTGGACTGGGTGGCACCCTTGAGGGATTCGACTGCAATCCATACATGTTTGACTATGTCTTTGAGAAAGCATGGAGCTATGGCAGGGGACTGACTCCGGAAAAATATGCCTCGGCTCTCGCGGAACGCAGGGCGGACGGAAGCGCGGCAGCTGCGGAGGCGTGGAATATGCTCGCGCGGAAGATCTATAATGGCAAGGGTCACCGTTCCCCGATGACCCTCCGTCCTGATCTTGGCCGGTGCCGCCATACATCGGAAGAAAGGTGCGGCTTCCCGAACGCGGATCTTAAAAAAGCGCTGGAACTCCTTTTCGACAGTTCCGCCAAGCGTTTTGATCTTGTGAACATGACAAGACAGTATCTTGCCAATGTCTTTCAGGACGAGGTCCTGGAATACTCCAAAGCCTTTGATGACGAAGATCCTGTGCGGATGAAAGCTCTCCGCGGGAGAATCAACGGGATCTTCAAGGACATGGATGCTCTGCTTGCCTGCGAGCCTTCTTTCCTGTTGGGCGGATGGATCTCGGACGCGAGAAGTTGGGGCGCCGACAAGAGGGAGAAGAACTATTTTGAAAGCAACGCGCGCTGCCTTGTCACCACTTGGGGCGACCGTGGCAGCAGTCTTGGTGACTATGCAAGCCGTGAGTGGTCGGGACTCATGTCATCTTTCTACTTGGCCAGATGGAATATGTTCTTTGATTACTGTGAGGACTCCGTCAGGAAAGGAAAGGACTTTGACCAGGAAGGATTCTCGGAGAAAGTCAGCGGATTCGAGAAAGACTGGTGGACTCGCCGCAAAGGCCACTTCCGCAAGACTGCTGATCCAAACTACCGAAAGCGGGTCGCGGACATTCTTCGGAAGTATTAGGAATATCCTGTCATGAACATCCGATAAGGAGCGAAAGGACAAACCAGCTGAACGCAGGCGAGTTTTGTTCTTTCGCTTCTTCTGTGAAGGATGCCAAGGCTCTCCTGATGTGCTTCTCGACAGCGGTCTGGGATATTCCTAACATTTCGGCGATCTCTCGGTTTTTCATTCCCTTGAAGCGGCTCATCACGAACACTTCACGGCACCTGTCAGGCAAAAGGGACAAGACCTTTTCGACCTGATTCTCAACTTCCTTCCGTATTAGAGGGGAATCGGGGGCATCGTAATAGAAGTCAAGACCGAAGAGTTTCTCCGTTTTCTGGATGCTGTCCAGAAATGATAGATCCACGTAGTTCAGCAGTCGCTCTCTTTTGAGGTAGTTTATGCAGCGGTTCCTTGTCATCGCGAACAACAGACGGGCGGAGGATTTCTCATCCTGTCCGGAATACTTCTTCCAGAATGTGAAGAATGTGTCCTGCACCATGTCCAGCGCTATGGAATGATCCTTGACAATGCTATCGGCATAGGTGACAAGCCTCGGTTGATAGTTTACGAATAATGACTCAAAAGTATTCACTCCTCACATTTATTTACCCATACAAATCTAATGAAATTTCTTCAAATATCTCCTTTAAGTAACATGAAAAAAAGATGAGTCAGCAGGAACTGGCCAGTATGGTTGGTGTTTCATATAGGACCATTCGATCCTGGGAAGTAGAAGGACGTTTTCCAAAACAAAATGTTCTGTATCAGAAACTGGCAGATGCATTACAGTGTGACGTTTCTTATCTCATGAGTGAGAATGAAGCTTTTATCACAGAAGCATCCGAACAGTTTGGTAACCGTGGTGCCAGACAGGCTCAGCAGATTCTGGAACAGGCTGCAGCTATGTTTGCCGGTGGATCACTGACAATCGGAAAAAAAGACGCTTTGATTTTCGGTGAGACGAGGACAAATGACGTAGCCCCGGTTATACGGAATGAGCGCACTATGCTCCCATCGCGTTTCATAGCTGAGAATTTAGGGGCGTCTGTCGAATGGGACGAGGAAAAACAGCTTGTAACAATTAAAGGCAAAAACGAAAAGAACGAGGATATAACAATTCTCATTACCATAGGCGCAGCCTATTCATCAGTGAATGGTGAAAGCATTAAACTTGATAGCCCTGCATTTATTGAAAATGACCGCACCTATACGCCGATCCGCTTTATTTCGGAACAACTCGGCGCAAATGTCGATTGGAACGAAAGCGAGCAAAAAATTACTATTACAAGAAAAACGGCGGACAATAAATAAATATAGTACAACTATAAAGAGGTATAGCATAAGCGGTCGTAAACGATCACTTAAATGCTGTACCTCTTTTCTTTTTCAAATTATATGTAGTGACAGTGCATAAATCCGCTCTATGTGTTCTGTTCCTGACGCTTAAACAATGATACAATATTTTTGCCACTATGATGTACCCGGTCTGTATCTAAAAAGTTTTCTTTTTACGACCGCAAAATTTTAGACGTTCAGTTTT
>OQVL01003114.1_pt1 | contig 10172 bp, 6 predicted proteins | sample 1691501 | NCBI WGS metagenome assembly OQVL01 (sample SAMN03418253, study PRJEB22391) | human gut metagenome | biome: human-gut; feature: organic feature; material: feces | host: Homo sapiens | place: Tanzania | collected 2013-01
AACTTGGCGTTTTATTTTGTATTGTCTTCGATTATTCCTATCTTTGCACCAAAAATTAAAGTATGACTTCATCTGAGTTTATAAATAAGTTTAAGAGTAAGTATCTTTGGGGAAATCTCGGCGCCATGGTTCTGGTGCTCGTGTTGCTCTGTGTTGGTGTCAAGTTTGGCATCGATATCTATACCCATCATGGTGAGGCCATCCGTGTGCCTGACATCAGATACAAGAATATTGATGATGCCACCCACATCCTCGATGATGCGGGCCTGGAAATCGTGGTTACGGATACGGGATACGTGAGATCCTTGCCTGCCGACTGCATCCTCGAGCAGAGTCCTGCCTTCGGCGAACTGCTCGCGACCGGCAACGTCACGGCGACGGCGGCGCCCTTCCGCTTCCTCTCGCAGCGCGTCGCCCGCACCGCCGACGGCGTCTACTCGTTCGGCGACGATGCGTTCACGACCACCTGCACGAACGCGCTCGACAACCTGCACTGGGGCCTGCGCGGCGATTTCACCTACATCCAGGACCAGGCCATCCTCGCGAAGGACGTCTGGCTCTACCACTGGGGCATGCCCGTCTTCTGGCTGCCCGTCTGGTACCAGCCCATCAACACGGACTACGGCCTGCGCGTCGTGCCCGGCTACCGTTCGCGCTGGGGCGGCTACCTCCTCACGAAGTACAACTACGCCCTCTGGGAGGAGGCCGCGCCGAACACGCCCTACCTCGGCGCCTCCACCTATGCGGACTACCGCACGAAGAACGGCTTCGCCCTCGGCGAAACGCTCCGCTGGGGGCAGAAGACGGGTACCTCCGCCGATGGCGGCGCCCAGCTCTCCCGCGCCGGCCTCGGCCACGGCAAGCTCAAGGCGTACTACGCCTGGGACGAGGACTACGACCGCTACATGCACCGCCGCTGGAGCGGCCACCGGCGCAACTACCAGAACTGGGGCAGCGACGTCGACCGCGAACGCTACCGCATCACGTTCGAGCACGCCGCCGACTTCACGGAGCGCGACACCTTCAACGCCACCGCCTCCTATTTCTCCGACTCGCACATGAACCGGGACTTCTTCGACAAGGACAACCGCCTCGAATCCGTCCCGGTCAACGAGGCCTGGTATGAACACCGCGAGCTTTCGTGGGCCGCCGGCGGCTCCATTTCGGGCCCGATCAACGACTTCTACGCCGGAACCGCCCGCCTGCCCGAGGGCTGGCTCTCCATCGCGCCCCAACCCATCTGGAATCTCCCCCTCAACTACGAGTCCCAAACCCGCGCCGGCTACCTCAACCACGACTACGCCCGCTACGGCTCGCACGACCCCATGTACCGCTACGTGCCGTACATCGGCGCGAACGGACGCGGCGCCGACTACCAGGCCTTCCGCATGGACACCGCCCACCGCGTGACCCTGCCCTTCAAGATCTGGGACGTCCTCTCCGTCGTGCCGCGCGTCGGCTATCGCGGCACATACTGGAGCGACAGCGGCGACCGCGACGCCGCCTACCTCAAGGCCTCCGGCGACGGCCTCTTCCGCCACATCGGCGAAATCGGCTTCACCGCCTCCGCCCGCGGCTCCGCCTGGCTCTCCGATTCCTGGCGCCACACCGTCGAACCCTACCTCGACTACTCCTACCAGGCCGTCGATCTCTCCGCCGGCAGCCGCCAGCGTTACTACGCCTTCGACAGCTACGACCGTTCCATCGACTGGCTCGACCAGTTCGGCTTTGAGGGCCGCGGCCTTCCCTACAACTGGCACGGCGTGCGCCCCGGCATCCGCAACACGTTCCAGGAGCTGACCGAGGGCGGTCTGCTGCGCACGGTGCTCGACTGGGACCTCTACGCCGCCATCCCCTTCGAGACGATGACGCCCTACGGCAGGGACAACCTCCTCGCGGGCTACCCGAACGACGACCGGGACGGCAACTACAACCGCAGCGGACACCACCAGGTCGTTCCCGGCACGCGCATCCGCTGGAACCCCTCGCGCGACATCTCCCTCCTCGCCCGCGCCGAATACGACTGCCAAAACTCGAAGGCCGCCTACGCCGACATCGCCTTCTAATTTAAGCTTGATTTTGGCTTTTGCCTTGATGAGTGCTGCGCCACCGCCGATAACTATGCCCTCTTCAACCGCTGCTTTTGTCGCGCTTAACGCATCATCAACGCGGTCTTTTTTCTCTTTCATCTCTGTTTCAGTTGCTGCGCCTACCTTGATGAGAGCCACGCCGCCGCTGAGTTTTGCAAGCCTTTCTTGGAGCTTTTCTTTGTCATAATCGCTTGTGGTTTCAGCTATTTGAGCCTTTATCTGCGTGATACGAGCCGCGATAGCCTTTTTGTCGCCCGCACCATTTACGATAGTAGTGTTGTCCTTGTCGATGATGACACTTGATGCCTGTCCTAAATCCTGCACGCTCGCACTTTCAAGCGTTCTGCCAAGCTCTTCGCTGATAACCTCGCCGCCTGTTAAAATCGCAATATCTTCAAGCATTGCCTTGCGCCTGTCGCCAAAGCCTGGTGCTTTTACGGCTGAGATATTAAGCACGCCGCGTAGTTTATTGACAACCAAAGTCGCCAAAGCCTCGCCCTCAATGTCCTCAGCGATGATTAAAAGCGGCTTTCCTGTCTTTTGAATTTGCTCTAAAATCGGCAACAAGTCTTTCAAACTTGTGATTTTTTTATCAAAAAGCAAAATGTAAGGCGAAGAAAGCTCCACTATCATCTTTTCGGCGTTTGTGATAAAATAAGGGCTTAAATAGCCTCTGTCAAACTGCATACCCTCCACAACGCTTAACTCATCGTTGATACTTTTTGCTTCCTCAACGGTGATAACGCCGTCTTTGCCAACCTTTTCCATAGCATCAGCGATGAGTGCGCCGATTTTTTCGTCAGAATTTGCCGATATAGTCGCAACTTGGGCGATTTCTTTTTTATCCTTTACCGCATTTGCAAGCTTTTTAAGCTCAGCGATAATCGCCTCGCACGCTTTATCCATACCTCGCTTAACCTCGATAGGATTTGCGCCCGCTGTAATGTTGCGTAAGCCCTCTTTGAAAATCGCGTGCGCCAAAATAGTAGCCGTTGTCGTGCCGTCTCCTGCTTGGTCTGCTGTTTTGCTCGCCACTTCACGCACGAGTGCCGCGCCCATATTTTCAAGGCTGTCTTTAAGCTCGCCCTTGCTCGTAAAATACGCACAAAGCTCAAAAAGAGCCTGTGGGATAGTGATTTTGTCAAGCCACGATTTAAGGCTAAGCTCAAATTTGAGTCCTTTAAGATAGCTAAAATAACGCAAAATTTTGATAAATTCAAAGCTTTCATTCAGGTGCAAAACGCCTTGTTTGCTAAGGTGCATAAGGCTTTGGCTCAAATTTTCACAGCTTGGTGGGGGCGTAAAATCAAACTCTTGCAGCTCACAAATGCGCGCAAAATGCAGCTTGCTGTCCCCTTCTAAAAAAAGGGGCTTTTGCCTTGCTAAATGAGCGCAAAACTCATCGACATAGCCCGTTAAATCAAGCTTTGCAAGGATTTCATTCATCATCAAATTCGCATTCTTTTATGCTCAAAATCAGCACTCTTACGCTTTTATCCTTGCTGATAAAGCTCTTTGTGCCGTAGTCGTAGTTGAATTTATCTTTGCTAACGCTGGTGTTTTGGCATTTTAAGGGCTTTGAATTTGAAAAGGCAAGCAAAAGCTGCTCGTGTTTTTTGTCCACATTTATTGTTGTCATCGGGCAGTTCTCGGTTTCGGGGACAGTGACTGACGCGAATGACAGGTCTCCATTGTCCGAGGCCGTCGTTTCTATGGAGAAGGACGGTAGGACAGTCAAGTGGGGCGTGTCTGACAATTACGGCAGATATAGCATAAAAGGTTTGTCCGAAGGGAACTATACGGTGAGGTTCTCCTATGTAGGGTACAAGGCGGCCTCACGTGAGATTTCACTGTCCCGGGATTTGGAGCTCTCCCAGAGCCTTGTCCCCGAGACGGAAACATTGAAAGAGGTGACGGTTACAGCCGTGGAGAACAAGGGTGTCACTTCATCCACGAGAATAGGCCGGGACGCGATCGCCCACATCCAGCCATCGAGTTTCGCCGACCTGTTGGAACTGCTCCCGGGAGGAATGGCCAAAGATCCCGTGCTGGGTAGTCCGCAACTCATCAACCTTCGGTCTGCCAACGCGTTGTCCAATGCCAATTACGCCACTTCGGCTCTGGGCACTCGTTTCGTGATTGACGGTCGCCCGATAAACAATGACGCCAACATGCAGTCCACTCCCGCATACAGCAATTATGGCGGCGGCTATGTCAACTTCGGAACGGATATGCGGGAGATCAGCACCGAGGACATCGAAAACGTGGACATTGTCCGAGGCATCGCATCGGTGAAATACGGAGACCTTACAAGCGGCCTTGTGAATATCACAAGAAAACGCGGCGGCAAAGACCTGCACGCCAGATTCAAGTCAGACATGAAGAGTAAGCTCTTCTATCTCGGCAAGGGATTCGAGTGGGGAGACAGATCTGATCGTCTTACCCTCAATTCCAGTGTGAATTTCCTGGATTCCCGTTCGGATCCGCGTCAGACTCGTCAGAATTGGAAGAGGTTGACGGCCAGTGTGCGGGCGGGAAGGGATCTGAGCGACGACAGATTCAGAAAAACATTCTCGGCAAGCCTTGACTATACAGGCTCCTTTGACAATCAGAAGTCGGATGTCGATCTGGATGTCGCGGAAGTCGGAACGCCGATCGAAACCTATAGATCCACCTACAACAAGTTCTCCATCGGCGGTCGCTTCAGTGTCAAGTCCCAAGACGAGGACAGCTTTTTCCGCCTGTGGGAAGGCGACGCATCGATCAGTTGTGAGAAGGATGAGATCAGCCGGTGGAGGCGTGTCTCCTTGGGCAAGTCAACCCCGGTCTCCACATCCCTTGATCCTGGCGTGCATGACGCCCTGATGGTACCAGCCAAGTATGATGCCACGTTGCGGGTGGACGGCCTGCCGTTCTATGCATTCGCAAGCACCTCCGCGATTTTCGCCAAAGGAGTATCCCGTCTTCAGGTCGGGGCGGAATGGAACATGGACAAAAACTACGGACGCGGGACGATTTTCGACACATCAAGGCCATTCTCCACCAGCATGAGCGTCCGGCCCCGTCCGTACAGTTCGATTCCCGCTACGCATAGGTTCTCCGCTTTCGCCGAGGAAAGCCTGAGAAAGGGAATCGGATCTTTCTCTTTGGATTGGGTTCTGGGGCTTCGCGCTGAGATGATGACCGGTGCAGGGAAGAAGTTCTTGGTGGACATGAAGCCTTGTCTGGATCCCCGTACAAATGTGAGGCTGACTTTCCCGACGGTTTCTCCCGGCGGCAATAAACTGGAAACCAGCGTTTACGGCGGCATAGGACGGCACACCAAGTTCCCTACCATGGACATGCTGTTCCCGGATCCTATCTATGGGGACATCACCCAGCTCAACTATTGGCCCGTGGAGGAGAACCTCCGAAGAGTGAATGTACTTGTTTACAAGGTGGATCCGACCAATCTGAATCTACAGGCGGCTAGTAATGTGAAATGGGAGATCGGGGTCAATGCCGACTGGAACGGTTATTCGTTTTCCATGGACTTTTTCCGTGAGAACATGACTTCCGGCTTCCGCTATTCCTATGAGTACCTGTCAGTCGAGTTTAAGAGATACGATGCCTCTGCGATAGACAAGTCCTCCTTGGCCGGACCACCGGATCTGTCCGGTCTGCCTTACCGGAACGACACGATCCTGACAGCTTACAGTTTCACGACTAACGGAAGCCGGACATTGAAGAAAGGCATCGAATTCTCGTTCGGTTCCAGAAGGATAAAGGCATTGAACACGAAAATCTCCGCCAACGGGGCATGGTTCAGGACTGAATATATGAACAGCCAACCTGAATATTACCGGCCGAGCGTGATGATAGACGGCAAGTCTTACCCGTACATAGGCATCTACGACAAGAATGACGGGAGTTTTTACGATTCCCTGATCACGAACCTGATGATGGACACGCAGATTCCTGGTCTGGGCCTGATTTTCTCGACATCTTTCCAATGCATGTGGTTCTCCGGGTACAGGTCAATGCCCGACAGCAAATATCCCGACTCCTACATGGACAAGGCCGGGAATATTCATCCTTTCGATGCCGACCTTGCCGCCGGCGACGCTGTGCTTAGGCATCTGATAAAGAATTACACGCCGTCCCTTTTTCAGTACCAGCGAACCCCGTTCGCAATGAACGTGAACCTCAAGGTGATGAAAAAACTCTACCGGGACAAGGTGTCTTGCTCCCTCTATGTCAACAAGATATTCGATGTGACTCCGGACTATCACAGGAATGGCGCTCTGGTCCGGAGAAGTGTGACTCCGTATTTCGGGATGGAACTTGATTTCAGAATATGAGACTCAAAGGTTTGATAATGGTGTCGCTGTTGCTCCCGCTCGTCTTCTCGTGCGGGCGAAGCGTTGACGGGATTTATTCCAACGTGACTCTGAACGCCGCGTGCGAAGGCTTGGAGCTGGTGTCCATCCGTGTGGACAATTCGCTGAAAGGCAACTTTTTCCGTAACCTCAACACCGGAGAGGAATATTCCTACCCACTGTTCGTGAACGGCAGTTGCGCTTTGAAGGTTCTGAAAGGCGTGTACATTTTCGCGTTTGACGGCACCGCCACATTGCCCGACGGCTCCACATGTCGTGTCAGATGCTACGAACACCGTTCGCCGAATGATTCCGTGAACATTCTGGATGATGATGTGGAACTCACTTTTGAATTGCTGAAGCTATGAGAGGGAGTCTTGCCGTAATATTGTGCGCCCTTGTCTGCGCGCCTTTGTCCTTAAGCGGGCAGGGCGTCAACCTCAGGACCGGGCAGTGGAACGATCCTTATGTGGCCATAGGGAACAAGGCCGCATCTGATTACACGCCGGCAGCCGCCATGCTGTCGCCGTACTATTCATATTCATCCGCCGCGGCCTCATTTGATCTGAGGGAGGAACGAAACGGCGCTTATGTTCCCGAAGAGGGTGATGCCTTGAGGCAAGGGAGATTTGACGCCTGGTCGTTGTTGAGGCTCAAAGGTAATTCGGCGGTCAGCGGCAGGGTCGGCTATCGACGGGCTGTCAAACGTGATGTCATCCTTAACGAGACCGCCGACTACCGGCTATTGCGTCCGTATGTCCTCATTGACACTGTCGGAGGAGATCTTCAGCATGAGCAATATAGCTTCCGAGGCGCTTGGATGCGGCGTTCGGACAGGCTGGTGTGTTCCGTGTACGGAAGTTACAAGGCCGTACATGAGTACCGAAGCTTTGACCCGAGGCCAAGGAATGTCTCCTCTGACATCAAGGCGGACTTTTCCTTAGGCTATCTTTTCCCTCATGGAAGCGTCATCGGTTACGCCGGCTACAGGAAATACCATCAGCGTCAGGATGTCTCTTTCATGAACAATACCGGAGCCAACACCACGCTCTTCCATTACACCGGTCTCGGCAATGACTATTTCCGCTTCAGAAGCACCGGGGTGTTTGCCGCGACGCGTTATGCGGGACAGGGGTTGGAGGCAGGTGTCGTGGGAACCGGTGTGTCCGGAAGACTTCACTACGGCCTGTCCTATGACTTGCTGGAAGTTTCCCGTCATCTTTCAAACCAGAACGAGGCTCCTTTGAGCACCCTCGGAACCGAGACACTGAACTCTTTCGCGTCGTACCGCGTCTCACCCTCTTTCGCTATGAAGGCCGCCATTGAATATGAAAGACGTCGTGGCGATGAGAATGTCATAGACTGTGCCGCGTCCGGAATCTACAACAGCATATTGTCTTTGAGAATGTACACCCAAGACATGGTAAACGCTTCGCTTTCAGGTGTTGTCCGTGTCGAAAAGCGTTACGGAACCTGGCATCTGATGCCTTCGGTGCGTTGGATGCTGTCTTCAGAGGAGTACCTTTATCCGTCATCCTGGATGGAATTCTCCACCTTGTCCGGTCGTCTTGCCGGAGGATTTTCCACGATCAAAGGGCTGTGGCTGTGTGATTTGAGGGCTGGCGTTGAATATTCTGGCCGCCTTTACGGCAGTCACTCTCTCCAATCCGGCGAGGAACTGTTCCGTGCCTCCTGCATTGACCGGTTTGAGAGACGGACAGCTGGTTCCCTTCAATGTAACGCGCAGGCTCTTGTGCAGCGGGAGATCCGTGGACTGCTGGCTGTCTTTTCACGTTTGTCCCTCGGAGGAATGTTCTACGGGCAAGGTTCGAGAATGCTGACATTGACTGTCTCGATAGGAATTTCTTATTAATAATTAAAACATTATGAAAAAGTATCTTGTTATTTTACTCGCTGCCATGATGATCGTGGCTTGTAAGAAGGAAAAGACCGCACCGACTCTTTCCTTGTCTCCGACTGATCTTGAGTTCTCTTCCAAGGGAGGGAGCAAGACTGTGAAAGTTCAGACCAACACGGACTGGACACTCACCCCTGACGGTGCGGACTGGTACACTGTCTCTCCTACACAGGGAAGTGGAGTCACGGATGTCACCGTGACACTGAACGAGTACACGGATGCCAGCCCCAGAACCGCCCGGATCAAATTCAAGGCAGAGGGACTTGTTGAGACTCTTGCCATTGTGCAAACCCGTCCGGAGACTCCGAAGGATCCTGCCGAATTGAGCTATTCGCTCAGGGCTTATGCTCAGGACTACACTGTCCCGGCTCCTAAAGGCTTTACCTACAAGACGGTGTTGGAAGGAGAGGGATTGAGCCTTGTCTCCTCAGACCAGGAGAACATTGTGCTTCATTTTGATGCCAACACCACAGGACAGTCACGGAATTTCACCGTCACGGTGCTTACCACTGACGATGTAAGGCTTGAGAACATCTCATTCAAGCAGAGCTGCAGGAATGTCGAGCCTGGTGAATTTCTGATCGACGAGGTGTTCTTCTCCGGTTTCCTCATTCCCGGGTCAAACAATTCTGATTCCCGGGACGGCGACCAGTACATCAAAATCACCAACACCACCGGGGAGACGTTGTATGCCGACGGTGTCATGGTCGCCATCTCCGAGACAAACTCTCAGGTTGCGTCCACCGGCGCCTACTGGGCCTATCCAGCCCTTCCTGAAGGGATCGGCGTGAACACGATCTATGAAGTTCCAGGTAAGGGCACAGATGTCCCTGTCGGGGGCGGCAAGTCCATTGTCCTTGCGATCAGCGCCCAGAACTTCAAGGCGGAGAACGGTGTGGGCTGCGATTTGAGCAAGGCGGATTTCGAGTTCTATGACGCGGAGGGGAATGATAATTTCCCGGACACCGACAATCCTGACGTTCCTAACCTTAATAGCTGGGTCAAGTCTTCGTGGAGTTTCACAGTTTTGCATAACAGAGGCTATGAGAGTTATGCCATTGCCTTGGCTCCTGTCGGTACGACCTCCGAGAGCTTTATGAAGGAGCGCGCCTGGATCGGCAAGCGTGTCATGGACTTTAACGGATACCATTTCGAGCGGGACATAGAAAAAGCGTATGTCATTCCTAACGATTGGGTTCTTGACGCCGTGAACTGCGCCGTCATCGAAAACCTCGGCACGCTTGCGTTCAATGCCACAGTGGATGCCGGCTACACCAATGTCTCCACCATCGATAAGGATCCGGACCGTTTCGGGAAGTCTGTTCTGCGTAAACGTGGCGGTGATGGAAAGATTGTGGACACCAACAACTCCACCAATGATTTTGAGGTCTGCACGGCTCCTACAATGAAGTAAGTCGCTTGCCGCGTTAATCACTCGCTCACTTGTATCGGGCGTTGAGTGTAGTGGCTTGATTGATAGCGTATTAACTGTTTGTCTTTAGACTAATCGCTCTAAAGGCAAACAGTCTTTTTACTAATAATTAGCGATTTATCCTCCACCGATACCAACTCTTAGTGATTGTGAAAATCTTGCAAAATGAATATTTTTGTAAAATGTTTTCCAAGGTAATCGCCTCAGGCGAGGGAAGAAGGTTCAATATGAACGTGGTATGGTTTTATTCTAAGGTAATCGCTTCTGGCGAGGGAAGGAGGTAATGAAACTATCTGAACTCAAAACTGGAGAGGTCGGTGTCATCGCCAAGGTGAACGGCCACGGGGGGTTCCGGAAGAGGCTCATCGAGATGG
>OQVL01003115.1_pt1 | contig 10171 bp, 10 predicted proteins | sample 1691501 | NCBI WGS metagenome assembly OQVL01 (sample SAMN03418253, study PRJEB22391) | human gut metagenome | biome: human-gut; feature: organic feature; material: feces | host: Homo sapiens | place: Tanzania | collected 2013-01
GTCTGTATGATAGGCAACAGAATAGTATTTATTTTTAGGTTAGTATTGGCAACTAAGAAGATTGGTCGTTACGGCGTGGATTCCGCTGTTATCACCAAGAAGAGCGATATCGTTGGCAAGTACGCTGCTAAGGATATCCGCCACGACAGCAACCTTTACACCGACATGTTTGCTGATGATTGGTCCGAGGTAGATGGTGCAGTTGATACGATGCTCAAAGAAGGGGACAAGCTGATCACCTTGTCTCTGTCCACTGGCGCACAGTCCATTGGCGGCCAGGCAAAGCCGGGTGATATCGTTGATATTCTGACTCAGAAACCCGTAACCGTAAAACTGGATGAGTACAACCAGCCGGTCGGTGATACGGAAAAGATCGAGATGGAAATGACGACTCTGCTGAAGGACGTTGTAGTTTACAAGCTGCAGAACCAGGCTCTCGAAGATGTCACTTCTCTGAACAGAAAGTTTTACTCTATCCAGCAAGAAAACAACGGCAGCGAGGAGGACTTCGATTCCTCTCTGGTCCCGGCGTATGTTACTGTTGTTGTAAATGACGAGCAGGCTGTAAAGCTGGCTAACCAGGAATACAACGGCAAGGTACATATGCTTCTGCACCCGAAAATCGAAAAGGCAGAGGAAACCTCCGAAAATCAGGCGGAAGCTGCTGATACCACCAAGGATGAGCAGAAACCGGCTGCTACGGAGAACACTGCTGCAACTGAGGGGGCTAAGAAGTAATGTCTACTGAAAAATTGATGTTTGGCGTCTGGGGCGCCCCGGGCAGTGGTAAAACGACCCTCGCTGTTAATATGGCAACAGTTCTGGCGGACTCGGGTTTTCTTACCTGCCTTGTATCCGGCACAGACCATGGCGAACTGCAGGCGTTTTTCGGCACCAGCGTACCGAAGGGAAAAGGTTTGTATGCGGCAATCAGTAGCGGTCACAATGTAAGCGAATCTCTTGTAGCTGCTCGTCAGAACCTTTATATTCTCGAACTGGACACCGGCGGCGACTCGTTTGATATTGCAACGATTACGCCGGAACAAGTCAGTCATGTGCTTGGAGACCTGCGCGATCGCTTTTCGTATGTCGTAGTTGACTGTACCAGCCATAAGGAGTCCACCTTTACCGGTGTAGGCCTCGCGGAAGCAGATCGTGCGATCATCACTGTTCCGCATAGAGTATCTGCCGCTACTTGGCATATCTCCAATAAACAGCTTTTGGACGCTATCAAACCGAAGACTATTTATGTAGACTCGGATACGCGAGAAGGCGGCTGCGATATGTCTCAGCTGCTGGCTTCTATTCCTCTTCCTGATTGCAATATCAAACTGAACTGTGTTGACGAAGCCTATCTGTGCGAAAACGAAGGCCGACCGATTGTAACGGTTGGAGGTCGTGCCGCCAAAAGATACCGCGCTGCAGTGTTGGAGCTGATCCACTTTATCTTGGAGTCTGAAAGACAGAAGGATATTGCCCGTAAGAAGGCGTATCAGCCGCAGAACGAAGATGCTGCTGAGAGCGAGAGCGAGCCCGTAAAGAAAAAGGGACTTTTCGGCGGGCTCTTTGGCAAGTAAGGATTTTGACATCTCCTTAACTCGGTTTGAGAAGAATGGGAAAAGAAGCAAGCCGAAAAGAGGGGCACTATACGATCTTGGATAAGCACAAAGACGAAGAGCCTTTGACAACAAAAATAGAATGACCTCTAAGCACGAGGTATTGCTTAGCAATGGGCCATCCGAATGGCATTTCGGATGGCCTATGTTTAATGGGGGTGAAACGAATGCCAAAATCAAATGGAAATGCATATAATCCTTTCGTTGCGCTGAATATGGCACGACAAGACAGAAGTGCTCGCGAAGGAATATATGTCGATCCGACTGCAAAGGAAGCACCCAGAGTATCGTACAAAAGCGTACTTGAGTGGGTGCAAGAAAAAATCTCCTCGACAGAAGAGATGAACAAAACACTGATGGACTCGCTAGATAGCGATCAAGCCAATGACCAACTGAAAGCCATTATTTATTCGCTGCTGCAGCAGCACCCAGCTGCCCTGGATATGCAGACAGTACAGGATTACAAAGTCCGCATATATGAAGACATGGCCGGCTTGAGTATTCTGACGCCATACATTGACGACCCTAACGTAGAAGAAATCAACGTCTTTGGTCCCGGCCCGGAACAGATCGAAATCATCACCGGCGATGGCAGCTACATGCTGCATGAGGGCTTTGATGATGCCGAGTCAGTTCTGAACATCGCCAAGCGCATGGTACGCAAGGGCAACATGGTTATTGACCAGTCAAACCCACGCGTTGACTCGTACATGAATAGCGGTGTCCGTGTTTCGGTCATGATCCCGCCTATTATCCGAGAGGATAAAGGTGCCGTTATCTCAGTTCGAAAGCAGACAAAAGCCCGCATTACGCGTGCTGACTTAATCAACACTACATCGGCGATGGCAGAGGAATTTGAGTTCATCGAACTCTGCACTCGAAACAAGGTATCCGGCGCGTTGGTAGGTGCAACCGGTTCCGGTAAAACTACTCTGCTGAACTACCTGATGAGCGACTATGTCGAAAACACGAAGGATGAAGCCCGCGTGTACATCATTGAGGAAAGTCGAGAGTTGCAGCTGCCGGAAAATGCGAGAGTCATTTACACTGCTGTCTGCGGTGATGAGAAAAGTGGTACGGAAATAACAGCGCCGGATCTGCTGAAATCTGCTCTGCGATTTCACCCAACCTTTATCTCCTGTGCCGAGATGCGTGGCGAAGAGGCTATGAACGCAATGACGGCAGCTCAAACCGGTCATATTGTTTGGTCCACTTTCCACGCGGATAACTGTGTTGAGGCGTATCAGCGTCTTCTTACCATGTGCAAGATGTCCGGTACCGACTTGTCCGAGCATTTGCTTATGCGTAATCTGGTCAGTGCGTTTCCTATCATTATCTCTACGCAGCAGATGAAGGACGGAACTCGTAAGATCACAGGTATCTATGAGGCGGAAGATGTTGACGGCGTGCAAGTCGTTGGCCATTACATTTATCGTCTTCAGATCTCCGGTTATGAGTATAACGCAGACGGTACTGTTGCCGCAGTACATGGCCATCATGCCCGAGTTGGTTATTTGTCCGACAAAATGGCCCAGCGAATCTTCGATAACTGTGGTCGAAAGGAACTTGTAAAGAAATTTGCTCGGCAAGACTGGGAACCGGAATCGGCAATCAATATGCAGAATGCCGCAGCAAGCGGTTATGCCAATATGCAGACATTCTAAGAATAAGGAAGGTGATTGACTTATGTTTTGTCCGAAATGCGGACAATCTTTGCCGGATGATGCAGCGTTCTGCATCAGATGCGGACTTCCTATGCACCAGATCAGTAGTGCTTTAGAACAGAGATGTCATCAAACTCAAACAACACCGCAGGGGCAGACCATGCCGAACGGTCCGATGCAGCAGCCGCAGACTAACCCGCCACAGAATGTTCGGATGACCGGCCCGATGACGACGCCGTGGGGAAGTACCTCTGTCTGGAACCAGCAGACACAGGTGCCTGTGCAGCCCACAAGTCCAACTCAGTTTGAGGGCGATCCGAGTCCAAGCGCAAGCAGGCAAACTCAGTTTGCCAACACAAATGCCGTTGAGGAGCCGAACCGCAAACTTGTTCCGGATCATACCTTTTCCAAATTCGTGGACAGACCGGATCCGCCGCTTCCGTTTTATATTCCTAAGGTCATAATGGGAATCGTAACGGTATTGGCAGCCGTATTCCTGCTTTTCCAGTGCTACCTGATGGGAACATTCCGCCTGATTATGGGACATGCAACGGATAATATACGTGGTATGTCTCTGCTGATCGTTGCTGGATTGCTGGTTATAGCGGGTTTGACAACAATAGGTTCGAAGAAAAGTAAAGGTGCCGCCGGCACAGGAGCTGTATGTTACTTCCTTGCCGCAGGTTTTGCATTTGTTCGACTCACGGATTGTCAGTATTTTATATTCTACGCCGCAGTGTCAATTATCTTTGCAATGATCAATCTGATTTCTGCAGCCGGCGGCGTGAATATTGATTTGGACGCGTGAAAGGGGTTTTGATTTTTGGAAAAAAGAATATTATGGGCAATATTCTTCATGCTGGCGTCTGTCATCCTGCTGAATACCGGCATTGACAAAGAATATCGCAGGAATAAAAGAAAAAAAGAACGACTGCAGGAGCAGCGTGAACAGATTATCGGCCGCAAAGCGGGCCGCATTGAGAGGTACATCGTCAGCGAGAAGAAGCTTGTAAGAGCGACTAACACTGACCTCAAGACTTATTTAGCACTTCTGTGTGCGAGTCTGGCGGGTGGTTGGTTCTTCGGCAAGCTAGTATTTATCGACAGTGCTATTTCTCTGTGCGTAGCCGGCGTATGTATCGTTCTTCCGCACGCGTTCCTGATCTTTAAGGGCAACAAAGAGCGCCGCGCTCTGGCGGAGAACCTGGAAGCTGCAATGCGTATTATCACGCATGAGTATATCAGTACGATGGACATACAGAAAGCGGTTGAGAACGCGGTAGATATTATCGAGATCGATAAGCCTTTCCGCGAGTTCCTGGTTGATTGCCAGTTGGTATCCGCCAACATGGAGCGTAACCTCCGCAGACTGGAGTCGAAGGAGCAGAATATCTTCTTCTCGCGCTGGATTGACCAGCTGATCCTTACACAGACTGATCGTTCGCAGATTGTCAACCTGATGCCGATCCTGGATGATATGAATGATGCTAAGACGGCGCAGCGAGAGAATGATACCAAGATTGCAAGTGCATGGAGAGATTACTTCACGATGCTCTTCATTATCTTGCTTTCTCCGCTGCTGATTCGCGTTATCCAGTATGAGTGGTATAACTACCTGATCACTACGTTCTTCGGTCGCGTACTTGTTATCAGCATGCTGGGCAGCCTGGTGTGGGCAACCGGCCGCGCAATGAAGATCAATAAGCCGATCACCGGTTAAGTAGGAAAGGAGAATGGTATAAGTGATTACAGTTGCTCACTGTGTAATCTTCTTCTGTGTTTATATTGGTTTGCTGTATCCGTGCCTTGCGCTTCTGGGATACGACGTATATGCCCGCAAGAGCAAGACGTTGACGACGATTATCCGCTGGAAAAAAAGGTCTGCGGATATCTGGCAGAACCGCTCGCTGAACAATATCATGAAGATTGTAGCGCCGCTGATCCCGTTGTCGGAGGACTACGAAAAGCGTATGAATGACGACCTTGCACGTGCAGATATTCCGTACACCGCAAAAGAATATTACGCAAAGGCAATCCTCAGTGCGCTGCTTGGCGTTCTGGTCGCTATCTTCGCTATGTCTATTGACTCTGCGCTACTTATTATCGGTGGTCTGCTGATGGCAGTGTATCTTTTCTTCAAGAACTTCGATCAGCTGAAGGATACTCTGGAGAACAAATACAAACTCATCGAGAACGAGATTCCGACGTTTATTCGTTCTATTGAGTCCGCACTTCATACGGACCGCGATATCATTCGCTGTTTTGAACGCTATAAGAAGATTGCTTCTCCAGCGATGGCTTCGGAGCTGGAGCTTGTAATGACTGATATGCAGTCTTCAAGTATTCAGCAGGGTTTAATGCGCTTTGACAGCAGAATGAGTAACCCCGAAATCTCTCGTCTGTGTGCTGCACTGATTGAGGTAGACAGAGGCATTGACAACTCTCTGACTCTTCAGTATCTCGCACAGGATATGACGATGATGCATCGCCAGCTCATTATCCGTGAACTGGACAAGCGTCCCGGACAGATGAAGCGAGCAATTCTTCCGGCCGGCGTTATTCTGGTTGTGATGATGTTCTACATTCTGATTCAGGCGGTTATCCAGTCTGTATCGACAATTATGTGATAGACCTCCCAGCCAATATATAAGAGAGGGGACACGAGCTATAGTGCGACTATGGTTGGTGTCCCTTCTCTTATGGGGAAGGGTTAAAAGTCTGCAGATTTTTATTATGAAAGGAGGATGGCTCCCATGAAGAAAAAGCTGAACGCGCTTGCAATTGCAGCACAGCAGAAGTGCATTGATGCGATGGATTTCCTGTCTGACACCAACGGCTCTGATACCACCGAGAAGATCGGCATGGTAGTTGTTGCAGTTGTTATCGTTGGTCTGCTGGCTGTAGCTGTAAAGACTGCTATGCCGGGTCTGTTCAACACGATGATCTCCACAGCGCAGGAGAAGCTGTCTGGTATTTTCTAAATGCCGGCCATCAAGAACTATTATGCCGGAGACCTTTTAAGAAGGGTTTCCGGCATATGGTTCTTTATCAAAAAAACGCAGTGACAAACTCAGTTTGTGTGCTGTTTAAATAATTACGTTGATAGGAGGGGGAACGGTGTTTCGTACATTGAGAAAGAAGATACACTCTTTCGCAAAGGACACCAGCGGAAGCGAAGCCGTTGAAATGGTCTGGTCCACAGCGATGCTTGTATTCTTCGTTATGGTGGCACTGACTTTCCTGATTTACGTTTTGGAACTTACGATGGTGAATTCCGCTACCAAGAGCGCAGCTCGCATGGCAGAGACCTCGGGAATGATCGACATGCCGGCTATGGAGGCTCAGTTCAACAGTTTCCTCGGCAACAGCTCTCAGCTTGTTGATCGTAATCTTGAAGTGAGAAACGTAAATTACTTCTCGGATAACAAGGTACAGCTGAAGGATACCTTTACTGTCATTGGTTCTTGCACCTATCGCATCAATTTCTTGAGTTCTAATCCGTATGGATTATTCCGTATTGATCTCCCAATCGCTTCGTCCGTCGTAGGTATGTCGGAACGATATTGGTGGGACTAAAAATTAGCAAACAACCAAGTTGGTTGTTTTGCGAGAAATCCGCAACTCAAAAAGAAAGGAATGATGCCCAGGTGAAAGACAAAATCACTCAAACCCAAATAAGCCTGCAACAGGGGTTGCGTTCACTTTGGAATGACCGGGATGGCAGCGAGGCCATTGAAATGGTCTATAACATGGTTGCGCTGGTATTTTTGGTGCTGTCTACTCTGCTTATCATAGGATACGCCTTGCAGACAAACCAGGTTTCTTATGCCGCGCAGAGAATCGCCCGCTCGATTGAGGTATCCGGTGAGGCAAAACAGACAGAGGTAGACGCCCTGCTCTACAAGCTGCTGCCGAATGCCTCGGATATTGACGCGAGAGCCAGCGTCACTGCTGACAACTGGGTAGATGTTTCTGAAGCGACCATCCAGCTTCGTGATAAGTTCACCGTCAATGTTACGGCAAACTATCATGTGACACTGATCAATCCGGGTTTTGGCGATGCAATGGATCCGTGGTCTATCCCGATTCGTGTCAAAGTTAATGGTCAGTCCGAGATATACTGGAAGACCTAACTACTAAGAAAGGAAGTATATCAATGTCTGATTCAAGAGCTGTATCGACGCTTTTATATCTGCAGGAGAAAGCAGAGAACGGTTTTGTGGATTTTGCGGAGGCCACGCGGGAGTGGATCAGCTGTTTCCGGATGACCATCCCATCGATATTTATTTTGATGGAGAGCATTGGAGAGAAATATACTAAATTCAATGCTGTGTGATACATTCTGCAAAAGGAGTCGAAAACCCAAGAGGCAAAAGAGCCCCCCAGAAGTCGCCACTTCTGGGGGGCTTGCCGTTGCTATTTTTTCAGTTGCGGGTGAGAGAACTACAGCTCAAGCAAATCTTCCATGCGACATCCCAAAGCGCGAGCCAAACCGAGAAGCGTGTTTGCATTGGACTTATTGATATCTTTTCGCCGCTGCTCATATTGCTGGATAGATCGGGCGGAAACGCCAGATGTTTCCGCCAACTGAGTTTGAGACATCGAGTTTTGCAAACGAATTGTTTTGAGCATGGTTGGAGGCAATGTGAGAGGAGAGATAGAATCTACGAAACATAAAATATAGGTTGCAAAACAAAACTGTTAGTGATATAATATGTATATCCTAAGAGAACTTAGCTTGTGACAATATAATTTTCTTATTTGAAAGGAATGAAAGAAGAATGAAAAATAGCAAAAAGCGAAATAAGCTGGTAGCAGGCCTGCTTTCGGCGACGGTAGCTGTCTCTATTGTCGGCGGTATGTTTGCAGCACCGGCAACGAGTCGCTTTACGGACGTCCCCGCAAACCACTGGGCGACTTCGTACATCAACAAGATGGCGGACGGCGGTCTGATCAAGGGCTATGGCAACAGTAAGTATGGTCCGAGTGACAAACTGACAATCGGTCAAATGGCCAAGATCATTTGCTCCGCGAAGGGTTATGCAGGCAACAACACTAACAACTCGAAGTATTGGGCATATGGCGTAGTTGATTACTGTATCAATGAGCTGGGCTGCCTTCCGAACCTCGGCGCAATCACTCCCCAGAACTACGATAAGAACTGCTCGCGCGAGCTTGCGTTCTACATGCTGGTCAAGGGCCTTGGTGCCGGCCCGGATGCAGATCTGGTTCAGAAGCCTCTTCTTACTGTAACGGACATTCCGGACTTCGGCAGTATTACCCGCGAGTATCAGGATACGATTCTGGACGCATATCAGCTGGGCATCTGCGTTGGTAACGACGCGAAGGGTACTTTCAATCCGAAGGCTGCACTGAGCCGTGCTGAGGCTGCCACCATGTTCGTTCGAGCGGGTTGGACAAAAGCTGCTGATTTCGCAGAACTCGGCGAAGGTGAAACCAATGCTCAGATTTTTGATAAGATCAAGGCAATGGGTGTTTGGACCGAGGGTAAGGACGAGCTCCTTGGCGGAAAAAAACTTACTGCGAAAGATCCTAAATATGGAGGAATTACTGTTACCGAAATCGGCTCTTTACTGCATATCAACATGAATGAATGGAATAAGGAGGCGTGGGGTACTAATGCGAATGGCTGGAAAGCGCTTGATGGTAGCCTCGTCCAGAGTCAGTACGACTCCAATGGTAAAATGATTGTTTCCAGCGGCTTCAGCTACGATGCACGTATGCTCGTCAAACAGATTCTGCAGATTGCATATCCCAATCACCCCAATGATGCTATAAATGCATATAAGGCGGCTTTCATGCAGGAAATCTGGGAGAGCAATGAGTATCCATCTGCCTTAAGATGGATTGATAATAGAGCTTTCTGTTGTGGATATAATGAACATTCGTTTGGCTTGATTATTTACGAATTAAATGATCAGGACCGATATGAGGAAGTTCGAGCAAATGCAAACATCAGTGCAAAGTATAAATTCTCTTCGTACACCGGCAGTGTTGAGAATGATATTAAAGCATGGGAGCTCACCAAGTGGTAATGGCCTAATGAATAAAAAGAGATGGAGTAATCCATCTCTTTTTTATTTGAATTCAAAGGAGGGTAACTTATGAAATCTGTCTATAAACGTTTGATAAGCATTTTTTTGCTTTTATGTATGGTGGTTACCGCTTTTCCGGCAGCACTGGCAGCCAATGATACATCGAACACGGAAACTACTACGACAACAACATCGTCCGAAAATCGTTCTGACTTGGGTAACCTTTTCCTCTGCGCACGCCCTACATTGGGAAGCGGCGTAAAACAGGGGTGGCAGTATGCAAGCTTTTTTACATGGATTATGCGGACCACAGGGTCGGAGCAGATAATCCCAGCAGAGTCTGCAAAAGACATCGAGGTCTATGCATTCTGCCGAACTGATAAAGGTGCTATGAGCAGGGATTACGAAGTTAGGCTTAAATACCATACGGATAAAAATGTTCTCAGCTCCATGGATCCAGTTGCGAAATCAGATGGTGAAGTAAAAACGAATATTACCATCAATCAGAATATGCAGAACTCCATCGTATACTACCTGCAGGCGCAGCTTGTAGACAAGACCACTCACAAAATTCTGGATACGAAGACCATGAACGTTACGGTTCAGATCACCCATAAGAAACAGAACAGTATTGGATATCATCGTGTCGGTATGCAGGTTTACTCCATTGATGGCGTACCGTTCGGCCCGTATGACTACACGGCATCTCAGGAGACTCGCGTCACCAATACAAAGGGTATTATGACTGGTGGCGGTACCGCTCTCTATGATGCAATGGATGGCGGCCGTTATAGTAACTGCTATTTCGATATCGAATACGCAGATGAAGGTCTTC